>Ga0123353_10006161_pt1 | contig 15928 bp, 6 predicted proteins | sample TergutLab28metaG_3_FD_92763 | JGI IMG/M metagenome (GOLD analysis project Ga0123353, IMG submission 92763) | Labiotermes labralis P3 segment gut microbial communities from Petit-Saut dam, French Guiana - Lab288 P3 | ecosystem: Host-associated > Arthropoda: Insects > Digestive system > Gut ... | reverse complement strand
AAGCTTAGTGTGTGTTCTTCACGAAAATTTGAATATAGTGACGATCAATGTCGATCATACGCAATTCCATCCCGCAACACCGTACTAACATTGCCTTCCAATAGACTGGCATTACCTCTTGTGCACTGCGCGCAACGTAATCTTGTTACGTCTCTGCAATATACTGCCTTTACAGAAACTGCCCCAATATTCCACTAGTGCCAGCGGATAGAGAAGCGGTACGTTGTGATACGTAATAAGTTTTACATACACAGGATGCCCCACCAAACATCTGCAAACTTCCAGTGGTTATCCAATGGCTGTAATTTGAGTGAAATTTTCTGTATCACGGCGGTTGTCAACTGCTACTTAGTTACCGTCTGTTGCAACACAGCAGCCGTACTAATGCCGAGACAGTGGACTAACCACTAGTTGGCAGGTAGTTCCTGTCGTTTCGTGGAGGGAATGTTCTGTAACCAAACTTTGTCTCATAAATTTGGTTGAAACTCAGGCGTGTTACTTCCGTGCGACTAGACAAATTGCCTTGTGTATTGCAGCTGTGTTTCGAATAACCTTCAGTTTGAGAAGCGACGAAGAAGGTCGTTTTCAAAGAAAAAGAATGGGGAACCAGCTGGAAATTTAAGTACCGTTCTAGAGTATCTGAGGCTTCGACATCTTATTACTGTGTCTGTAGCTGGTCTGATTAATCGGTCATGCTTGACAAAACTTCTTGACTGCTTTTGACAGCTGGAAACACATACACATTTTAATGGGTAGGATTCAGCTCTCCGTCTGCTATAAAAATCCCTGCCGTATCTACGAAAACTAGCTGCCTAGCAAACAAGCCTCGAACCCAGTTTTCTATATAATGACGAATAAGATAAATTACCTTCGCCTCTAACAATTTTTGTGAAATTCAGGTTCCTTCCGAAGTTGCGGGAAACCCATCAATATTACGTTGTTACAATCTTGTGAAACACACGGTAGGTCTGCCGCGTGAAGCAATTGAGGTCACTCGAGTCTAGGGTATCTACATTTACAGCACGTACAGGTCGTTGCTCTGAACTAAATCACTTTTTCCAAAAATTAAGTGACGTTATTGCTACAGAAACAATTCGGCCCGTGTTTGTAAGAAATATTATTACAAATTCGGGATATATAAATTTATACCGGAGGTGAAAGTGATTGATGAATACCTGCAGTTAGTTGGGGGAAAATAACTGATAATTTATTTTAAATATCAGTGAAAACGCAAATATTCCTGTTAAAATAAGGTGTCAGTTCCGGGATGTACGGCTGTTTGGCCGCTGTGTCGCCGGGTTAGTTGTTCCCAACCTGCAAACCAGAGACACGGCAGTGTATCCCAGAAGAACTGAATCGTCAAACACAACGACGTGTACATTTCAAACTTCGCATGACGTTAACATCACTAATGCAGACATGTGGAAAAAACGTTTAAAGTGAACTTGTGTGCAGTTATCACAAATATTTTCATTAGGGGGAACCTTTCTAAAGACTCAGTGTGTGCGAGTGTACTTGTTTATTTACCGAGCCATTTGACGAGTCATCTCCGTATCCCGGTAGGTCACGTCTACAACAGTCACCCCAATCCTGAAAAATCTGAAGAAATGAGAAAAGGTTGCTTACGGATACTTGTTCATGGTTGGATTGTTCATGGGAAATGACTGGGTCGTGAGGTACTATGAAATTGAAGGTCAAAAATGAAAATCATAGACACACTAAATTTGCTTAAGAATTCTGAAATGAAAATGTGTGGGTAGCAATTAAAGAATACAGGCGTCGGTGCCGGATAGCCGCTGAAAATGTCAGGTGTCGGTGCCGGTTAGCGAAGAATTTATAGGTAGGTACCGCGTAGCTATTTAAGAATGCAGGTTTTCGTACCGGGCAGTAATTAAAGAATTCAGGCATCGGCAACCTTACCAATTGAATAAATCAGACGTCAGCTTCCCAAGCGATGCCACCCAACCAGACAGGTAGATAATCCACCGGCACACATCAGTTTTCGCAAGAAAAGGCATAATTGACCACAAATAACAGAGACGTGGAGTAACAACACCTTCACGATCAAACATCGAGATAGTGCCTTTAGAATCGAAAACGACAGCTTTTCCTCTCTACTAACTAGATGTTGAAGCAAATCAACAATTGATCCAACAGCTTAGGTGATTATTCAGCAATGTACGTATTAAAATCTGTGTAATTTACACTCTTTTCGAAGTGACCCTGAATATACGAGGGGGTGCTGATAAGTCCTTAGCCCGACCTACTTCCCGATGTCGTAAGGCGGAATCGATTGTGTCGTTGGAAAGGGGGGAGGGTTGTCTGTTTATGTGCCGAATTGCAAGTCTTTTCTTGTTACAGATGCTGAAAGGAAGCGTGTAAGGCGACGCGTGCAATTTAAACAACATCGAGACGCGAGCTCTCATCAAATTTTTTTTTCTGCAAGGCAAGGTGCTGAAGGAAATTCATGCCATTCTGAGAGAAACATTAGGGGAACATGCACCATCTTATGCCACCGTCAAAAATGGGGTAGCTCAGTTTAAACGTGGTGATTTTTCCACCTGTGATGCGCCTCATACTGGACGACCCAAAACAGTGACCACCCCGGAGATTATTGATGAAATTCACGAGCTACTCTTGGAAGACCGCCGGATTTCGGCTAAATCAATAGCTAAGCAACTGGGCATATCACGTGAGTGGGTTGGGTCCATCATTCATGAAGATCTGGACATGCGGAAGCTTTCCGCAAAGTGGACCCCGAAATGCCTGAGCGCGGATCAAAAATGTCAAAGGTGCCAGACGTCTAAGCAAATTTCGGAATTTTTTCGGCGCGATCCAAATTATTTCTTGTCGCGATTGTTGGCCATGGACGAAAAATGGTTACATCACTATGACCCGGAGGCAAAGCAACAATCAATGGAGTGGCGGCATAACGACTCACCTCGCCCCAAAAAATTCCGAGTGCAAAAATCCGCTGGAAAATTTCTCGCCTCGACTTTTTGGGATCAAGACGGCATCCTCCTCATTGATTATCTTCCAAAGAGCCAAACTATCAAAGCGGAGTATTACTCACCTCTGTTGGTGTAATTGAAGGACATTTTGAAGGAGAAACGCCGCGGGAATGTCACCAAGGGTATCTTGTTCTTGCACGACAATGCCCCTGCTCACTGGGCACTTGCAACTCAGAAGAAACTGGCCTACCTGGGCTTCCATTGTCTTGATCACCCACTCTATTCTCCGGATCCGGCCCCGTCGGACTACCACCTGTTCCCTGGACTGAAAAAACAACTGAAGGGTCGCCATTTTTCGTCGACGCGGAGGTCATTGCTGCCGCGGAGACCTGGTTGGACGGACAACTTTCTGAATTTTTTTGAGTGGCTTGCAACAGTTAGAGCAAAGGGCTAAGAAGTGTATTGAGCTTCGTGAGGGGTATGTTGAATAAATCCCGAGTTTGGTCGCTGTAGCTTGTCTCCTTCCTGATCGGGCTAAGGACTTATCAGCACCCCCTCTTTTGTGTTAGTGACATTCACATCTCTAAAATGCCAACTGCGCAACACGTCTATATTGCAAGCTATAAAATTATCTTGCATTTTCTAGACGCGTCGTGATGACAAATCTCTGCTAATAGACGTGAAGTCAGACGTAAGAAATTACTTCCGAAACGTAATTTCCGGCAATAAGGGAATTAGGCGAATTAGGCGGTTTCACCAACCGAAACCCATCACTATAATTTCAGTTTTTAAATTCCTGGTGACGTCCACTGAAGAAAGACATTTTTTTAGTTATATCTGTTTATTAAAGTGGAAGGTTCAGAGAGAAATTAGGGAGAAAGATTCTCTTCCTTAAATGCAGATTACAAAGGACGTCATTACGTCAGGTTCCGCGGCCCTGTCACTGATATCTTCGCTCTTCTGTAATGTTACAAGGCGTAGAACGGTAGATATTTGCCGAAGTTTCTGTTCAATCTATCGGTCACATCTTCAAAGGTTAACCAGTCTAACAAGAATGTCAGAAACACGTTTTCCCCCTTCTCTCTCTCATTTACTTTTCCTTTATTTTATGTTTTTGTTTTTCCTTTAAGTCTCCCCTTCCTGCACCTGGCTGTGGCTTCATGTTCCGGGGCCACTTTCCCTCAGAGCACCCCTATCTCAAACGTGAAACGCAGAATTCCTGCAGGAAAGAAGAAAAGAAATGTATGTCTATTGTCAGTAAACTAACAGCGAAAGTTTTAACTGGATAAAATAAACATATATGCACTGATAATACAAACATGTACCTTAATAACCTCCACAGTTATCACATAAAACAAATATGAATTGTATATTATTTATTCTTGGACGGAAACGTGAAACGGAAGATTTAAGTAGCGCTGTTTCTTCTGTCTTCACAACTTTTATTTTCTGACGTTTTCCTTAACTGGGAATTTTTCTGACAAATTAAGGAGTTGCAGGTAGTATTTTTCTGTTCCACCCAGTAATGAAACCATTTTCAACTTATGAAATCAATCGCTGGCATCGCGTTTGGGTAATAAACGGCGAACCTAATTCAGAGGTTGTTGTTCTGACAATACCGAAGCTGTTACTCAATTATTTTACCAACCACTGCAGTGGTTGGTAAAATAATTGAGTGACTTGACAACATGCACGTTATAACAACGAAAAAAAGACCGAAGCTGTTGTTTAACGCGAAAGTAAAAAAAAAAGTACTACTGGAAGTTACATTACTTTAAGGTGTCCCTTTGCCCTCTATGAAACCATATGGTCGAAATGGAGATGTAGCTCCACACATTCTTAACCTATGTGGAGATGAGTGATCATTGAGACGCCCCGATAGATTTAACCCCAAAGAAAGAGCACCTTTATCTATCTAAAAGAATTCTGGGTTGGTTTCCCGAACCGACCTTAAAGATACGGAGAAGAGAAAGACCCTTTGCCCTTGCCGGAAATCGGAAGGCAGATCCTCGGACATCCGGCCTGCAGCGTAATCTCTATACCGACTGAGCCAGTGTTTTCTAAGCCTTTTCCTCGCGACCCAGAGTTACGTCAACATTTTGGACCGCGATACAAAGAAATAAACAGTAGCGTAATTTGAGATAATGGCTCGGAATTTGCTTCAAAGAAGGGAGGGCTGTGCCGGCCGATATTTGCCTGAACATCGCCGGACACAAAGCCGAAAATTTACTTTTTCAGCCAAATAAACACAGTGAATATAGTCGATGTCTTGGCCCATACCCTGCTGGACACCCCCAGACACCAAGCAGAAGCTCTACTGGATAAGTCAGCTAACCAGGTCGGAATCACTTTTTGAGACCCATTTGTGACTGTACTGGTTTGACCTGCAAGGTCTGAGGAAAAGTTTTACCGCTAAATTAGAAACGGATGTCAAAATGGCGATCCATAGCGACATCCATAGCGACTGAAACATCCATACATTCTCCCTTTGCTAAAGGTCTGCCAGTCGTAATTAGAAAATGGGATTGGTATTTCAGTGATCAAGTTTTATATAGCCTGTTTTTGCAATGATAACAAAATTTACATTCACGAACAAGTTAAGAACAGTTTACATTGAAAGAAAGCTTCCTATAAGATACATAAAATTTCCAGTCCCTATCATAAAATTAATTTCCAGTGGGAGCCGCGATGTTCCATGCGGACGAACGGACAAACAGACATGACGGGGCTAAGAGTCGCTTTTCGCACTTTTGCCGACAGGTGTAAAAATCATTACTCGTTGTTAATGTAACACTCCTTAAAGCGGAAACACAGTATATAATATTAATAGTAATAATACTGTAATAATAAACATTCCAATGTAACATATTGGGCAGTAATTGGCTCAAAATTGTCCAGACCACACGGGGATGCGAGTTACCGAACAGCAGCTGTATTTTAATTTAAAACGTGTACAAATCTTAATGTATGCAATAACCATACTATTATAGCTAATTGGAAAGTGTAAGCCTACAGTGATTGCGCAGACAAAAAAAAAGTGCATGAAAACAAAGTGCTGATATTATTTGAATAATTGAATTGATTGAATAAAAAAGGGAGAACAGAAAAGATAATATAAATAGGAAGTTTATAACGTGTTTATCAAACAGCCATTTGAAGAGTGTTGGAGAGTCAAAACAAGAGAGACGATACTAACAGGACGTGCAGCAAGTATAGGAAAAACAACAAGAGAAAGCACACAAAAGGAAATGAAACCATGTAGGATGTATGTATCTGTAGGCGGAAGAGAGATATTGAAATGTATCTTAAAGAATGGGGTATAAGGATATAAGGTAGATGCTTCGGCTTCAGGATAGGGTTAAGAAGAGTGTTGCGAACAATATGATAAGCCTATGAGTTCCCTAAAAGAAAGCGGATTTCTCTTCAGCAGGGTAATTACCAGCAAGAAGGACTCGGTTCTTTGCTGTCTGTCACGTAAGTATACATTAAAGGTGTTTTTACCAGTGAAAAAGGATAACTTGCGGTGTTTCGGGTTTGAATGCTTTGCAAAGGGGAAATTTCAGAAACGAAGCGACGGTGCTTTCCGTGTACTATTCAAAATTCTGAAGAGGAAGTAAATAAGTATGATATTTTCGCCAGTTCTTTTTTATGATGTAGATAAGCGGTCTTTTACATACAGGGAAGAGCATAATTACTGGATAGGAGTAAAGGGTACTAGATCGATAAAGGGAGAAAAGACCCTGCAGTTTGTACATATTATCATGTATCGTTAGGGTAAGGAAATGAATGGGTTTGCGATGTTCTCTGCATGTTCCTCACGCGGGAAAGACAGTAAATTCTTTTGATTCCTTCTTTTAGTGAAACCTGAAAAATGAGTACATTGGAAGAGGGAGGAGGATATGCAAATAAGATCAACGTATGGGCAATGCGTTCTTGGAATGGAAGGTGAATGGGGCTTTCATTCGACAAATGGGTTTTAGTAAGAGCAAAGCTTTACTTTCGAGTTTAGAAAAAAAAGAAATGGGCTAGTTGTTTGGTCTTCGGAAACTGACATACTAGCAAACTAGCCAGCTCCTTCTTTTGTACTGTACAGCACCACTTTGCAGATGTTAACTACCTTATTTTGACTCCTTTGAACAGACAAGGAAAAGTAAGTTGTAAAAACTGTGAGTGTGGTGCGCAGACATTAAACTGAAGTGAGCGTTTAGCATCACGCCCCGGCCATTTTATCTCCCGAGCTGAAGCTCTTCGATTCGCCAGAATTCCAGCGCATCACCAGGACACTACAATTACTGAGCTATATATTAAGGAAATGTCATATCATTTGCAGCAATTGACTGCGCTGGACAGCCTAATAATTCCAGCTGCTAATGGCATTTCCTTCGTATACCAATGATTATGTGATGATTAATAAATTCGAGTCTAATTCAAACATGTTGTAATTAAGTGCCCCTTGTAATAACAAGGATAGTATTCAAAAGCTTAGTCTGATTGCTTCTGTACGTGTCGGTGGTTTAGCTGGGTGAAACATTTCTTTCGCTCACCGAACTGCAATAATGCAACTGCATTTCACTGGCGGACTCTTTCTGTGCGAACCACCGCAACTGATCCAGCGATATAAATGTTCAATATACCGTGTGGCTGACCAGCTATGTGGAAGAAAGTTCTAAAAATGTGTGTGTGACGAATTTAGGCCGCAGTGCCTTCCTCAAAAACGAGGAAGTACTTTTTCAGAGAGAACACTGTGATGAAATTTGGGCTTAAATGTGTAACTAATATCACAAAGAATTTTATATACATGGGTCCGTGCATCGTGAATCGAATTTAATAACTGTCCATCAAGTTGCGACTTATTCAGTTTATTACATTTCTGTAGGTAGCTGTGCATGTTTCGGGTGTTGACACCCATCATCAGTAGTTCGTACAACTGTAATTACAGCTTCTGGTATTGATTAACCGGATCTACTACCATCCGCTCTCGTTGTTGAGTTGGTACTGATTCATGTGTATCGTACGATACACATGAATCAGTACCAACTCAACAACGAGAGCGGATGGTAGTAGATCCGGTTAATCAATACCAGAAGCTGTAATTACAGTTGTACGAACTACTGATGATGGGTGTCAACACCCGAAACATGCACAGCTACCTACAGAAATGTAATAAACTGAATAAGTCGCAACTTGATGGACAGTTATTAAATTCGATTCACGATGCACGGACCCATGTATATAAAATTCTTTGTGATATTAGTTACACATTTAAGCCCAAATTTCATCACAGTGTTCTCTCTGAAAAAGTACTTCCTCGTTTTTGAGGAAGGCACTGCGGCCTAAATTCGTCACACACACATTTTTAGAACTTTCTTCCACATAGCTGGTCAGCCACACGGTATATTGAACATTTATATCGCTGGATCAGTTGCGGTGGTTCGCACAGAAAGAGTCCGCCAGTGAAATGCAGTTGCATTATTGCAGTTCGGTGAGCGAAAGAAATGTTTCACCCAGCTAAACCACCGACACGTACAGAAGCAATCAGACTAAGCTTTTGAATACTATCCTTGTTATTACAAGGGGCACTTAATTACAACATGTTTGAATTAGACTCGAATTTATTAATCATCACATAATCATTGGTATACGAAGGAAATGCCATTAGCAGCTGGAATTATTAGGCTGTCCAGCGCAGTCAATTGCTGCAAATGATATGACATTTCCTTAATATATAGCTCAGTAATTGTAGTGTCCTGGTGATGCGCTGGAATTCTGGCGAATCGAAGAGCTTCAGCTCGGGAGATAAAATGGCCGGGGCGTGATGCTAAACGCTCACTTCAGTTTAATGTCTGCGCACCACACTCACAGTTTTTACAACTTACTTTTCCTTGTCTGTTCAAAGGAGTCAAAATAAGGTAGTTAACATCTGCAAAGTGGTGCTGTACAGTACAAAAGAAGGAGCTGGCTAGTTTGCTAGTATGTCAGTTTCCGAAGACCAAACAACTAGCCCATTTCTTTTTTTTCTAAACTCGAAAGTAAAGCTTTGCTCTTACTAAAACCCATTTGTCGAATGAAAGCCCCATTCACCTTCCATTCCAAGAACGCATTGCCCATACGTTGATCTTATTTGCATATCCTCCTCCCTCTTCCAATGTACTCATTTTTCAGGTTTCACTAAAAGAAGGAATCAAAAGAATTTACTGTCTTTCCCGCGTGAGGAACATGCAGAGAACATCGCAAACCCATTCATTTCCTTACCCTAACGATACATGATAATATGTACAAACTGCAGGGTCTTTTCTCCCTTTATCGATCTAGTACCCTTTACTCCTATCCAGTAATTATGCTCTTCCCTGTATGTAAAAGACCGCTTATCTACATCATAAAAAAGAACTGGCGAAAATATCATACTTATTTACTTCCTCTTCAGAATTTTGAATAGTACACGGAAAGCACCGTCGCTTCGTTTCTGAAATTTCCCCTTTGCAAAGCATTCAAACCCGAAACACCGCAAGTTATCCTTTTTCACTGGTAAAAACACCTTTAATGTATACTTACGTGACAGACAGCAAAGAACCGAGTCCTTCTTGCTGGTAATTACCCTGCTGAAGAGAAATCCGCTTTCTTTTAGGGAACTCATAGGCTTATCATATTGTTCGCAACACTCTTCTTAACCCTATCCTGAAGCCGAAGCATCTACCTTATATCCTTATACCCCATTCTTTAAGATACATTTCAATATCTCTCTTCCGCCTACAGATACATACATCCTACATGGTTTCATTTCCTTTTGTGTGCTTTCTCTTGTTGTTTTTCCTATACTTGCTGCACGTCCTGTTAGTATCGTCTCTCTTGTTTTGACTCTCCAACACTCTTCAAATGGCTGTTTGATAAACACGTTATAAACTTCCTATTTATATTATCTTTTCTGTTCTCCCTTTTTTATTCAATCAATTCAATTATTCAAATAATATCAGCACTTTGTTTTCATGCACTTTTTTTTTGTCTGCGCAATCACTGTAGGCTTACACTTTCCAATTAGCTATAATAGTATGGTTATTGCATACATTAAGATTTGTACACGTTTTAAATTAAAATACAGCTGCTGTTCGGTAACTCGCATCCCCGTGTGGTCTGGACAATTTTGAGCCAATTACTGCCCAATATGTTACATTGGAATGTTTATTATTACAGTATTATTACTATTAATATTATATACTGTGTTTCCGCTTTAAGGAGTGTTACATTAACAACGAGTAATGATTTTTACACCTGTCGGCAAAAGTGCGAAAAGCGACTCTTAGCCCCGTCATGTCTGTTTGTCCGTTCGTCCGCATGGAACATCGCGGCTCCCACTGGAAATTAATTTTATGATAGGGACTGGAAATTTTATGTATCTTATAGGAAGCTTTCTTTCAATGTAAACTGTTCTTAACTTGTTCGTGAATGTAAATTTTGTTATCATTGCAAAAACAGGCTATATAAAACTTGATCACTGAAATACCAATCCCATTTTCTAATTACGACTGGCAGACCTTTAGCAAAGGGAGAATGTATGGATGTTTCAGTCGCTATGGATGTCGCTATGGATCGCCATTTTGACATCCGTTTCTAATTTAGCGGTAAAACTTTTCCTCAGACCTTGCAGGTCAAACCAGTACAGTCACAAATGGGTCTCAAAAAGTGATTCCGACCTGGTTAGCTGACTTATCCAGTAGAGCTTCTGCTTGGTGTCTGGGGGTGTCCAGCAGGGTATGGGCCAAGACATCGACTATATTCACTGTGTTTATTTGGCTGAAAAAGTAAATTTTCGGCTTTGTGTCCGGCGATGTTCAGGCAAATATCGGCCGGCACAGCCCTCCCTTCTTTGAAGCAAATTCCGAGCCATTATCTCAAATTACGCTACTGTTTATTTCTTTGTATCGCGGTCCAAAATGTTGACGTAACTCTGGGTCGCGAGGAAAAGGCTTAGAAAACACTGGCTCAGTCGGTATAGAGATTACGCTGCAGGCCGGATGTCCGAGGATCTGCCTTCCGATTTCCGGCAAGGGCAAAGGGTCTTTCTCTTCTCCGTATCTTTAAGGTCGGTTCGGGAAACCAACCCAGAATTCTTTTAGATAGATAAAGGTGCTCTTTCTTTGGGGTTAAATCTATCGGGGCGTCTCAATGATCACTCATCTCCACATAGGTTAAGAATGTGTGGAGCTACATCTCCATTTCGACCATATGGTTTCATAGAGGGCAAAGGGACACCTTAAAGTAATGTAACTTCCAGTAGTACTTTTTTTTTTACTTTCGCGTTAAACAACAGCTTCGGTCTTTTTTTCGTTGTTATAACGTGCATGTTGTCAAGTCACTCAATTATTTTACCAACCACTGCAGTGGTTGGTAAAATAATTGAGTAACAGCTTCGGTATTGTCAGAACAACAACCTCTGAATTAGGTTCGCCGTTTATTACCCAAACGCGATGCCAGCGATTGATTTCATAAGTTGAAAATGGTTTCATTACTGGGTGGAACAGAAAAATACTACCTGCAACTCCTTAATTTGTCAGAAAAATTCCCAGTTAAGGAAAACGTCAGAAAATAAAAGTTGTGAAGACAGAAGAAACAGCGCTACTTAAATCTTCCGTTTCACGTTTCCGTCCAAGAATAAATAATATACAATTCATATTTGTTTTATGTGATAACTGTGGAGGTTATTAAGGTACATGTTTGTATTATCAGTGCATATATGTTTATTTTATCCAGTTAAAACTTTCGCTGTTAGTTTACTGACAATAGACATACATTTCTTTTCTTCTTTCCTGCAGGAATTCTGCGTTTCACGTTTGAGATAGGGGTGCTCTGAGGGAAAGTGGCCCCGGAACATGAAGCCACAGCCAGGTGCAGGAAGGGGAGACTTAAAGGAAAAACAAAAACATAAAATAAAGGAAAAGTAAATGAGAGAGAGAAGGGGGAAAACGTGTTTCTGACATTCTTGTTAGACTGGTTAACCTTTGAAGATGTGACCGATAGATTGAACAGAAACTTCGGCAAATATCTACCGTTCTACGCCTTGTAACATTACAGAAGAGCGAAGATATCAGTGACAGGGCCGCGGAACCTGACGTAATGACGTCCTTTGTAATCTGCATTTAAGGAAGAGAATCTTTCTCCCTAATTTCTCTCTGAACCTTCCACTTTAATAAACAGATATAACTAAAAAAATGTCTTTCTTCAGTGGACGTCACCAGGAATTTAAAAACTGAAATTATAGTGATGGGTTTCGGTTGGTGAAACCGCCTAATTCGCCTAATTCCCTTATTGCCGGAAATTACGTTTCGGAAGTAATTTCTTACGTCTGACTTCACGTCTATTAGCAGAGATTTGTCATCACGACGCGTCTAGAAAATGCAAGATAATTTTATAGCTTGCAATATAGACGTGTTGCGCAGTTGGCATTTTAGAGATGTGAATGTCACTAACACAAAAGAGGGGGTGCTGATAAGTCCTTAGCCCGATCAGGAAGGAGACAAGCTACAGCGACCAAACTCGGGATTTATTCAACATACCCCTCACGAAGCTCAATACACTTCTTAGCCCTTTGCTCTAACTGTTGCAAGCCACTCAAAAAAATTCAGAAAGTTGTCCGTCCAACCAGGTCTCCGCGGCAGCAATGACCTCCGCGTCGACGAAAAATGGCGACCCTTCAGTTGTTTTTTCAGTCCAGGGAACAGGTGGTAGTCCGACGGGGCCGGATCCGGAGAATAGAGTGGGTGATCAAGACAATGGAAGCCCAGGTAGGCCAGTTTCTTCTGAGTTGCAAGTGCCCAGTGAGCAGGGGCATTGTCGTGCAAGAACAAGATACCCTTGGTGACATTCCCGCGGCGTTTCTCCTTCAAAATGTCCTTCAATTACACCAACAGAGGTGAGTAATACTCCGCTTTGATAGTTTGGCTCTTTGGAAGATAATCAATGAGGAGGATGCCGTCTTGATCCCAAAAAGTCGAGGCGAGAAATTTTCCAGCGGATTTTTGCACTCGGAATTTTTTGGGGCGAGGTGAGTCGTTATGCCGCCACTCCATTGATTGTTGCTTTGCCTCCGGGTCATAGTGATGTAACCATTTTTCGTCCATGGCCAACAATCGCGACAAGAAATAATTTGGATCGCGCCGAAAAAATTCCGAAATTTGCTTAGACGTCTGGCACCTTTGACATTTTTGATCCGCGCTCAGGCATTTCGGGGTCCACTTTGCGGAAAGCTTCCGCATGTCCAGATCTTCATGAATGATGGACCCAACCCACTCACGTGATATGCCCAGTTGCTTAGCTATTGATTTAGCCGAAATCCGGCGGTCTTCCAAGAGTAGCTCGTGAATTTCATCAATAATCTCCGGGGTGGTCACTGTTTTGGGTCGTCCAGTATGAGGCGCATCACAGGTGGAAAAATCACCACGTTTAAACTGAGCTACCCCATTTTTGACGGTGGCATAAGATGGTGCATGTTCCCCTAATGTTTCTCTCAGAATGGCATGAATTTCCTTCAGCACCTTGCCTTGCAGAAAAAAAAATTTGATGAGAGCTCGCGTCTCGATGTTGTTTAAATTGCACGCGTCGCCTTACACGCTTCCTTTCAGCATCTGTAACAAGAAAAGACTTGCAATTCGGCACATAAACAGACAACCCTCCCCCCTTTCCAACGACACAATCGATTCCGCCTTACGACATCGGGAAGTAGGTCGGGCTAAGGACTTATCAGCACCCCCTCGTATATTCAGGGTCACTTCGAAAAGAGTGTAAATTACACAGATTTTAATACGTACATTGCTGAATAATCACCTAAGCTGTTGGATCAATTGTTGATTTGCTTCAACATCTAGTTAGTAGAGAGGAAAAGCTGTCGTTTTCGATTCTAAAGGCACTATCTCGATGTTTGATCGTGAAGGTGTTGTTACTCCACGTCTCTGTTATTTGTGGTCAATTATGCCTTTTCTTGCGAAAACTGATGTGTGCCGGTGGATTATCTACCTGTCTGGTTGGGTGGCATCGCTTGGGAAGCTGACGTCTGATTTATTCAATTGGTAAGGTTGCCGATGCCTGAATTCTTTAATTACTGCCCGGTACGAAAACCTGCATTCTTAAATAGCTACGCGGTACCTACCTATAAATTCTTCGCTAACCGGCACCGACACCTGACATTTTCAGCGGCTATCCGGCACCGACGCCTGTATTCTTTAATTGCTACCCACACATTTTCATTTCAGAATTCTTAAGCAAATTTAGTGTGTCTATGATTTTCATTTTTGACCTTCAATTTCATAGTACCTCACGACCCAGTCATTTCCCATGAACAATCCAACCATGAACAAGTATCCGTAAGCAACCTTTTCTCATTTCTTCAGATTTTTCAGGATTGGGGTGACTGTTGTAGACGTGACCTACCGGGATACGGAGATGACTCGTCAAATGGCTCGGTAAATAAACAAGTACACTCGCACACACTGAGTCTTTAGAAAGGTTCCCCCTAATGAAAATATTTGTGATAACTGCACACAAGTTCACTTTAAACGTTTTTTCCACATGTCTGCATTAGTGATGTTAACGTCATGCGAAGTTTGAAATGTACACGTCGTTGTGTTTGACGATTCAGTTCTTCTGGGATACACTGCCGTGTCTCTGGTTTGCAGGTTGGGAACAACTAACCCGGCGACACAGCGGCCAAACAGCCGTACATCCCGGAACTGACACCTTATTTTAACAGGAATATTTGCGTTTTCACTGATATTTAAAATAAATTATCAGTTATTTTCCCCCAACTAACTGCAGGTATTCATCAATCACTTTCACCTCCGGTATAAATTTATATATCCCGAATTTGTAATAATATTTCTTACAAACACGGGCCGAATTGTTTCTGTAGCAATAACGTCACTTAATTTTTGGAAAAAGTGATTTAGTTCAGAGCAACGACCTGTACGTGCTGTAAATGTAGATACCCTAGACTCGAGTGACCTCAATTGCTTCACGCGGCAGACCTACCGTGTGTTTCACAAGATTGTAACAACGTAATATTGATGGGTTTCCCGCAACTTCGGAAGGAACCTGAATTTCACAAAAATTGTTAGAGGCGAAGGTAATTTATCTTATTCGTCATTATATAGAAAACTGGGTTCGAGGCTTGTTTGCTAGGCAGCTAGTTTTCGTAGATACGGCAGGGATTTTTATAGCAGACGGAGAGCTGAATCCTACCCATTAAAATGTGTATGTGTTTCCAGCTGTCAAAAGCAGTCAAGAAGTTTTGTCAAGCATGACCGATTAATCAGACCAGCTACAGACACAGTAATAAGATGTCGAAGCCTCAGATACTCTAGAACGGTACTTAAATTTCCAGCTGGTTCCCCATTCTTTTTCTTTGAAAACGACCTTCTTCGTCGCTTCTCAAACTGAAGGTTATTCGAAACACAGCTGCAATACACAAGGCAATTTGTCTAGTCGCACGGAAGTAACACGCCTGAGTTTCAACCAAATTTATGAGACAAAGTTTGGTTACAGAACATTCCCTCCACGAAACGACAGGAACTACCTGCCAACTAGTGGTTAGTCCACTGTCTCGGCATTAGTACGGCTGCTGTGTTGCAACAGACGGTAACTAAGTAGCAGTTGACAACCGCCGTGATACAGAAAATTTCACTCAAATTACAGCCATTGGATAACCACTGGAAGTTTGCAGATGTTTGGTGGGGCATCCTGTGTATGTAAAACTTATTACGTATCACAACGTACCGCTTCTCTATCCGCTGGCACTAGTGGAATATTGGGGCAGTTTCTGTAAAGGCAGTATATTGCAGAGACGTAACAAGATTACGTTGCGCGCAGTGCACAAGAGGTAATGCCAGTCTATTGGAAGGCAATGTTAGTACGGTGTTGCGGGATGGAATTGCGTATGATCGACATTGATCGTCACTATATTCAAATTTTCGTGAAGAACACACACTAAGCTT
>Ga0123353_10006160_pt1 | contig 15928 bp, 12 predicted proteins | sample TergutLab28metaG_3_FD_92763 | JGI IMG/M metagenome (GOLD analysis project Ga0123353, IMG submission 92763) | Labiotermes labralis P3 segment gut microbial communities from Petit-Saut dam, French Guiana - Lab288 P3 | ecosystem: Host-associated > Arthropoda: Insects > Digestive system > Gut ... | reverse complement strand
TGTTCGGCTTCGCGAGCGTTATTGCCATGCTCGCCGTCTTCGAGGGCGCGAGCCAACAGGCCTTTGACTCCATCAAGCGGCTGGGCAGCCAGAACATCCTGATTACCTCCGAGAAACCGACATCCGAAGAAGGCGGCCACGTCAACGCGCAACAGAGCCGGCTTACCATCTATGGGCTGCTTTACGACGATGAGACGCGCATCCGCGAGACCGTCCCGGGCGTGGAACTGACCGTCCCCGCGCGGATGGTGCGGCGCAACACGCGGTTCGGCGAGCGGCAGCTTGAGTTGCGCGTCGTCGAGACCGTCCCTGCGTGGTTCGAGGTTGTCCAGCGTCCGATATTGCGTGGGCGCGTGCTGACGCAGAACGACCTGAATATGCACGCCAACGTCTGCGTCCTGACCGAGAAAGGTGTGCGGCGGCTGCTGGCCGCGGAAGAGCTGACCGGGCAGCGCATCCGTATCGGAGCGGGGATGTTTGAGGTCATCGGCGTTGTCGAGAACGAGGACGGCGGTTCCATCCGTGCGCCCGACAGCGAGGCCGATGTGTATATCCCGATGACGACCGGAAAGAAACTGTTCGGCGACGCGAATATGCGTCCCACCGCCAGCGGCATGGAGGGCGAACGCGTCGAGTTGGGGCAGATTATCGTGCGGATGAAAAGCACGGACGTCGTGGAGGCCGGGAGCAAGGCCATCGAATCCATGCTCGCGCGTTTCCACAAGCGCAAAGACTACAGGATTGACGTGCCGCTCACGCTTTTGCGTGAGGCCGAGCGGACGAAACGGACGTTCAACATCGTGCTGGGCGCGATTGCCGGAATCAGCCTGCTGGTCGGCGGCATCGGCATTATGAACATCATGCTCGCATCCGTTACGGAGCGCACGAAAGAGATCGGCATCCGCCGTGCGATTGGCGCGCGTCGGAGCCGGATTGTGGTACAGTTCCTGATTAACACTTGCGTCCTCTCCCTCGGCGGGGGGCTTGTCGGCCTGCTGCTGGGCATGGCGATTCCACGCATCATCACATGGACAACGGGTATGCCCACCGTCATCCAGTCCTACAGCCTCGCGCTCGCGTTCGGCATCAGCGCGGCCGTCGGCATCATCTTCGGCCTCTATCCCGCCATGCGCGCCGCCTCCCTCGACCCCATCGAAGCGCTACGGCACGAGTAGGGAATGTTGTTCGCTTAACGAAAAAAGGATTTGAGAAATGAAAACTGTACATCTCCACCCCAAACGTGAGTTCTCGCTGGTGCGCCGGCACCCGTGGGTTTTTTCGGGTGCGGTTGCCCGTGTTGACGGTGTTCCGGCAAAAGGCGAGACCGTGCGCGTGCTGTCGTCGGACGGTGCGATGCTGGGTGTCGGTGCGTATTCGCCGGAGTCGCAGATCCGCGTTCGGATGTGGAGTTTCGAGGAGCGCGAGATCACGGCCGCATTCATCGCGGAACGTATTGCCGTCGCCATTGGCGCGCGTGCGGTCATCCTCGGCGAGGACGTAACCAATGCCTACCGTCTCGTGAACGCGGAGGCCGATGGCCTGCCGGGGTTGGTGGTTGATCGCTATGGCGACTGGCTGGTGTGCCAGTGTACGACCGTCGGGGCGGAACGCTGGAAGACGGAAATCGTGGATGCGCTCCGTGCGCTCGTGCCGTGCAAAGGCATTTACGAACGTTCGGACCTCGACGTGCGTGAGCATGAGGGCCTGTTGCCCGCGACAGGCGTGTTGTGCGGCGAGCTGCCCCCGGACCGGGTTGAAATCGTTGAGCATGGCTGCCGCTACCTCGTTGATGTGCAGGGGGGGCAGAAGACAGGGTTCTACCTCGACCAGCGGGATAACCGCGCGTTGGTCAAGCGGTATGCGAACGGCCGCGATGTGCTGAACGCGTTTTCCTACACGGGCGGTTTCGGCATCGCGGCTGTGGCGGCGGGTGCGGCGTCTGTAACGCACGTGGATTTGTCCGAGCCTGCGCTCGCGCTGGCGCGGGAGAACACCGCGCTCAACACCTGCCATGCGGAGTGTTCGGCGTTTATCCAGGGGAACGTGTTTGAGGTGCTGAGGAAATTCCGCGATGCGGGCCGCTCGTTCGACCTCGTTGTCCTCGACCCGCCCAAGTTCGCCGACTCCCGGGGCGGTCTTGTGAAAGCCGCGCGCGGTTACAAGGACATCAACCTGCTGGGCATGAAGCTGCTGCGCCCGGGCGGCCTGCTGGCGACCTTCTCCTGCTCGGGCCTGATGACCCCCGATCTGTTCCACAAGGTCGTGTCCGATGCGGCGGTTGACGCCAAGCGCGACCTGCAAATCGTCAAGCGCCTCCAGCAGTCGGAGGATCATCCCGAGGGCCTCTGCTTCGCCGAGGGCCTCTACCTCAAAGGGCTTCTCTGCCGTTTGAATGAGGGATGAAGGATGACGCCCACGGGGCAGCTTATTTCTTCTGCCACAGCACGGTGTGCTTGCCGGAGGGGATGTCGTCGAGCGTCAGGCGGCTGTTTTCAAACACGGGTGGCACCCGCTTGCCGTTGAGCGTGAGCTCGCCGTTGCGGGCGGGTAGGGGCGGTAGTTCCAGCCGCGCGGTCATGTTCACGGGAATCTCGATGATGAGTTTGTAGAACACGTTCTCTTTCTGGCGCACGCCGACCTCGATGGGGCCGCGGATGGTCGGCACGACACCTTGCACTTCCAGGGATGACGTTTGCGGCCGGATGAGGGCTTTGCCGAACCCGGCTGTGAGCGGGCGCACGCCCAACACATAGCGCGGGATGATGTTGGCCGGCGCGGCGCTCCCTGCTGAGCTCCAATCCTGCTCGGGATGGAATTGCTGCCCCCAGGCCGCGGTTGAGATGGTGGAGCCCTCGCGCATCATGTTCATCCAGCTCCGCTCGCCGTCGCTCGTGAGCAGTTGAATGGCGGCATCGTCCATGCCTGCCTCAAAGAGCGCTTCGAGCAGGTACTGTGCGCCAGCGGGGCTGCATGCCATGCCGCGCGACCGCACATCATTGGCGACGCGCTCGCGCTCGGATTCCGGGACCAGCCCGAATGCGAGCGGCAGCATATTCGCGTGGAGCGAGGAATGGTCGGAGCCTTGGCCGTCCACATATCGGCCGGTTACGCTGTTGTAAAAGACCCTGTGGTAGGCGGCCGTGATGATCTCGTACAGTTTGCGGAAGGACTGTGCGTCGGCCTCGTTCCCGAGCGCTTCGGCGATGTCGCCCATCTGGCGCACGTTGAGGCAATAGAATGCGTTGACAACGGCATTGACGGGCCGGAAGTCGAAGCCGTCGCGCTCGGTTGCGGGCCAGTCCACGATGTCGCGTATGCCGGAGTCCAGCGGGGCGTCGGGGCCGCCGGTAACGAGCAGGCCGTCCGTGGGCCGCGCGTGGGCCAGCAGCATCTTGCCGGTTTTCAGGTCGGCGTAGCAACGTGCGAGCGACTGGGTGTTGCCCGTGTACATCCAATCCGTCCACGCCATCATGACAGCGTGCTGCTGCCACTCCGTCGGGCCTGTGGGGTTCGCCATCAGGTACTCGTGGCTGTAGCGCGCCAGCGTGAACTCGCGGTCCAGCGCATAGTGGCCGAGCTGGTTGATGTAGGCGCTCACCTCGCGGGGGATGCGGTCGCGGTCGCTGTCAACGTAGAGGCCCGCATACGTTGTGGCCTTGATGCTGTGTTTGCAGAATGAATAGACACGGTCGAGCGCGCGATGATTCGAAGCGAACGCTGCGGCGTCGTTGTCGAACGGATAGGCCGCCACGACTTGGCGGATGGCGTTGGCGGTAACGGGGAACGGGCATTCCTCGACCTCCACATAGCGGAACGGCATGATGATGCCGCCGGTCTCGGGCGGTAACGCGGCGGCCTCCCCGGTGGTATTGCGCGCGTCGGCCGTGAACGGCACGCGGTACACCGACGGGCGCGTGAGCGCGCCGCTGACGTTCGCGTAGCGGATGGAGCCGCCCGGCGCGGCATCCACCGAACGGCCGTTCGCTTTCTCGCCGATGTGGAGGGCGAACGGGCCGATGTAGGGCTGGTTGTTTTGCGGGATGAGCTCGACCCACCCGAACGCGGCCTTGCCGAAGTCAACAAATGCGTGGCCGGCCTCGTTCTTCACGACGCTGACGGGCTTGTTGGAGGTCAGCTCCAGCGGGTAGCGCAACGCCTTGTCGCCGTCCAGCTCGAGCGCGGTCATGAACGAGACGTTCTGCGACCATGCGCTCGCGCGGTTACGCCTGTCCCACACGCGCACGCGCCAGCAGACGGTCGCGTTCGTGGGCAGCGGCTTGCCCTCGTAGGGGATGAACAGCGATTGCGGCGAGAAGACTTTCCCGGAATCCCAGAGGTCCGGCGCGTCCGCCCGCAGGAACGAGGTGGAGGTTGCGGCCTGGAGCTGGTAGGCGACCTGGTAATCCCCCGGCCGGCCATCCTTGAAGCGCCACGAGAACTGCGGCGCGGGGTCGGTTACCGCGACCCACCCCGGCTTCGCCAGCAGCCCGCACATCAGGTCAATCGGGGTTAGCGCGAGCAACGGCCGGGCCAGCAGGATGGCGAGCAGGGCGATGTGCGAGGCGCGACTGAAGCTGGGAGATTGGGGCATTGAGATTGAACCTTTCGGCCTGAACCCTGTTACCATCATCCTCCAATCTGGAATCGGAAATCTGCCCTTTGCGCGTTCGCTAGAACTTTAAGCCCAAGCCCACGGTGTAGCGCGTGTCGGCCTTCTTGGTGTCGGCCGGCGGCGTGGAGTTATACAGGAGCAGCGCGCGGGCCTCGATGAACCACAGGGCTGTGATTTGCGCGCGCAGGCCGGCATCCGTGGTAATCAGGTACTCGCTCGTCTCGTCGAGGTTGTCCAGAATCTCAAAGTTATGGAACAGGCCGAAACGGCTGCCGAAATTCCTGGCGATGTGGTAGGCGCCGCGGCCAGAGACGTAGGTGTTGCTCTCGTCGAACTCCGCGTACCGCTCATCCACATACGCGAGGCCCAGCTCCGTGAAGACGTTCCAATCGTCCGTCTCGATCCACTGGTAACCGAGGCCGGCGCCGGTTGTCAGGCGGTGGTCCAGCTTCAGGATCCGGTCCTTGTAATACCGCGCGTTGACATAGGTGTAGAACTGCTTCGACCAGAAATAGTCGAACTTGCCGCCGATGAACAGGTTGTCCGCCGTGGTCTCCGTGCCGCCCGCATCCGTCTTCTGCTGCGAGTAGAAATAGCCCGCGTCCAGCAACAGGCGCGTGTCCTCCGAGCGCCGAATCGCCTCCCCCATGATGCTGGCGCTGCGCGTAACCGAGTTGCCGGCCGTCTGCATATAGCTTCCGAGCAGCGACCCCGACCACACCACCTTCTCCGGGTTGACCGCCGTAATCTGGTCGAGCGCCAACGTGCGCCGCTGGCCGTCCGTGGTCTCGATCTCGATGCCCCCGCCGTCAGCCGCCGCCGCCGGCTGCTCGACGGTCGTCCCGTCGCCGAGGACAATCTTGATGGACTCCTCCGACGAGAACGTCTGGATGTCCTCCATCGTCAGGACCAGCGCGCCGGCGACCTTGGAGTCGAACAGCATCTTCCCCCCTTTGATAGATTTCACCGTCCCTGTGAGGCGGTCCCCCGACTTGAAGAGAACCGTATCCGCGCTCCCCGGCCCCGCAAGCAGCGCCGCGACCGACATCAATAAAATGAGTTTTTTCATAGACCGTCAATATACTAAAATCACCCCGCCCCCTGCAATGACATTTTCGGGGATTCGTGGTTCGTGGGTAGTGGGTCGTGATGGAGAAATCGGGCGAAGCCAGGTTCACCGCTTACCTTTTACCTTTCACCTTGTTTCTGTTGTCGGTTCTGCTAAACTATTGCCGCATGAATGCATTTCTTTTCGATATGGATGGCGTGCTGTGCGCGAACTCGGATTTTCATGTTGAAGCGTGGGTTGTTTATGCGCGGCAGTTTGGGCGCGTGCTGGATGCGAATGAGGTCCGTTCGCGCTTGGGCTGGAACAACCGCGATTACATGAACTTCATCCTCGGACGCGAGCCGACGGACGAAGAGGTGCGCCACTCGATTGACGGCAAGGAGGCGGTCTACCGCGAACTGTACCATCAGCACCTCGCGCACCCCGAGGGGCTTGTCGCGTTGCTGGATGCGGCCACACGCGCGGGTATCCTGTGCGGCGTGGCGACGTCCGCGCCCGACGAGAACATCCGCTTCACGCTCGACGGCCTCAGCATCCGCCACTACTTCAAGGTCATCGTGGATGCCACGCAGGTCAAGCAGAGCAAGCCCCACCCCGCGATCTACCTCAAGGCCGCGGAGCAGCTCGGCGTGCCGCCCGAGCACTGCATCGTGTTTGAGGACGCCATCGCGGGCATACAGTCCGGCAACGCGGCCGGGATGCCCGTGATCGCCATCACGTCGTCCTACCCGGCGGCCATCCTCGCGCCGCACAACCCCGCCGCGATTATCGAGTCGTTCGCCGACCTCGCGTCGCCCTGCCCGGCGGCGGACCTCATCACGCGCGTCTGCGGCAAACCGCTGGCCATCCAAAGTAGCGACGGCATCCTTGCCGTCGCCACATCATAATATGCGTACCTTCATCGCCATCACGCTTCCGCAAGAGACCCAGGCCGCGCTTGCCGCCGCGATGAAGCGGCTTGCGCCCGTGGCGGTGGATACGACCTGGTGCAACGTGCGCCAGCTTCACCTCACGCTCGCCTTTTTGGGCGAGATTGCGCCTGCGATTCTGCCGCACGTGTCAACCGCCCTCACGCGCGTCTGCCAGTCCATGCCGACCGTGCCGTGCCGCGCGTATGGGCTGGGCTTCTTCGGCAACCGCCGCAACCCGAAAACCCTCTGGGCTGGCATTGACCTGTCGCCTGAACTCGACGCGCTCCACGGCGCGTTGTGGCAGGAACTCAAGCGGTTCGGGTTCCGCACGGACGAAGACCGCTTCCGCCCGCACGTTACGCTCGGGCGGTGCAAGGAACGCGCGCGCAACCAAACGCTGACCGACGCGATGGACGCGGACACGGACATCCATTTCGGGGATTGGCTGGCGACGGGCATCACCCTTTACGAAAGCCGCCTCACACCCAAAGGCGCACACTATTCACCCCACAACACATTCCGTCTCGGAAGAAAGGACACACCATGAAAACACTGCTCAGTATCAGCACAGGCATCATGCTCGCGGCCGTCTCTCCCGCACAATCGCCGTTCGACGGCATCTGGACATTCGACACGCCGGAAGGCGGCGCGGGATGGCTCAGCATAGACACCGCGGCCACGCCGCCGAAAGTGGACATGCTGTGGGAGACGGGCGGCGTCGAGCCCGTCAAGGAGGTCAAACGGGGAACGGACACACTGGCCTTCCAATACCCGTGGGACCACTGGTATATGACCGCCTCGGGTATGCGCCGCGACAACCTCGGCACGCTCTTCCTGCTCCTCAAAACCCGTGACGATGGTTCGGTGCTCGCCTTCCTTCAGCGCGGCAAAAAGGATGAGCCTCGGACCCCGACCCAACCGCTCGCCATCAAACGCGCCGCGCCCCTGCCCCCCGCGCCGGATGTCGGCGCGTTGACGTTCGGCGAGGCCATCGAGCTGTTCAACGGCCAGACGCTGGACGGCTGGCGGCTGACCAACCCCAAGGACGTCTCGGGCTGGAGCGTCAAGGACGGCATCCTCACGAACGACCCGAAGCTCGCACCCAAGCTCGACGGCGGCCCCACCCCGCCGCAGTTCGGCAACATCCGCACGGACCGCGTGTTCGAGGACTTCCGCCTCACGCTCGACGTGCGCCTGCCCCCGCGCGGCAACAGCGGCATCTACCTGCGCGGCCGCTACGAGGTGCAGGTTACGGACTCCTTCGGGCAGCAGCCGTCCAAAGGCAACATCGGCTCCCTCTACAGCCGCATCGCGCCGCTGGCCAACGCCTCCAAGCCCGCAGGCGAATGGCAGACCTTCGACATCACCTTGGCCGACCGCCACGTTACCGTCATCCTCAACGGCCAGAAGGTCATTGACAACCAGCCCGTCGAGGGATGCACCGGCGGCGCGCTGGATGCCGACGACACCAAGCCCGGCCCCATCTACTTCCAGGGCGACCACACCGCCGTCGAGTACCGCAACATCAAGCTCTACCCGAGGGCCAAGTGAGCCGCCCGTGGGTTGACATCCAGAAGGACGATGCGCACGTCAAGCGCGAACGCGCCAAGGCCCGCGAGCTCCGCCAGAGCGCATGGTGGCAGCAGCAGTGCCAGCCCGGGGTCTGCCACTACTGCAAGCAGAACGTCGGGGCCGGCGCGCTGACCATGGACCATGTTGTGCCTGTTGCGCGCGGCGGCGCCAGCACCAAGGGGAATGTCGTGCCGGCCTGCAAAGACTGCAACGCCAAGAAATCCCTCCAAACCCCGGCCGAGCAAATCTTAGGCACCCTCTTCCCTCAAAAAAGACTCCTCATCGCCGACCCCCACGGCTTCTGTTCCGGCGTCGCCCGCGCCGTCCAGATGGCCGAAGCACTGGTGGCGCGCGGCGGGGACAGCGACATCTACTGCCTCAACGAGATTGTGCATAACCAGCACGTCGTCGCGCAGCTCACCGCGCGAGGCATGCGGTTCGTGCGCCGCCTCGAGGATGTGCCCGAGGGTGCGCACGTGCTGTTCTCCGCGCACGGCGTGTCGCCCGCCGTGCGCCAAGAGGCGGCGCGGCGCCGCCTGCGCGTCATTGACGCCACCTGCCCGTTCGTCGAGAAAGTCCATGCCGAGGTCCGCCGTTTCGCCGCCACCGATGCGGCCATCATCTGCATCGGCCACCGCAACCACGAGGAGGTCATCGGTGTGGCGGGGGAGGCGCCGGAGCGCGTCGTCATCATCGAGAACGCGCAGGAGGCCGAGGCGCTCAGCCTCCCGCCCGGGCACCCTATCGCTGTCGTTACCCAGACCACCCTCGGCACGGCGCAGGTGGATGCCGTGATGGACGCGCTGGGCAGCCGGTTCACCGCCATCACGCGCCCCGCGCACGCCGACATCTGCTACGCCACGAACGACCGCCAGAACGCCGTCCGCGAGCTTGCCCAGTCATGCGACCGCATCCTCGTGCTGGGCTCGGCCAACAGCTCCAACAGCCAGCGGCTCGTCGAGACCGCGCAGGAAAGCGGCGCAGAGGCCATCCTCATCAGTGAATTGCCCGAGCTCTTCCGATACGACTGGGCGCCCGTCCATACCCTCGGCATCACCAGCGGGGCCTCTACGCCCGAGGCCTTCCTTGACGAAACCGTTGAAACGCTCACCACGCATTTCAACTTCACCCGGGCGGGTGGCTACTGAACCCCGACGCGGTAGAAGAGGCTGGGGGCGGTGGCGGGGACGTAGATGGTGGTGGTCGGGGCGTCGCCGGCCACGGGGAGGCAGTCGTGCCAGCCTGAGGCGAGCGTCGCGTTGGTCTGCACCATGTACGGTTGGTTCAGGACGCTCGTGAAGGTGAGCTTGCCGACCGTCCCTTGGACGGTGAACCCGATAATCTCGGGTGTCGGCACGGTCGCGGCAATCACCAGGGTGGAGTCGCCGTAGATGGCTTCAAAAGGCGTGCCCTGGCCTGTCAGCGAATAGGTGCCGGGCGCTCCGGTTACCTCATAGGAAAGCGTCTGGCTGCTCGGGAACATCCAATACAAGGTGCTGCCCGTCAACATCCCTCCCGGGCTCACGCTGGACGGGATCACGTCCAGGCCGGCAGGCATCGTTTCCGAAATCATCAGATAGGCGGACGGGTCTTTCAGATGGATCGTTACCTGCGTGCCGTTGATGACGCGGAAGAGGTGGGCGTGGATGATTTGCGAGTCGCCCGTAACGTGGGCGGACATCCCCGCCGGCGAGGAGGCGATCTGCCCGCTGGGGGTATAGATGCCCGAGGAGGCGGCCGCAACGGTGTAGGTGAGCGCGGTCGAGGTTGTGCCGGAGAAGGTGAGCGTGCGCGCGCCGCTGTCCCACGCGCCGTCATGGACGGTCGGGGTCAGGCCGCTGGGGAGGGTCTCGACGAGTGTCCAGCCCGTAACCTCCTGCGGCATCTGGACGGCGAGGGTTACGTTCGTGCCGCTCACGCTCCGCACGGCCTGCGCAAGGATCGGGGTGTAGTTGGCGGACACGTTCACGATGCTGCCGGGCGCGACGGACACGGTCTGGTTCGTGGGCGTTGCCCAGCCGGTTACCGGGGCGAACGTGAGGGTGTAGTCGTCGGGGCGCAGGGTGAGGGGGGCTTCGCTGTTGTGCCAGGTCGTGCCGTTGTCCATGCTCCATTGCGCGCCTTGCGCGATGGCCTGCTGCGGCGTGAGCGTGGCGGTGAGCGAGGCGTTGGCGATGACGGTGAGGCGCGCGACTTGGCTCGTCGCGCAGCCGAACACGTTCGAGACAATGCAGGTGATCTCCGTGCCGTCGTCAGGCAGTGCCGTGGAGGCGATGGTGTAGGTGTTCGACTCCCCGGGCACGGGCAGGCCGTCGCGCAGCCAGTAGTAGGCGGGTTTCGGCGTGGCCTCCGCGAAGAGCACAAATTCCGCCGGCTCGCCCTCGTGGACAAAGAGGTCGTCCAAGTCCGTGAGGATCTCCGGCGGGAGCGCCTCGCCCTGCGTCCACTTGCCGATGAAGCCGTAGCCGTAGTCGCCGAATGTCTCCTTCGCCCAGTCTTCCCAGAAGCCGTTATACGCGAACAACCCCGGCGAGAACGTGTAGCCCCCTGCGAACACTGTCTCGTCCTCGACGGCAACCGCATACAGGCCATCGTCCTTGGCTCCGCCGACGTAGGTCGCCCACAGCGGCGCACCGCTGCTGGTGTCCAGTTGGAGCAGGAAGCCGTCCTGCGAGCCGTGATACCCGAGCGCGCCCTCGCCCTGCGTGTCGAGCCATCCGCCGCTGTCCGTTACGCCCCCTGCGATGACCTGCCCGTTGGCCATCCGCGCCAGCGCGGTTACCCCGTCGCTGCTGCCGGTCCCGCCCACGAAGCGGAACCAGTTCGTTGCGCAAAAGGTCCCGAGGTCGTCCAGCCCCATCACGAAGCCCATCGTCCCATAGACCGGCCCCACGGCAAGCCCTTGGCAGAAATCCGACGACGACGTTTGCCCCGCGAGGATGAGCGCGTCCGACGCCGCGTCCTTCAGCACCGCCGAAATCCTGTCCGTGCCGCCGCCGCCGAGCAGGGTCGAATAGAGGACCGTCCCGCTGCTGTCCAGCTTGGCGAGGAACCCGCAGGATGCCGGGCCCGAGAGCGCGTTGTCGCCCAGCGTCGCCCACCCCTGCGACCACGTCTCCCCCACCACATACACCGAGCCGTCCGCGCCAATCGCGACGGCCGTGGCCCTGTCCCGGTTGGTGCCGCCGAGATAGCGTATCCACTGCATCGTGCCGCCCGCGTTGTACTTCACCACGACCGCGTCCATCCCGCCGCTATACGCCGAAGGCCCGGCCGGCAAATCCGCGATGGTCGTGTGGCCCACGGCATAGACGTTCCCGGCGGCATCCGCCGCGACGGCCGTATAGCTGTTGGTCGTGCAGAAACGGCCCGCGCCCTCGGCCTCCCCCAGCGCCCGCGACCATTCACACGCCCCCGTGCCGTCATCCAGCTTCGTCAGGATGGCATCCGTGCGCGTGTCGGAGTCCAACAAGGCATCCCAATAGTTCTCGAACGCGCCTCCGGCATAGACCGCCCCGCCCGTATGCGCCAGCCCGCGGACCGCGCTCTCCAGGCCACGCGAGAGGCAGGTGCTCCATTGGAGCGTGCCGTCCGCCCCGACCTTCGCCACGAACCCGTCCCCGTCCACGCCCCATTCGCCAGTGAACGGATAGGCCATCTCGACCTCATCGGTATTCGCCAGCACGCCGACTCCCAGCTGGCCGCCGAAATACGCGTTCGTGCGGCTGTCCGTCGCGATGGCATAGACGGCATCCCAGTCCATTTCCGCCCCGACGTAGCTGATCCACGGCGCGGACAGCGAGTGCTGCGCCTGCGCCACAACCGCAAAGGCCGCGCATACCATCCACACCAGGCTATAACCTATCCGTCTCATCCGGCTTGATGGTAGCGAACCCCTTACCCGAAAGCAAGCGCAAATCAGCCTGACGGCTCCAGCCGGAACCCCAGCGCCCTCATCCTGCTGTTCAGCGCCTCCGAGCCCTGCGCCACCTCCACGCGGGTGGAGGTGAACTCGCGGCGCATCGGGTAACGGCGGCGCTGCGCATCGAACGCCGCCGCGCGCGCGGCGGCGTCTGGCACGCACGCGGCTTTCAGGCGCTCGGAGTCCGCCGCGACATCATAGACCCGCAGGACAACCTCGCGCAACACATCCTCGTCCGCGCGGCCCGCCGCATCCGCCTGGCACAGCGGCACCGGCGGAGGCGGCAGGTCGAACGGGTAGGCCGCCGGGCGGTTGAAAAACGCGCACGCCTTGCGATAGACCATCGCCGTGCCGTTGACCTTGCCCTCATAGGAATGCCCGGCGATGTGCGGCGTGGCGATGTCCGCCCGCGCCAGCAGGTCGGCGTGACAGGCCGGCTCGCCCTCCCAGCAGTCAATCACCGCATGGGCCACGCGCGTCCCCAGCACCGCCAAGAGCGCATCCGTGTCCACGACCGCCCCGCGCGCGGCGTTGATGAAAACCGCGCCCGGCCGCATCATCGCCAAACGGTACGCGTCGAAGAGGTGGTGCGTCGCATCGGGGCCTGCCCGTTCCAGCGGCACATGGCACGTTACGATGTCCGACTCCGCAAGTAGTTGTTCAAGGCTGACGAATGCCTGCGCCTCGGTGTCGGCGGGGTCGCGCTGCCTCGGGGGGTCATTCGCCAGCACGCGCAGGCCCAGCCCCTCGGCATGGCGGCACACGCGCCGCCCCACATTCCCCACGCCCACGACCCCCAGGGTCTGCCCCGCCAGCGCGAACCCGTGCCGGCCCCCGAGCCACAGCAGCGCGGCGGTTACATAATTCGCCACGCTCTCCGCATTGCACCCCGGCGCGGCGGCCCATGCGATGGCGCGCGCATCCAGATACGGGATGTCCATGTGGTCCGTGCCGATGACCCCCGAGCCATAGAACCGCAGACGGCTGCCGTCGAGCAGCCGCGCATTGACCCGGGTGGTCGAGCGCGTGAACAGCGCCTCTGCCCCGCGCACGTCCGCCGCCGTGATCTCCCGGCCCTCCTTCAGCGCCACCTCGCCCAGCGTGCTGAACGCCTCCCGCGCATACGGCATATTCCTGTCGCACACAATGTCCATCGCTTCTGACTCCTAATGCTTCGCGGCCGCGTCCTCATTTGCGCAGGCCGCGCGCGCGGCCTGCGCACTGACCCCGTGGAGCTTGATGCGTTTGAGGCGGGAGGTGTCGCCGGAGAGGATTTCGACGGCGCGTTTGGGGAGGCTGAGCCGCTGCGCGAAAAAGGCGGCCAGCTCGGCGTTGGCCTTGCCGTCCACCGGGGGGGCCTGGATGCGGACGCGCAGCCAGGCCGCGTCAGCCCCGGCGATGGCCGTGCGGCTCGCGCGGGGGATGGCCTTGACGGTCAGGATGCAGCCGTCGGGTGTCTGGGTAATCCAGTTCATGGGATTTTCGCGATCAGCCAGAGCACGCCACTCAGGATGCTCCCATGGATGAAGTTCACGACGAAGAAGAAGATCAGCGGCGCGAAGCCAAGGCTGCCCGGTGTGGGGGTTCGCGCGAAACGCCCCAGCAGGGTCTCCACGCTCTCGCGGCAGATGAGGGCGAGCGTTTTCGCGCCGAGCAGCTGGGCCCCCAACCCGGCGAAGACGAAAAAGAAGAGCGAGAGGGTGATCGCATGGAGGGCGTTGGTGAACGAGATGGCGGCGTAGCAGGTGAGCCTCAGCAACTGGGCGGCGGAATGGACGGTATGCGTGTGCGCGCGCAAGCGGAACATCGCAAGGACGAGGACGAGGTGAAGCGTCAGCAGGACAAGCGGCTGGGCGAGGCGCGGGAGGCGCGAGAAGGGGCTGGTGAAAAACGAGAACGCCTCCTGTGCGCGGGTCGGGCGCCCCGGCGGGGCGATGAGCCCCACTAAAAAGTACGCCGTCCACAGCTGGGTCAGGAAGTACGCGAAGCTGAGCCCGCTCGCGGCAAACTGTTGCCCCGGGAGGGGCGCAACCTCGGCCGGCACGAAAGACCACGCCCATAACAGCAGCTTCCCGTCCGTGTCGAACCGCGCGAAGAAGAGCGTCTGGAACGCCCAGAAAAAGAGCAGCAGCGCCACGGCGGTCAGGCGGTCGGGGAGCATCAGTGCGGGGCGCAGGAACCCGGTGATGCGGTCAATGAGGCGGACCGTCCCCGACAGGAACGGGTTGAAGTAAAACGTGTTCGCCGGTTTGACCCAGGCGCGCGCCCAGAACAGCAGCAGGAACAGGTGAGCGGCGAGGTGGAGGTATTTCATCGCCAGTAGCTCACGATTAGAAGGGCGACAGCGATCCCGAGGAACATCCCGGCGAAGACCTCTTTGCGTGTGTGCCCCAGCAGCTCTTTGAGCTTGGTCTGGCTCAGGCGGTGCTCCTTGAACACCTCCTGGATAATCTGGTTCAGCACGGTGGCCTGGAGGCCCGAGGCGCGGCGCACGCTCGCGGCGTCGAACATCGTGATGACCGCGAAGGCGAACGCCAGCATGGTAACGGGTGCGCCGAACCCCTCCGTGAGCCCGAACGACGTGAAGAGTGCGCAGACCAGCGACGAGTGCGCGCTCGGCATCCCCCCCGTGCTGAGCAGGTAGCGGAAGTCCATGTGCCGCGTGCGGATCAGCCCGACCGTCATCTTAATCGTCTGGGCGAGCATCCACCCGACGAATGCGGAAACGAACCACGGTGTGCAGAACAGCGCGATCGGGTCATGGTGTAAGGTCATCTCAACGGCCTCTCGGCCTTCTTCCTCCCAAAACGTGAAAGCGCATATTATGCCACGCCGCCGGCCCGGGCGCAAGCAGGAAGAGGGGCGTTGGCGCGGAAGCCCGAAAATCACGGTTGTCGCGGGGGGGGCGACGTGCTACACTAGTGCCCAATTTTTTGGAGGGTAGAGCAGAGAAGACGTGCACAGAGCAATCGGTGGGGGTCGTTCCCCCGCAGGCCGTGAGGCTGGCGCTCCCGCCTGAGGGGTTCAGGCTGGAGAAGGGTGGCGTGTTGCCGGAAATCACGGTGGCGTATGAGCGTTGCGGCGCGGTTACGCCGGGGAACGACAATGTGATTTTCGTGTGCCATGCCTTGACGGGCGATGCGCACGTCGCGGGGATACGCCCGGGCGAGGCGGAGCCGGACGGCTGGTGGGAGGGCATGATCGGCCCGGGCAAGGGCATTGACACCGACCGCTATCAGGTCATCTGCGCGAACATCCTCGGCGGCTGCAAAGGCACGACAGGGCCCTCGTCCGCCGGGCCGGACGGCAAGCCTTACGGCTCGGCGTTCCCGAAGATGACGGTGGGCGACATCATCGAGGTGCACCGCCTGTTCCTGCGCCAGATGGGCATCACGCGCCTGGCCGGGGTCGTGGGCGGCAGCTTCGGCGGGATGCAGGTGCTGGAGTGGGCGATCCGTTATGCGGATGAGATTGACCGCGTGATGCTGGTGGCCACGGCCGCGAGCCTGAACTCGCAGGCGCTGGCGTTCGACATCGTGGGGCGCCATGCGATCGTCGCCGACCCGAATTGGAGCAAGGGCGATTATTACGCAAACGAGAGCCAGCCGCACAACGGCCTGTCGAGCGCGCGCAAGCTGGCGCACATCACCTACCTGTCGCAGGATCTGATGGACGAGAAGTTCGGCCGCGAGAAACGGCAGGAGTGGCTGGACGAGAATGATACGTTCAAGCGCAACATCGAGAACAATTTCGGGACCTATTTCCAGATTGAGAGTTACCTCCAGTATCAGGGCGAGAAATTCATCCGCCGCTTCGACGCGAACTCGTACCTGCACATCACG
>Ga0123353_10006158_pt1 | contig 15932 bp, 11 predicted proteins | sample TergutLab28metaG_3_FD_92763 | JGI IMG/M metagenome (GOLD analysis project Ga0123353, IMG submission 92763) | Labiotermes labralis P3 segment gut microbial communities from Petit-Saut dam, French Guiana - Lab288 P3 | ecosystem: Host-associated > Arthropoda: Insects > Digestive system > Gut ... | reverse complement strand
TGTTACTTATATCCGCAAATTGAGGATTTGCCTGTTAAAAATTAATTCTTATTTTGAAGGATTCGAGGGACTATTTGCACATTTGCGTCAGCCTTCCTTTGATTTTAGTAATGTTCCGAGAACAATAAAAAATAAGTTTATAAATATTCGCGACAGGTTAAAAAATAATACATATTACGGTATTGAATGGAAGCGAATAATGGATTTAGCTATTGAGGGTGACGGAACCTTTTATCATGAAAAGCATAAGGAGTATATTAGTGTTTTATCCTCATTTATTCGGGAGATAGATGAGAGTAAAAGAAAAAACAAAAAAAATATAATAAAAATAGAAAAAGGAGGCACTGTAATCATGGAACAAAATAATGCTAATAATTCTAATGTAGGAACAATGGGAGGTACGCATACCGGAACTACAATTACACAAGTAAATTCTAAAGAAATCATTAATATCGACTACGCAGCCTTAACAAATGATATTACAAAAATCTTAGAATACTTAGAACAAAATGAAGTGATTAAAGTGGTAAATGAAGAAAGTGGAGAGCCTGAAGAAATTAGTAAACTTGACAAGATGGTTTTAACAGGTAGTGTAGCAGCATTAAGTAAAGAAACTCAAAGTGAAGATGACAGCAGAGATAACAGAGTGTTAAATTGGATAAAAGAAAATGGTAAAAAGGTTATTGGAGTAGCAGCTAAAGCGGGTTGCACAGCCTTAGTTGCTATTATTAAAGCTCGCTTAGGAATAGCATAAAAGAGTGCAAGAATTTCAATATGTGTAAGGTCGTGAAAAATACAGAGCATTTTTCAAGTTAATCAGCTATATAAAACTCGCTGCATATTTAATGTAGCGAGTTTTTAATATTAGTGATGTAGAGTCTGAATAATCCCCGCTATAATTCATAAGGGTCGGCAAAATTATTCGCAATAAACTGAAACTCCTTCGGGTCCGGATAATTATACGATGTCCAGTCCTCATATTCCCTCACCAGTGCGGCTGCTTCTCCATCAGACAAGTTGTTCATAAAACTGCGGCATTTTTCAATAATTCTATCAGGCTTATCAGACGCGCTTATTACCGCGGCCTCCATTTTCCTCGTAGACGGAAACAGTATTTTATTTTCCAGCAGAATTAACCTGTAAAGGCAAAAAACCATGCCGTTAGCTACGTGGTTTCTGTGAAAGCCCTGCGGTTTGCAAATCGCCCAATAATATGTATAATATTGTTTTAATGTACAGTAATACCGCAGCTTCTTTTGCGCTATCTCAGCTTCCGGCAGCTTCGGAATATCCGCAACCATTCTGACAAGCTCCGGGTCGTCACAGAAAAGCGGCCTTGCATAGGAAAACATATTTCGTATGGGTTCAATGCCGCGGCTTAAAATCTCCTTGATTTCATCACGGGTTTTAAAGTGAACATCAAAGTAGCCGCCTTCATAAGTACATTTCCCCCAGATTGATACCGTTGCGCCGCCGGCGGCTTTTAAACGGTCGCAGTATTCCTGCGGAACAATCGCCACTCCGTCAATATCGGAATCAGGACGTTCTGTTCCGGTCGCCAGCGAGCCAATCAGAAATAACGCTGAAACCTCCGGGTCTTCCCGGAAATGCAGAACCATGTTTTTAACCGAGTCTTCATGGTGTTTCATCATGTGCTTTTAAATCTCCTCTCAATTCCTTCAATCCTCATAAGGCTTAACGGTTTTAATCGTACCGTCGGGAGCGATTTCGAGTTCGGTGTATTTCAGGTTGCGCAGATGTGTGGCCCCGCCTGACATCGAGCTGTCGTGATAAAATAGAAGCCATTTCCCCTTGAATTCGACTATAGAATGATGGTTCGTCCAGCCGACGACTTCTTCCAAAACCACGCCTTTGTATGTATACGGCCCCAAGAGGCTGCCGCTCTCGGCATAACATATATTATGCGTGTCGCCTGTCGAATAGGATAAGTAATATTTCCCGTTAAACTTATGAATCCAGGCAGCCTCAAAGAATCTTCTCCCGGTGTCGCTCGCCTTTAAGGGTTTGCCGTTCTCGTCAAGAATCAACACTTCTTTCGGCTCGGTTTTAAAAGTCAGCATATCATCGCTTAAAATTGCGTAGCGAGGTCCCATTGCAGGCTCGTCACCCTGCGGTCCGTTCCTGCCTTTTTCCCCGTCATAAGGAACATATTCGCCCGTTCTCCAGTATTCAAGCTGCCCGCCCCAGAGCCCGCCGAAAAACATATACGACGTTCCGTCGTCCTCGGTGTAAACAGCCGCATCTATGCTGTAGCTGCCGGGAATGTAATCCGGCTCGGGCTTGAAAGGCCCCTTGGGATTATCGCCCACAGCAACGCCGAAGCGGAAGATTCCGTCCTTGTCATGTGCAGGGAAATAATAATAGTACTTACCGTTTTTAAAAGCCACGTCAGAGTCCCACATACGCTCGGTCGCCCACGGAACATCCCTGATATGCAATGCCTGTCCGTGGTCAACGCAGGGCGCGCCGATGTCGTCCATTGAAAACACATGATAATCTGTCATTTTAAAGTGGTCGCCGAAGCCGTCGTCAAGACCTTCGTTTTCAAGGTCATGAGAGGGATAAATATACAGCTTCCCCTCAAAGACGTGAACCGAAGGGTCGGCGGTATACATATGCGTGACTAAAGGCTTGTTGAATCCCGCGAATTTTTCCTGATTAGACATTGTAATCTCACCTTTCATAGCGGTTATGGACTTCGTGATGTTCAGAATCAGCGTGTCCAGCCGCTCCCTTTTATTTTGAAGCATGGAAAGATGCTCACCAAACGCCCGCCCCCTGTCGAAATCGGAAGCAAACAGCAAAGCCTTTATGTCCTCCAGAGAGAAGTCAAGCTCTTTGTAAAATAAGATTTGCTGCAGTGTATCGACCTGCTCCTGCCCGTAAATGCGGTATCCGGACTCTGCAACCCTAAGCGGCTTCAGCAAAGCTATCTCATCGTAATACCGCAGCGTGCGTGTGCTGACTCCCGACATTCTTGAAAGCTTATTGATTGTGTATTCCATTCTTTCACACCTCATTATAATACTATTATAAACTATAACGTAACGTCAATGTCAATAGGTTTCCAAATATATTTTTAAAATCATTAAAGCGGATTGACTTTATTACTTAAATATGCTATAATAAAAACACACCCAAACGTAAAACGTTTGCCACCCGCTTTGCGGATGGTTTCGCCAAAGCCAAAGCAGCATTTTTATTTCAGCAATAATTCAACGATAACTATTTGGGGGTAAGTGAATGAATCCTATTCTGCTCGGTATATACCGCCATTATAAAGGAAACAGGTATGAGGTCGTCGGATTCGCGAAGCACAGCGAAACCCTCGAAGATATGGTAATTTATAAATCACTCAGCAACAAGCATGAAACATGGGTCCGGCCGCTTTCAATGTGGGAGAATGAAATCGAAACTGACGGTAAAACCGTCAAGCGGTTCGAGTATGAGGGATAATAATCAAAGTTTATTTTTAAAATCAAAAGCGGGAATCGTCGTTGCAGCGATTCCCGCTTAATTATTTTTATGTATATTTTATATTCCCTGCGCTTTTCTTACTGCTTCTTCGAGGCTCATGCCTGCAAACTCCTGCGCGCTGAACAGCCGCCCGCTTTTCTTATCGTTCACGAACGCGCCCACCACCGCTCCGGGTATGACGCTCTCAACCGAATGAAAAGCGCTCGGCCCGCCGAGGTCAGTTCTGCACCAGCCGGGGTCAACCAGGCTCATAATCACATCAGTGCCGTCAGTAACTGTTGCAAGGTCGGTTGTAAACTTGTCGAGCGCCGCCTTGCTTGCCGAATACCCCGCCTGCTGCGGCTCGTTTTTAATCCCGCTCGTAATGTTAATAACCCTGCCGAACCCGCGCTCGAACATCTTCGGTATAAAACGATAGCATATCATCGCCGGAACAGTTGTATTAATGATAAAACTCGTTGTAAAATCCTCTGCCGGAGTCCGGTAATACGCACCCCTGTAAGCGACTTGCACAGCCGCGTTATTGAAGAGAATGCCCACATGCGTTTTCGCCTCGATTTCGTCCAGCATCGCCTCGACTGCTGATAAATCCGACAGCTCCGCGGCAATCGCATAAGCTTCGACACCAAATCCTTTTACCTCTGCAAGAATCTTCTCCGTATGCTCAAGATTTCTGCTGTGCAGAACAAGATTACAACCCTGCTTTGCCATAAAGATTGCGATTTGGCAGCCGATTCCGCGGCTCGCGCCCGTAATCAAAGACCATCTGCCCTTAACATTTGTCATGCTTTCCATAGTTTAATTAAGTCCTTTCTTCACAAAAGTAGAATGGGAACAACATTTTCCCCGATTTAGTTTTATTAATTTTTGAACTTGTTTTATTAAGTCCTTTCTTCACAAAAATAGAATAGGAACAACATTGTATCCTTTATATTTTATCAATAACCCCTGCGACAAACCTTAAAATATTAAGTGCTTCCGTTGTTCCGGTATCGCCGGTTTTACCGTTCGCTGTAAAAAGCTGAACCGCATTAAGCTCGGAAATCCCCGCGATGTGCCGCAGCAATGCCAAAGCGTCCGCTGTCCCTACTTCACCCGTGCCGGTAATGTCGCCCGTTCTTCGGATTAATACGATGTAGTCGCCGTTTCGGGCTATGCTGATTCTCGCGCTGCCGTTGGAAGAAACTATCACGGAATTAACTACTTCGAGTTGGTTCGTGGTTGCGTTTATTCTTACTAAAATCGCGTTCTGCCCCGCACGCGAAGCTCCCGTTGTTACGACATGCGTGCCGCCCTCGGTTACCCGCAGCTGGAATACAGGAAGAGTTCCCGCTACCAAGTTAATCATTGCCCTGGAAATCGCGAAATTCGGAATCATTGTCCCGGTTCCGGATTGTATGATGTTAGCGGAAGATACCGATGCATCGGTGGAGCCTCCGCCGCCTCCACCGCCACCGCCACCGGTAGATTTACTGTTGCCGGTTGCGGGTATGGCTTCGGTTCTTGCAGCGGGACAATCCGTGCAGGTAAATGTTCTGACACCTGCAGCAGTCGGCGTAGCGGGCGTTGTTATTACTCCGGAATTCCATAAGTGCCCGCGAGCCGGAACAGCCACTTTGTCCAGTGTCCCGTCGCAGTCGTCGCAGGTTATAGTATCAGCGCCTTCTGTTAAGCAGCCCGGAGCGAGCGTGCGCGTTGTCGTTTGATTCTCGTGTTCGCAGCTACAGAAAGTGCAGGGATTTTCCTCCGGACAGGTCGGGGCAATTCTGAACACCTCGCAATTAACGCACTGTGTGCAGTTTACTTCAATATCAATAACATGGACTATACCATTATCGGCGCCGCAGTTAGAGCATTTCGTGCAGTCTGCACCACTCGGGCCCCAGTGCGCGTGAATACACTGCCACTGCGCAAAAAGCGTAACGTTACCGATGAAATTAAACGTATCGCCCTCTGCATACCCTGTACCGCTGCCGTCCGCCGCTGTATTCCAACCTGAAAAAGCATAACCCTCTCTCGATAATATCCCTTCCGGATTTGCAGCTATTACGTTTTCACCTACAGGGCTGTGCTCTTCCGGTATCTGCCCCTCGCCGCCGTTGCTGTCATATGAGAGAGTAACCCAGGTCATGCCGTTAACAATGCCGCCGCGGGCACCGAAAACATTGCCTGTAATCGTGCCTGTTCCTGTCGTTATGAGCTCGCCGCTGTCCACCATCAGGTTTGGTACGGTCAGATTATTAACACCGAGCGCAAGCGTAACTTTTTTCCCTGTGATTATAATATCGCTCGTATGAGTTACATTGTTCGTAAATGTAATTATACTGCTATCATTATTATAAGCCAGAGCACGGGTTAACTGCTCGCTGCTGCTCACATAGAAAATCATCTCGGGTGCAGCCGATGTTTTTACAGTAAAACCGTCGCTGCGGACAGATGTATCTTGTGTTGCCGTTGCTTTTAACCTCTGATAGAATGTATAGCTCGTATCCGGCAGCAGTGCGCTGAATTCCGCGCTATCCTGCCAGAACAATCCGTTCCTTGAATACTCGTACCCCGCTCCCGGAGCCTCGTCTAATATCACTCTCGTGTTTGATACGGCAAAAGCATACGGTTGAACAGGTTTCGGCGGGCCTGCCTCTTTCCCCACCCGTGCGGTCTGCGCGGATATTATTCCTGTTTTGCCGGCGACTGTAACCTCTAATCTGATTACTTTTCCTATGTCGCTTATTGTGGGCGTGTATGTATTGGAGTTTACCCCGACCTCTTCGCCGTCCGAAGTCCATTTGTAATCGAAGGCATCGGGAATACTTACGACGGCTGTGATTGCCTGCCCGAGTCTCGGTCTTTCCGGCGACAATGTCACCCTGCCTGTTAATTCATTAGCACCTGCAGCTGACCATGAGAATGACGGGCCCGCCCTGAACACGTTACTATTAAACGTCGCAACAAACAAATAAGCCTCCTGCCCGTTTGTATTGATTCTTGCGGGAACGCCTTTTGTCAGCGGATATAAATCCGCTCCCTGATGACCGCTTGAGGCTCTGTAGCTTCCCGTAACCAGCGTGTCTTTCGGAACCGCCACATAATAACGCAGCGCATCATTACCGTCAACCGGGGCTGTTATAGTCAGTATCGGTGAGCTTTCATTACCGCTGCCGCTGAGTTTGTAGAGCATATCATGCGATGCGCCTCTTTCGGGCGGCTGCGTACCGTAACCGTAAAGCATAATATAGCCGCCTGAGCCTAATGACGGAACTAAATCATAATTATTTACAGAATTGAAATAACCGCTCCCGATAATTTCATGATAAACCCTGCCACCCCAGGTACCCATAACAGGCCTTATTGCCCATAAGTTATCGACAGGCCGCGATGTGCTGTTAAATTTTGTTGATTGTGTAGGCGTTGTGCTGTTCGGGTTGATTAACCCGCCGTCCGCCGCAAAGTTTTCCATAAAGAGAAAATATAATGTTTGCAAAGCGTTTGCGTCGGTGCCTACACCCGTCCCTGCGCGAAGCGCACGCCCCACTGTCAAGTCGTGTCCGGCATTTGTGATTCTATTTTCATTTGCCGTATATTGTGTGCTGTTGCGTGACGGCGGATATGTTGCTCTGAAGTTATTGTAAACTCCGCTGACAAAACCGCTTCCGTATCGTTTATACATCAGCATACCGAATAATCTGCTCATACCGTAATTCTTAAAGCTGTTATTGAAGCTAATAAAATCACCGTAACCGCTTCCCCAATATTCATTTTCAGAAGCGTCAAGCAATCGGCCGAAGCTTGTGATTTCAAAGCCTTGCTGAACATAATATGTACCCGCGAGCTCGCTTAGCGACTCATTGAACCATGAGAATGTTCTTCCCGTCACCATGCTGTTCGGCAAATAAACCCCGAAATGCATATAAAACAGCAAGTGCTGCAGCTCATGCGCCAGTGTATCGTATAAAACGTATTTTTCCTCATCGGTGGCGCCGGATTTTAATGAGTTAAAGCCCTGATTCGTGCCTATATCTATATGCAGCATATCGATATTATTCATAGGCTGATTGCCGAGGTACGTGAAGAAATCTCCGTTTGTGAAAAATCCTAATGTATAGCCGCCGGAGCTGCCTCCGTCGTTATTGATGTCGTAGAACAGGTAGTTCACCTTACCGTCACCAGCTATATCCCCGACAACTGGCTCGTTGTTCCACCTTGTGTTAATCTGCACCCCGGCATGCTCACCAAAATCAGCAGTCATCATTTTGTATATTTCATCAACCTGGCCCGCTATTTCCTGCGCGAGCGTACGGGTAATACTTTTTTGATTACAATTCAATACATAGCAGACCGACCCGTGCATAAAACTGCAGTCCACAACCCATATATTCGTATGCTCGCCCTGCCCTATTAAATCAGCGGCGACAACCCTCCATTCGTTAGATGTATTAGCAGCTCCGACCCTCGCTCTGAAATTACGCCTGTCACCAACATTGAACGGTCCTGCATTTGTAGATACCGGAGCGGTGTTATAGGATACAGATGACATCAGCAATCCGGATTCCGGCTGACGCTCCCTGTATATCTGCGGCTCGTGAATAATCCGGCTTTTATCAATTTCAACTACCTGCAAACCGGCGGCATCATCGGAAGAGCTTCCGAAGAATTCATCGCGGACCGCGCTCATCTGCGCGTCGGTGATTATATCGTTTATGTAGCTTATTTCCGGCATAAACGCGTCCGCCGAAACCGGAAACGCAGGCAGTATCCCTGCAGTCAGCGCAAAGACTAATATAAAAGACAGGATTTTTCTGAGTGTACTGTTTTTAATTTTCATGCTCAGTTCCCCTCTTTCTTATTAATTGCCATTTTTATATTCCATTTTACGTGCTCTCTTATTTCGTCTTCTCCTGTGAATTCCAGCCCGAAAACCCGCTTCATCTTGCCGACACCATACATCATCGGTGTACTGCTCCAGCCTTTGTCTTCAAGCTCGATTTCGGACGCTGACTGCGGGTATTCCTCAAGCGCAATCGAGGCGATTCGCTCCCACGTGATATAATCCGCCGCAAGCGCGAGAAACACCTGTTCGTTCAAATCGCTCTCAAGCAGCGAAACGTATGCCTTTGCAATCTGTCCCGCCGAAAGGAACTGCGTGCCGTCATGCTTGATAATTCTAATCGGTTTGTTATTCACGACAGCGTCAGCTATATCGCGGAACCGCGGGTCAAGCTGCGTCGTCCCGCCCTCAAAACAAGGCGTCGCATATGTATAGCCCGGACGGATTACATTGCGCTTAATGGCGACTTTCCTCGGCTCCTGCCCCGCTTCCGGAAAATACTGACTGAATCCGAGTACGTAGGCTTCAATGGCGGCTTTCGTGCTGCCGTATAAATTGAGCGGCATATTACAGAAAGTTTCATCCATGTCGGGGCGGTTGTGCCCCATCGCCGCCGTGGAGCTCGTGAAGATAAACTTCCCGACGCCGGCTTTTTCTGTGATTTCCAGCAGATTCACAGTTGCCAGCGTGTCGTTCGTCAGCATGGAAACAGGCTCGTTGCCCCAGCCCAGCGCAATGGAAATGACCGCGTCACAGCCTCCTGCGTACTCCGCCATAAGGCTGTAATCGGTCATCAGACCTTTCACGATTTTAATGTTCCCCATGCCGAGCATGGGCGCATACTTGCCGGGAGTGCGCGAAAGCACAATTACCTCATGCCCTCTTTCCGCTGCAGCCAGCGTCACATACTGCCCGATACAGCCTGTCCCGCCCGTGATAAATACTTTCATGTTTATTTTCATTAAGTCCTTTCTTAACAAATGAATCACGAAAAAAACATTTTCCCGATTCAGTTGTTTTATTTTCAAACTTTACCCTTGCCATTTCTGCACAACAGCGCTCTAAAACAACGTTTCTACCGTTATTTTGAATTTTATTTAAATTGTTTTCCCTTAATTCATTCTATCACAGAAATAATAAATTGTCAATTGTAACTGCGTTCCTCCGCCCATGCGTCCTTATAAATACGCACGTAATTCTCAAACCTGCCGGCGTTTATTTTACCGCTCTCTTTTGCATTTATCACCGCGCAGCCCTCTTCTTTTGTATGGCTACAGCCCGCAAACCTGCACTTGTCCAAAAACTGCACAAACTCACGGAAGTAAAGCGCGACGTTTTCAGAAATCAGCTCGCCGTACTTCGCGGCTTCAACGGTAGAAAAGCCGGGCGTATCCGCGATATATGAATTTTCATCAATTCCGAAAAGCTCGACCTGCCTTGTCGTGTGCTTGCCGCGTCCGAGCTTTTTGCTGATTTCGGCGGTTTCGAGTTTAAAGCCGGGAAAAAGGTTATTAAGCGTACTGCTCTTCCCTACTCCCGTGTTGCCGATTAAAGCGCAGGTTTTATTCTGCACAAAATCGCGCACAGCTTCCGTTCCCGTGTTTTCTGTATTGTTCACGGAAAACACCGTAAACCCCGCCTTTTCATAAATCCTGCGTAGTTCCTCTTCTTCTTTCTTATCTGTTTTCGTAAACAGCAGAACGGGCTCGATTTCCTTGCTCTCGAAAATCGCGATTAGTTTATCGAGAATTAATCTGTTCGGCTTCGGCTCGACAGTTGAAACCACTATAATCGCCGCGTCAAGATTTGCGAGCGGCGGGCGGATAATGTGATTTTTGCGTTCAAGTACATCGGTTATAACAGGCGTATTTTCGCAAATGTCGCCCGTGTCGACAACGACGTTATCCCCTGCGACAGGCGTGATATCCTTATGGCGGAACACCCCGCGCGCCGTACAAAGCAAAACTCCGTCAAGGGATTCCACATGAAAGAATCCCCCGACGGATTTTAATATTTTACCGGTTATATTACTCATTCTCACCATTTTCTATAAAGTCTGTATCTGTTTCGTAGTGATAAGGTTCACCGCAATCACATTGATGGTCAATAGCTATTTCAATAATAACAAACAGCATAAATGTCAGTATAATAACTGCCCCAATCGCAGCCATTACAAACAGTAAACGCTTCCCGAATTTTTCGTTATTCATATTTTCATTAAGTCCTTTATTCACAAACGGGAAATGAAAATATCCGTTTACCCGATTCAGTATTACTTATTTTAAACTTCGTCACTGTCATCACCGGGGTCGGGGTCGGGATACGGCTCGGGCTCCGGGGGCGGGTCGGGGTCGGGCACAGGGTCGGCGGGGACGCTGAGCTGCGTGAAAATCGTATCGTTCAGCATAACCACGCGGTGTGTCGGCGTTTCACCGGAGAAGTCAACCTCATACTCGCAGAACTGCAGCCGCCGTCCCGTTTCAACGGAAGTAATATAAATTACCAGCTGGTGCGTGTCCGTACCCTCGGCTTCCCATTCGATTTTTTTGTTAAGCCCGATATTTTGTATTACGCCCGATGTATCCTGCCGTATGCCGTCGATATAATACTCGAACATATAGTCGCCCGTGAGGCTGTCGCTGATATGGCGCAGAATAGTGAACGTCTTAGGCGGAGCCGGCCCCGCGCTTATAATAACTTCAATCGTCCCGAACTTCGTCATCGTAGCCATCGGCAGCGGGTTTTGCCGCATTACGATTCCCTCTTCGACCGTGTCGCTGTACTCTTCCTCAAAAATTGCGACGACGTCATGCATTTTCGCGCGCTCTTCTGCGTTTTGCCGCGTTAAGTCAATAAGGTCGGGAGCCTGCGTCATTTCATTTCCGCCGCCGAAGCTGACCCACACGGTAATCCGCGTATCGAGCGGTATCATGGCGCCTGCCGACGGGTCCGTACGGATTACGAAGCCGGCGGGAACGTTAAGGCTTTCCTCATTTCTGATGCTTATGTTCGCATCATTGAAGCCCTGCCGCCGCAGCCTTGTGCGAACCTCGTCTATGTGGTGCACGCCGCCCTCGTAGTTGTTGAGCTCGACAAGCTGCGGCCCCATGCTGACCCAGATGTCAACCTTCTGACCCGTTCTTATATCCCTGCCCGCAAGGTGTCCCTGCCGCATAATCTGCCCTTTTTCATACTCGCCCGACCATTCCTGAATCGGATTGAAGTTTAAATTCGGATAAAGCGCAATCGCCTCGTCAAAGTCAAGCCCCACCACCGCCGGCATCTTGATTTCATCGCCCGCCTGCTTGCCGATATCATCAAAAGTATTGGTAACAATCGTGAAAATAAGCCATGCCGCCATGATTACAACCACCGAAGCCGTAGCAAACAGAATCGCGAGCAGCGGCGAGCGGCGCTCGACCACCTCGTCGTAATAATCGTCGTCGTCGTCATAATCGTCGTACTCATCGCGTTTTGCGGCGCTTTGCGGTGCTGCGCCTGCTTTCGCAGCCGGCGGATTAATCGGCGACGGCGTCATGCCCATATTAAGCGGGGAAGTCGCGGGCTTGTCGAAGTATTTAATCTTCTGGTCGTCTGTCGAGAAATACTTATACTCAAAAACTATGCTCGGATTCTTTTTGAACTCGTCTATGTCGTTAATCAACTCGCCTGCCGTCTGGTAGCGCTTGGCGGGCTCCTTCTGCATTGCCTTGAGCGTAATTTCCTCAAGCCCGTCGGGAATCGAGCTGTTAATGTCCGTAGGTTTTTTCGGCTGCGCCTGCATGTGCATCAGCGCAATGGAAACGGGATTGTCGCCGTCGAACGGCTTTCTGCCCGTCAGCATCTCAAACAGCATTACGCCCACAGAATAAATATCGCTCTTTTCGTCGGTGGCTTCGCCTCGCGCCTGCTCGGGGCTGATGTAGTGCACAGATCCGATTGCCTTTTCAGAAATCGTCTTGTCGGTTTCGCGGTTGAACCGCGCAATACCGAAGTCCATCACCTTTATTGTTCCGTCCGAGAGCAGCATGACGTTTTGCGACTTTATGTCGCGGTGGACTATTCCTCTGTCATGCGCATGCTGTAAAGCGCGCAGAATCTGAGTAACGAAGTGCAGCGCGTCGCGCCATTTTAAGACGCCCTGACGTTCGATATATTCGGTCAGCGTTATGCCGTCGATGTACTCCATCACGATAAACTGCACTTTATCGTTGAAACCGACGTCGAAGATTTTAACTATGTTCGGGTGCGAAAGCAGCGCAATCGCCTTGCTCTCGTTTCTGAAGCGGCGCAGGAAATCCTCACTTTCGGCAAGCTCGTTTTTAAGGATTTTTGCGGCGACAATCTTGTCCTCGACCATGTCGCGCGCCTTATAAATGTCCGCCATTCCGCCGACGCCAATCAGCTCAAGCAGCTCATATCTTCCGTCAAGCCTTTTTCCGATGTTACCATCCATGAATAACTCATCCTTTTATAATTAATTATGGAATAATGAATAATGAATAATTGCCGGGCCGCCTCTGGCGGCGATTTCAAAACCGTCCGCAAAGCAGACCCAAAAATTATTAACTGTTTCATTATTAATTATTATTTAACCGATATAACCGCCACAGTTATATTATCCCGTCCGTCTGTTTCGAGCGCGTATTCAATAAGCTTATCGCAAATCCTGCTGACCGGGTTGTTAACGATGATTTCCGCAATACTCACGTCCTCGCCGTAAGCGTGAAGCCCATCGGAACTCAGCATTAAAATCGAGTCGTCATGCAAATCAATTTCGTAATAATCCGGCGTCAGCAGCGGCTCCGCGCCGACTGCACGGGTAAGGCAATTGCGTTTTGGGTGCGTCTTGCCCTCTTCTTCGGTTATTTCACCGTCATCAATAAGCTTATTTATGTAGGAATGGTCTTTGGTAATCTGCTGGATACTGTCCCCGAAAACATGATAAACCCTGCTGTCTCCGACATTAATAATGTATGCGCGCCCGTCGCAGACAATCGCGCCGACACAGGTTGTGCCCATTCCGAGCATGTTCTGGTCATACTCGGCGAGGTCGTAGACTAAATTGTTTGCCGCCGTAACCGAGGTAATCAGCAGATTTCGGATTGAGTTGCGGTTTAGCTCGGGGCGGAATCCGCGCTTAACGCGTTCGCTGATGAAATTCACAGTAGTCTCGCTCGCAAAGCTGCCGGCGTTCTCGCCGCCCATGCCGTCGCACAGCACGACAGCCGCCGCGTTATTACCGGGCGCGTCAAGCACAGAAGCCCAGACTCTGTCCTGATTTTCCGTCCGTTTATTGCCTATGTCCGTTTTTGAAAATACTTTCATAAACTCTCCTACTATATAATTATACTATACTTTTGTGATAAAACAAGGAAAAGTTATTTACAATTTAGTTACATTTTGTCAGTTTAATAAGTCCGTTTTTCATTAGGCGCGTTTTTTCAACATCGTTTTCCCCGATTCACAGAGATTCAATTTATTTGTCATTTTAATAAGTCCGCTATATATAAGTACGTTTTTTCAACATCGTTTTCCCCCGGTTTACGTAGGTTTAATTAATAAGCTGCTGAGCGCGCAGCTGCCCGCAGGCGGCGTTTATATCCGCGCCGAGTGTTCTGCGTACTGTTGCATTAACGCCGAGGCTTGTCAGCCGCTCATGAAAAGCTTTTACATTTGCGGATTTTTCGTGTTTTTTCGAGTGAACATGATTTATCGGAATCAAGTTTAAGTGCGCGCCAATCGGCTTTATGAGCCTTGAGAGTTTCTCTGCGGTTTCAAGACTGTCGTTGATATCTTTAATCAGCGCGTATTCAAAGCTCACCCGCCTGCCGGTTTTCTCGAAGTAATTCTTGCAAGAAGCCATTATTCTTTCTATATTGAATTTTTTGTTAACCGGCATTATTGTGCTTCTTGTTTCGTCGTCCGCGGCGTGAAGCGAAACCGATAAAGTAAGTCCCGACCTGAGCTCTGCGAGTTCGTCTATTTTATCCGCAAGCCCGCAGGTAGACAGCGAAACGTGCCGCAAACTCATATTTCTGCCATCCTTATCTGAAAGCAGCCGTAAAAATTTCACAACATTATCAAAATTATCCAGCGGCTCGCCGATTCCCATTAAAACTACGCTTCCCACACTTAAGCCGCTGTCGCGCTCGCTTTCGTATAGTTGCAGCAGCATTTCCGACGGCGTAAGATTCCGCACGAAGCCGGTTATTCCGCTTGCGCAAAAAGTACAATTCATCCTGCAGCCCGCCTGCGTGGATATGCACAGGCTGTTTGCGTGCTTGTAGCGCATTAAAACTGTTTCTATTTTCTGTCCGTCAGGCAGCCCATATAAATATTTTACAGTATAATCATGCTCGGATACAAGTTTTTTTTGAATATTTAGTCGATTTATACAAAAATGCTCTGCAAGTTTTACACGAAATTGTTCAGATAAATTAGACATTTCAGAAAACTCTGTTACCTGCTTCACGTGAAGCCAATTAAAAATCTGCTTAGCGCGGAATTTCTCCCCGCCGATTGCTGCGATTTTATCTTGAAGCTCTTGTAATGAGAGTATAAGTATATCTGTCATAGTATTTTTAGCTGCTGCGGCTCGGCTTTTCTTCTGAATACCGCCACAAAAAAACCGTCGCCGCCCGTTATATGCGGGAACAAATTGTACCTCGAAGCGTCAGAAATCCCCATTCCTACCGGCACAAAATAAGGCGAGAACTCGGGATGGCTATTTTGAAAGTCATTCACAACAGCCTCGTTTTCATCGGGGTTGAGCGTGCAGGTCGAGTATACCAGCGTACCGTTGGCCTTTACGTAGTGCGCGGCGGTTGCGAGGATTCTTCGCTGCGTTTCCGGCAGGGTTTCGAGGCTTTTCATCGGCTTGTATTTTATTTCGGGTTTACGGCGGATTACACCCAGCCCCGAGCACGGCACATCGCAAAGTACCACATCGGCAGGCGGGAATTCCGGGTTAAAAACCATCGCGTCGTTCTCAACCGCTCTTATAATTTCCAGCCCGAGCCGTTTCGCCCCGTTTTCAATCAGCGAAAGCTTCCCACCGTAAAGGTCGCAGGAAATAAGCGTTCCGCGGTTGTTCATCATCTGCGCCATCGTGAAGCTCTTGCCGCCCGGAGCCGCGCAAACATCAATCACAGTTTGGTTGAAGCCCGGGCGCGCCAGTTTACAGCATAGCTGCGATGAAATATCCTGTACATGAAACATTCCTTTGCGGTAGGCGTCGGAAAGCTCAATGCTGCCGCTCACGCGCCCGAGCTCAAGGCAGTCGTCCAGGTGTGCGTTTTTCCTCACGTCGAACTTCTCTTTTTTAAGCGCTGCGATTACGTCACCAGCTTGGAATTTAAGTGTGTTTACTTTTAAATAAATCGGCGGCCGTCCGAACGTGCCTTTCAAGAGTTCAAGCGTTTGCGCCTCCCCGAAAGCCGCAGTCCATTTTTTAATCAGCCACTTCGGACAGGAATAATCGATTGAAAGCTTCGCTTCACCCTCAAGATTCTTTGTATCAATTTTAATTCCATCGCGGATAAAACTGCGCAGAATTGCATTAACAAAGCCTTTTGAGTTTTGACCGGCAAGGTTTGCGGATTCGTTC
>Ga0123353_10006155_pt1 | contig 15934 bp, 9 predicted proteins | sample TergutLab28metaG_3_FD_92763 | JGI IMG/M metagenome (GOLD analysis project Ga0123353, IMG submission 92763) | Labiotermes labralis P3 segment gut microbial communities from Petit-Saut dam, French Guiana - Lab288 P3 | ecosystem: Host-associated > Arthropoda: Insects > Digestive system > Gut ... | reverse complement strand
CATCGTGCAAACGCAAATGGGCTCCACTTCCTTAATACAACGCAAAATGAAACTCGGCTACAACCGCGCCGGCAGAGTTATGGATCAATTAGAAGAGTTTGGCATCGTAGGACCCTCCATGGGTAGCAAAGCCCGCGAAGTGAAGGTGAAGACTAATGAAGAGTTAATGCATGTTTTTCAGCGGATGGGGTTATTTTGATAAGAGTCTTTTATTAAAAGTTCGTAACAATTATATCCATTAGTTCTTCGGTAATAATCTCTTTTGTATATTTGCATTCTATCAATTTTCTGGCGTTTTTACCTATCTCTGCACATTTTCCCAAATTGTTTACACAAAAATCTATAATTTGTACCATAGCTTCGGGAGTATCGGCAATAAGTATGTTTTCTTTATGGGTGATTTCTATCCCTTCTGCACCGATAGTGGTGGTAATCACCGGTTTGCCCAAAGCCAATCCTTCCATAATTTTAATACGCATGCCACTTCCCGATAGTAACGGTACGATCATAATGTCATGCGATTTGATAAATTGTTGTGCGTTCTCTACAAAATCGAAAACTTGTACATTACTAATGGTAAGATTGCTAAAAATTGTTTTATTTCCTTTACCGGCAAGAACTAATGTTAAATTTGGATGTTTTTTCGCTACTTTTTTCCAAACATTTTCTAAAAACCATGTCATTCCTTCAATATTGGGCTGCCAATTCATGCTTCCTATATGAAATAACGAAATATTGTTCTCATCAATTTGCTGATTCTCATATTGATAGGCTGATAGATCAATTCCATAAGGAATCACTTTGCTACTAAGGGTGGGGAATTGTTTCTGAAAGAAAATATGATCTACCTCTGTAATAGGCATATAGCCATCTATTTTGTTGAAAAGAGATAATTCAAAACGCTTTAGCGAAGTGGCGAGATACCGATAAGCTACTTTTTTTAAAGGATTTTTTGTCTGTTTGGATAATCTTTCCCAAATCAGGTATTCAATATTGTGTAAACGTAACAAAATGCGTGCCTGAGAGTACTTTCTTATGGTTTCGATGTAGTTTCCTACAAAAACAGATTCTAAAATAACCACATCAAATTTTTCTTGTGAGCATAATGTCTCTAATTTTTGAGCCATCTCCTTTGAAAAAAAACGGTCGACTTGGAGAGAAGTTCGGTTTATTAAAGAAGTAATTATCTTGGTTATAGTTACTCTCGTGTTGATGAAAACCGACTCAAATCGAGTTTTGTCGCAATAGGGGATAAAATCTTCGGAGCGGATTACCGGATGTTTGTCAGTAGCTATGGATACTACTTTTACTTCTACGCCAGCGTCGAACAGGCAGGTGGTAATTTGGTGTATTGCCAAACACCCTCCATCTACGCATGGAACAGGCGGTTTATGAGTGAGTTGCAGGAGTTTCATTTTTTTTCTTTGTAAATATTTTTTTAAAATTAAGTTGTTGTATTTTTTTATGAATCTCTTCCGAAGATAATAGTGCGGAATCCACAGAGGCTTGGTAGGTGAGAAACGCGCAAATAGGTACGAGCACAAATGTAGAGAGCCACATGCCGAACCAAACAGGCACTGCATCTCCTTTGGCAAGTTTTTCTGCAAAAATGGAAAGCATAAAATAAGAAGAGAAAAAAGCTACAGTAATTACCAAAGGCACTCCAATGCCTCCTTTACGAATAATAGATCCTAATGATGCTCCAATAAAAAAGAATAAAATACACGCCACTGCATATACATATTTCTTATACCATTCCGTCATATAAGAAGTTATATTAGAATAGAGGTGCCCTTTATATTCTTTGTGCATATTTAATGAATTTTTAAAATCATTTTTCAGCACCAGAACTCTATCAAGCATTTGTGTTTTTTCTTTAGCGCTTAACTCACTGTATGGAATATTATGCACCTCTGTATGATTTGGTGAGATATCATCTGGATAAATGAAGTATTTAAAAGAATGGCAAGAGGTCATGAAAGCTGCTATGATATCATCGTTGTTTTTTTTCACAGAGATCATTATGGTATCTCTCATTTTTAGAAGCTCATTATTAGAGAGTGCATCATTTCGTTTGGCATAAAAGTCATCTTCAGATTTTTCAAATTTAAAGGAAGAGATGTCAAACCTTTTGTACTGTTCTGAAAATGTGGTGCGCATCAAAGCACTTTTTTCAATGGGTCCGGCATCTGAACTTTCGTCCCAATAAAAACCATCGTATAAATAAAAAAGCATATACGTTTGGTCATCAGTCATTTCCATTTTACCTCTTTTAGCGTAAGTAAATGTACTATTACCTTGATATTTTGTATGGTCGAACAATAAAACATCATAAATATCTCTGTTATTGCGATTTTTCTTTCCGACACGAATAATGAAATTATCGAGGCCATCGTAAAAAGTACCCTCTTCAATACTTAATGTTGGTTTTTGATCCATAATATTTCTCAGCAATGAGCGCATCTTAAAGTATGATTTTGGCGCAACGTTATCAGAAAACCAAAAAGACCCGCAAGCAATGAGAAAAACAAAAACCGATAGTGAGAAAATGAGTTTTTTAATGGATATTCCTGCCGATTTCATGGCAATAATTTCATATCGTTCACCCAATGTTCCAAAAGTCATAAGTGAAGATAACAATACAGCTAAAGGAGCAGCTAAAGAGACGAACGTAGCAGAAGCATAAAAAAGCAATTCTAAAACTATGGTGAGTTCTAATCCTTTTCCAACCAAATCATCCACATACTTCCACAAATATTGCATTAGCAAAATGAATAATGCAAAGAAAAAAGTGAGGGCAAAAGGTCCTAAAAATTTTTTAAAGAGGTATCTATAAATTATTTTCATGACCTAATAAACGAAATTAAAAATCGCCAATTGTTTCGGGGAGTTGATTTAATGCAATATGTGCTTGTTCGTCGTTTGGGGGCGAGCCGTGCCATTTGTGCGTTCCCATCATAAAGTCCACGCCCATACCCATTTCCGTTTGCATAATGACCACCACCGGTTTTGATTTATGGGCAAGTTTTTTTGCTTCTTCCATCTGTTTTACCACATCTTCCATCATATTTCCCTGCATCTCTACTACTTGCCAGTCGAACGCTTCAAATTTGGCGTGTAGATTTCCCAAGGTGCAAATCTCCTCAACAGTGCCGTCAATTTGTTTGTGGTTGTAGTCTACAATGAGGATGAGGTTATCCGTTTTATTTGCTGCGGCAAAAAGTATTGCTTCCCAATTTTGACCTTCCTGCAGTTCGCCATCGCCACACAACACATAGACCAAATTTGGGTCATGGTTTGCTTTTTTTGCTAATGCGGCGCCTATAGCTACGGAAATGCCTTGTCCCAGCGATCCGGAAGCCACTCTAATGCCCGGGAGGTGGCTACTTGGCGAAGGATGTCCTTGCAGGCGTGTGCCCAATAATCGAAATGTTGCCAACTCTTTTACGGGGAAATAGCCTCGTCGCGCCATTACACTGTACAAAACCGGCGAAATGTGCCCGTTGGAAAGGAAGAACATATTTTCACCGGCTCCGTTTTCGGAGATACTTTTAGGAGTGCTGTTCAAAACATTGAAAAATAGGACAGTCATAAAATCGGCACAGCCGAGCGAGCCGCCCGGGTGGCCGGATTTGGCGGCGCTAACCATACGAATTATGTCGCGGCGCACTTGCGAGGCCATTTGTTCTAATTCAGAAATTGAAGTTTTATTCATAATTTATGCTTTTAACCGTCATTGCGATACTCCCCGTCATTGCGGGCTTGACCCGCAATCCCCTACTATCAGGGGATTCCGCGTCAAGCGCGGAATGACGCCTGGATTGCTTCTGCGATTTCTTTAAACTCACTTTCCGTGAATTTTAGTATCTCTTTTCCGTGATTCATATCGCCTTCTACTTTAATGGGGATTAAGTGGATGTGTGTGTGCGGAACTTCCAAGCCGATTACTTTAATGCCTATTCTTTCGCAGGGGATTGCTTTTTTTAAAGCGGAGGCTATTTTTTTTGAAAACAACATTAAGCCGCACAGTTGTTCATCGGATAAATCGAAAATGTAATCGTTTTGTATTTTGGGAATGACCAAAGTGTGTCCTTTTGAAGCTGGGCGGATATCTAAAAATGCAAAATAATCGTCGTTTTCTGCAATTTTATAACAAGTGATCTCACCTTTAATAATTTTTGTAAAAATCGTTTCCATATTATCTTGATATTTTAATAATTTTGAATTGCATGGTTCCTGCCGGTGCCTGAATGGTGGCCGTTTCGTTTTTTGCTTTGCCGATTAAGCCTTTGGCAATGGGTGAGGCAACGGAAATCTTTCCGGCTTTAAAATCAGCTTCCGATTCCGGCACTATGGTGTAGGTCATCTCCATGTGGTTGACTAAATTTTTTATCGTTACAATAGAGTAAATCAAGACTTTAGAAGTGTCAATTTTCGATTCATCCAAAATACGTGCATTGGCAATCAGATTTTTTAGTTTTCCAATTTTAAGTTCCAACAGTCCTTGTGCTTCTTTGGCAGCGTCGTACTCTGCATTTTCAGATAGATCGCCTTTATCTCTTGCTTCGGCGATGGCTGCGGAAGCTTTTTGACGTTCAACGGTTTCTAAGATATTTAACTCATTTTTTAGCGCGGTTAGACTCTCTTCGGAATAATATTTGATTTCATTCATAGTTTGTTATTTTTTTTATTTAATACCGATAAAAAAAGAAATTAAAGAGGCTTACTATAAGCCTCTTTAATCATAGTCATAAAAGAGAAGAAAATCTTACAAGCAGATTTTCAATCCAATATAATGGTTTCCTTTCCAGAAATTAGTAAAACGATAACCATAATCTATCAGGAGTTGTTGATTTCCTCTTCCTTTTTTAGCTAAAGGCATCCCTACAGTAACGCCGGCGCTTGGTCCTAAGTAAAAACTATCCTGATTTGCAAAGAATTTGGTCTGTCCATCAATAGTTCTTCTTTGGAAACTTTGCAGCGTGTAGCCGGCTCGTATTTGTAAATATTGCATGAATCCGTACTCAATACCCAAGTTGAAATTATCGCGAGAATAAGCATTGGCGGTAAAAGATCCGGCTAATGTAATACGATGCACGGCATCGGTGCGTGTTAAGCCCTCGCCTTTTCTATCTTCCTTATCCATATTTTGATATACTTCATTGAAGACGAGGAAGTCGTAAGATAAACCGATGGTGAGTAATGCAGGGAGTTCGTACTGTGCCTGACGGAATTCAACCGTTGACACATGTGTAGAACCTTCCAAAATTCCTCTTCTGGATATACCATCTCCTTTATAACTCATAGGCATTCCTAAGTTTTGCAGCGTTACTCCTATTTTAAAGTTTTCATAAGATCCTGAGAGGTATTGTACACCCACGTCAATAGCGATGCCATTTGCACGGAGGTCTGAGATACTTTCATTTACAATTTTAAATGAAACCCCTCCATGAATAAATCTATTAAATGATTTTGCATAATGGACGCCGATGTAGTTCAATTTTGGGGAGAAGATAGCTCCATTGCCATCGGGTTGATCTACGGTAGTCATTGAAATATCTCCAAAGCCCATGGCAAACACAGAAACCGCTACTGTTCCCAAGTCTATTCTGCGTCCGGTTTCTTTGTTTTTAGCCGATAGCCCTTGACCTACGCCGAAAGCATTGATGCTAATTCCGCCGGCAGAACCGGCAAGGAATTGGGTATGCGTAAACGCTACTTCTGTTCTTTTAGTAAAAGCGAGCCCGGCAATATTGCTAAATACGGATTCAAAACCACGTGTTTCTGCTACGCCGCACGAACTCCAACCGGAGGAACGCGCCCATGGATCAATGAGAAGGTGCTGTGCTCCGGATTGACCTGAACGGTCTCTGTTTCCTGCCATTGCGGTAAATGTAGCGACACAAAAACCGAGCATGATACAGATGATTAGTAAAGTTCTATATATTTTTTTCATAATCTAAAATTTTTAAGGTTACTAATTAACAATGTGATTAGAATGTATTCAAGTCGGTTGGACGCATCGTACAGAAGAATTTTAACATTCTTTCGCCTATACCCGGACAGTTTACATGAATTATATATACACCGCCTGCAATCGGGATATTGGCAAAGTTTTTCAAATCCCAATTTACAAAAGACGTTTCGGTATCCCCTTTGGTTAGAGTACGCACTAAAATTCCACTTACCGTGAAAATGTTAATAGTAACAGGCGCACTATTTTTCAAACCTGTGGGTAGATTAATAATTTTAACCATGGTTTCTAATGCATTCCCTTCATATAGTGAGCCGCCGTAGTAAGGATTGGGCACTATATTGATATTATCAAGCACGGATTGATATACACGCGTATCATTAAATGTAGGTGCCAATGCTTTGGTAGAGACTTTGTAAACGGGATAGCCCAAATAGTCAAGTTCTTCAGGAACTGTATATTCTCTTTCTGAAGGAGATTGATACCATCTTGAAATGTATCGCATATAAGGACGGGTAACCCGTATTTTATAAGTTACCTCGCTACTTAACCATTGTCTTTGAAGTTCTGGGTCTTCAGGTTGCAGAGGAATATGGGTGTACATTACATTGTTGAATAATTGCATTTTAGTATTTTCGACCCATCGTTCATTGATTCGCACCGGTCTAGTTGGATGGTTCTCGTTTAATATTTGATTAAATTTTTGAACCAACCATCTTCCTTCGTCATAAGGTGGGCATTCATGAACAGGATATTTTTTCGTTACGGGGTCAAGATAGTTTTCATATACAAAAGAAGGCTGTGGCCCTGATCCCGGCGATCTTATTAGAGTGTCATTAAGGTTAAAATTACGTTTTGCATTGTTTAAAAAATCATTACCTGGGAAGCGATAACCTGCGAAATTTCTATGGTTATTTACGTCATTAGCAGTTCCAACCAGAGTAGGCACGTTTGCTGTATTGAAAAAGATTGCTGAGGTATTACCAGCGCTATTACAAATATACACATAGTGCATTCCGCCCCAAATTCTTTCTATTCCAATATCTAATAAATTAATTTCCTCATTTATTTGTATTGCTTCATACAAAATATCGTAAAACCATTGTGGAATAGCAGATCCGGCTCTCAAATAAAGGCCAAGTGTATCAATATCTCTTGTAACGAGTGCATACGTTGAGGTGGGATTGAACACCATATCGCTTCCATTAACAAGATTACCGAATTTTTTCAAGGTGGTGTCAGAATTTTCAGAGAACATGATATTTAAGCGATCTCCTGTTTCAAGGTTTATAGCATATCCAGGGAACCAGCCCATACCTTCATCTTTATTTGGGCCAAATCCATCTCTTGGATTATCAATAGGATGATAGGTAGGATTCCCATCTTTGTCAACGGATTTTGCTTTTCTCGGCTCATTTTTCAATGCGCCTCCTTCAGATTTATATATCTGATTTTTAACATCTGCATCTGAACATGATTCCAATACTATACATCTTGTCCATTTTTCTTTATCCGGCGTAAGAACAATATCTACAGAATACAAATTGGTCATTGTTTGATTATAGCCGAGCAATCGAGACCCTGTTAGCTGCAAATCTTGAAAATCGTAATAACTTGGGACTGGCTGTTTGTTTGCAGTAGTATTATTATCAAGTGTAATATATTTTGCTTGCGGGCCACCATCAAAAGGAGTAGCTAACACATAAGGTGCCCATGTTCCACCACAAAGGGTTCCAAATTCACCTGTAAAATCTTTAAAAGCACGGTCTTCTAGCCAATCCGGAGTTCCGTTGTCGAGTATCCTATAGTAGTTTAGTCGCCTTGAAGGGAAAAATGCATCTTCTAACCTCCATCTTGAATAATCATCCTTAATAGCAACAGCATTCGTATTTCTGTTCTCCCATGTACCCTTTTGGTTGTTTCCGGCACGAATCCAATTTGAGGGAAGATCTCTATTTACATCCGCCAAACCCATAATCCATGGGGTAGCAGGATTCTGAAAGATAATGTCCTCTTCAATATTAATTTTTTGAGATTGGCAAAAGAATAGTTTGGCTCTGTATTCATTCAGAGGCGTGGGCTCTCTCCTCAGAATATTCCAAGATTCACGAACATTAGGTTGGTTGTTAACAAAGTCTGCATTTGTAATATTAATAGAGATACCTAACGGGAATATAATTTGTTCGTTTCTGTGTTCGATTGTTGTTTGTGAAGTAAACTCACGCATCGCGTTACCTCTACTATCTTTTAATCCGGCTTCAATTAATTCCTCATCTGTTATACTGTTGTCAATGATAAGTATCCAATAAGCATCCTGAGATACTTCAGCAGTAGCATCGTTTATGATAGTATCTCTGATAATAATAGTGTAATCGTATGGTTTTACGCGAAGTGGGTCTATTACTTTTATATTAAGCGGACCTCCATTCTTCTCATAGTTAAGTTCCGCTGCTCTATAGGTGCTATTACCGAAAGCATCTTTATCGCCGCCTTTTACAATATAGTCAATAGTTTCTTTTGTAAGTTCCAGTGGAACCCCGCCATTTCCCTGTCCATCTACACGAATAATATTCGGAATTGAGCCGTAGTCGCTGTTCAGTGTAAGGCCTCCGCCATGTACATAGGGTGGGTGTGGTATGGCGGGAATAGCCGAAACAGATTGTCCATCAGCTGTTTTTCTTCCTCTCAGATAGGGGAGTTTTTGTCCGGCTAATCCAACAGGTAAGGTTTCATCAATAAAGAAAGGCGCATATTCGTTATAAGCATAAGCAATAGCAATGAAGTAGTATGTTTTATAATTTACTAATTGCCTATTCCCTGTGGCAAAAACATCTTGGGTAATTTCAAATGAATGCTCTATCCCCATATTTGCGCCATTCACCTTTTCTCTTGGAACAACAACTTGCAAACTTTCATCAAACTCCCAATTGATGAGTCTTCCAATAGGATTACCATTTTTATCAAAGTTAACGATATCGTATTGTCGTATCAATCGCGCCAAACTTGGATTGTCTAAATCGGTGGCGCCCACATCAGGTCCTATAACTTGGAATATTTGATATCCTTCAAAACGATAATATTGGTCATAGTGTACCGTGTCGAATGTTGTTGTAATAATGTCAAAATATATGACTGTATCTTTTCCATCCACAATAACTTCTATTGAGTCTATGTAATGAGATTGTTCCATATCAACTCTATATCTAGGGATCGTGGGGTCATATTCCACATAATTTTCATTTGCATTATTACCGGCTGCGCTGTTAGATAACAACAAGATAAGTTTTTGGTCATATTCTCTGATTGTTAAAGTAGGAGCATCGGGGCCATCTAATACTTTAAAACAGTTTTCGAAAAGAGCCTGACATCTATCGTCCGCTATCATTAATAAGTTAATAGACGCTTGCACGCCGCCTTGAGTGGCACGCGCCCACGGAATACCAACTGTAATATAGTTACAAGCACCTTGTCTTAGTGTAAATGGTCCTGCAGATTGCATAAAGCGGCGGTCACCCGGAGAGTTTTTAGTAGATCCTTCTCCGTCGGGTACCTCTTCCGACCAGTTTCCGGTTCTGCCCCCATGGTTATATTTTTCTCCCGGCGATACTCCTCTAGTGCCCCAGTTACAATAGTCGGTACCTCTTGGAAACATAAAATCACACTGCAGGCGGCTGGCGTGATCGGCGGTATTATAGCCATCTCCGCCATAGTTCATTCTTCTATTATCTTTCCATATTCCTCTCAAGAAGTTGTAATAGTCAATGGCAGTGCTTGGGTCTTGTGTTGGAGGTGGTCCGCTGCTATTATTATGATATACAAAGCGGCGCATTCCAAAACGCTCATTATCTATAATTCCATCGCCAAAATTTACTCCATTGATTGCAAATTGATTATTAAAGCGTAAAGGGAGTGTATCGATCGTGCCATTTTCGTTATGCACAATGAGTGTTTGGGTGGGGTGTGTTTCTGAGAGATTTTGCGGACCATTCTCATCCCAATGTCCAATTTCAGGGTGAATCAAATAATCTACAAACCTTTTGCAATACTCGTTATTCGCGTGCGCTAAATCTTTATTAAATTTAGGATTATCCGAACCATCCGGATCAATATATGGACCTTGGAAGAAGTCAACTCCTACTGCCGGAGGATTTGCTCCATAAGCCCAAATTTGATTTTTTCCGTCAATCTCATAACCATTATAACAGTATCCCATCCCTCTATTTACATCACAACCCACATAGTCATCATCAGCATCTCCCAGGTCAGGGTCTACCCATTGTGAGAAATAAGTATTTTTTAGCGTATTTCTACCGCGGTTAATGATTTCATAAGAATAGAAGGTCATTTTATTCAGTTCATCATTGGTAGCAAAAGCAAATGCCTGTACTCTTATTTCAAGCCCGATAGAGTTGTTGCTTTTGGATTCAGTGTGTGGACCTCCTCTATCATTAAGAAACCAAAAAATGGTTTCATCTCCTTTCAGTACATGGTCAGCATATATCATCAGATTATCTCTAAATTCGAAATCAGATTGTTGGCGTGTCCATTTTCGTTCCGGTGGCAATGGTAAAGCATCAGGGTTTTCATATAATCCTGTTGGGCTGGGATTTTTTCCATCTGGGGTTTCGCTCCAGGGAAGTTTTTTTGCTTTTTCTATATTAGGAGGGGTCCATGGACAAAGTACATTATCAAAGTCATAATAAGGATAGTCGCCCAATTGCGGTTGATATCTGGTAGGGTCATTACCCTCCCGTACTAGATAGGGTGCTAAATACAATGATTCTCCATCAACTCCATTACCGGGCCATTCTAAAATAGATCTCGGAATAATGTATTCGGGATCATTTTCATCAAATGCTCTGATATGTCTTTCTACTTCTATACGAGAAATAGGAAAGAATCTATCATAGCGGCTACAGGTAGGTGGGTCAATAGACCCATCTCTCATTTTCAATGGACCTGTCCAATAGTCGTTTCCTAATTGTCCGAATCTCATAGCAGCGACATAGAGCTGTTGTGCATCATCTAATCCGCCAATCCAAAGTGCAGCGGAAAACATAGAAGTTTTACCAGATCCCTTAGGCACTTCATAGTGTGCCACATTTTCTTTATGCCACATGGTACCATTGGTTTTCAAGAGGGCACGTACAAGATTTAAGGAGAGTTCCGTGTTTCTTGCAGGAGGCATACAATCTGCAGACGCTTTCGGAGCGTTTTTTGTTTTCACAATAGGACCCTTATATCTTTCAGCTTGCACTTGTAAGGTGGAGATTATGAAAATAAGGGATAAAAAAATTAAAAATTTACATTTACTATTCATATTATTTATATTTTACAAAAGTGAAACATTAAAAAGAAAACGATACGCCTAGATGTACTCTAAAGGGGCGTGTAAAATTCAAAGGATTTGCAATTAGCATCTCATAGTAATTCATAGCGGCATCTACAGGCATTCCAAAGGCAGTTCCTCTTGATACCTGAGAGTAGAATAGCGAGGAAGCCAAATATCCATCATCACTCGGACTACCAGTATAATCATAAACACTTGTCACATTTTTTATATTGAAAAGATTTTGAAAATCCAAATATACCATAAGTATGCTGGGTTTATTTTTGCGTTTTACGCCTTCGGTTTGCTTTTTACTTGCTAAATTGAGGAAGAAAGATTTGTCAACACGCATATCGCATGTAAAAATCCATGGCATATTAGCTCCATTAATAGAGCCTTTTAATTGACCAGCTCTTCGTTCTCCCCATCCATATACGGAATATACAATAGCAGAGCGGGAATAAGGCATTCCAGAGGCTGCGGAGGCCATCAATGTTACTCCCGAATTTTCCAGCCATCTAATCTCTTTTTTAGTATCAGTACCTTTCTTTTGTTTTACAGTTACAGGTCCGTTATAATTAGTTCCTGAGTGGAAGCGAAGGTCAATCAGTCCTGAAATATTATGACGTTGGTCATCCGATAGATTAACCAATGTTCTCAAATTCGGTTGTTGCGAAGCGATAAGAGCTAGGTTTGAACCCGGGCTTGATCCTGTTCCTTTAGCAAACTGCAATGTGTAGCTTACACGGAAAGAGAGATTTTTTGTACCTCTCATTTCAAGTCCTAATACATAACCTTGAACTGTACCAAAGTCTTGATTTTCGTAGGAGTAATAGGTATTTGGATAAGCGCCGGTGAAACGATAAGATTGAATTAAATCTCTTTTTTCAGAGTAGTAAGCAGCAATACGAAGCGCAGCATTTTCTCCTACTTTTTGCCTGAATCCGATTTCATAATCAACTGTTCGTTGTGCACGGAGGTTCGGATTTGTAATAATATCGTTAGGAGATTGATTGTTTGTAATAAATAGATAGGCAATAGGGTCTACTATGTTATTAGTAGGGCGGTAGGTTATGATATTATAGTGCGCATAAAACAGCGAATTGGTGGATACGGGGAAAGAGAACGAAATACGTGGCATCAAACTCCATTGTGGTTTATACATTGTAAACGCATCGCTTGAAGCTTTTGAAGGAGCTTCCGGATCAAGTGCCTCTCTTAAAATAGGGCCTCCTGTTCCCAAATAGCCGCTAGGGTCTGTAATTTCTTGTCCTCTATTATTATACCATATTTTTCCATCTCTGTATGCTACCACCCCAGACACCGGTGCATTTCCCAAATCATTATCGGCAGAAGAGACATAAGGGATCCATGTTCCGGTAGCGTTATCGGGGAAAGCAAAATTTCTCCAGACATCTACATTACTATTTCTTAAATCTCCTACTGAATAGGCATCTCTAAGTAAAAACGGGTCTTTTAACACAGGTTGGTTGGCATTAAAATAGTCTAAACGCAACCCTACGTTGAAAAGGAGGTTAGAAATAGAGAACTTATCCTGTAAGTAAATGGCTAAGTAAACCGGCTCGAAAGCACCAATCGCATATTTGTCTTTTTCGTGCAAATCTCCTCCACTGAAAAAGTTACTCAAACTCATTCTTTTATTAGAGATTGCGCCGGTATAGTCGTACCCATAATAACCAACCAAAGGACGAACCCCTCCCCTAAACAATTCGTAATTAGAAAATAAATCCAACGAAAAGTCATTGGGATCATAGCTGTCAATATCAAGAAATTCTTTAGTATTATCTATACCTCTGTGTGCTCTAAGGTTGAGGTCAAAATTAGAAAGATTGGTCATAATAGGATACATCAGTGTATCTATAATATATTGTCCGGTTGGATCAAACATGGGGCTATTACCTCCAAGTTGCCAATATGGGTTGGCAAGATCAAACGGGAACTGGCCGGCATCGTAAGTTAATTCTCTCATACGACCCCATAGCCTTGTTGCAGCAATGGAATAACTTCTTCGGGTCATTTTTTCAAATTCAAATCCAAATTTCACATCATGGTCCTTAATATTTAGAGACAAGCTGGCTCTAGCACCAATAGCTTCGTCTCGGGCTTTAGCATACTCTCCTATATTAAGCCCCGGTGAGTAGTATAATCCGTTTGCAATCATATCGGGAGTGGCTCCATTTAGAAGTGCCTGATAAACTTCATACATTTCCATGGATAAGTTTGCCCCTCCCAAAAATTGCCTAATTGTATTTCTATCAATTTCTGAAGCGTTGTTGATATCTATCCCTGTTTTTTCTTTTATAAACTCAATAAAATTTTGTGTATAAGGTATAAAATCGGGATTAAAATAGTTTCCATTGTTGAGGTATCCGTCTTTATCAAATGTTACCCAGTTTACAGCCTGGTAATTTGTCAATTTCAGAGCCAACATAGTGGTATCTTTTCTAAGAAATGGGTTGTACACTTGCATCATTTCCCATTGATAAAAGTCTGTTCTTTCGGTATTGAACTTACCAATATAACCATATCCAAAAATATTATCTTTATGATTTCTATCTTGAGATTTTCCGTTATATAGTGTATAATTAACATTAATGTCGTACATTATATTTTTGAGGATGGCATTGGCAGCAGTATCGGTTTTTACACGGTGATTTATTCTGGCGTTTAAACGCAGTGTGTTACGTACCACCACTCCGTTATTGCTTGAATTAAAGAGCGACATTCTTGTTCCCCAGCCGAGCTGTTCCTGATATTCATAGGAACCTCCGATAGAGAAGCGGAGATTGTTTCTAGCTCTTCCGCGTGCATCTTTTCCACCTCCCATAATATCAATTTTTCCGGAAGCAATAAATCCCCAATCCTGAGCATTTTGACGTGTTCTTATTTTTTTAAAGGCGTCGCTTCCCAAATCATTTGCTCTATAATAAGGGGTATATCCTCCTGGTGAATATCTGTATTCTATCGGATTATTGATAATATCTCGAATTACTTCCGGTTTTGCAACCCATGATCCGCCTCGGAGCGGTCTATTATCAATATCGTAAGAACCTTCGGCAGCGAGGAAGAATCCCATACGTGGAGGATCCTGAGGGTTTTTACCTTTAAGAAGGGGCCCTGATATGTTGGCTTCAGCCACCATTTGCCCGTATCCTTCAATAGAGCTGCGAAGTCCTACGCTTCCGTGATAATCTTTTGCTATTCCACGGGTGGTAATAATAGCAAAGCTCGTACCGTCCCCAAATTCAGCGGGAATACCTCCCTGAATAAGTTCGGCGCCCTCTACCGCTTGCATGGGAACACCGCCGGTTCCACGTACACGCACTCCGTCAATCATGGTTACTTGCCCATCGCTACGGTTTCCACGCACTGCTGTCATACTTCCATCCACAGAGGCAACGCCATCCAAGTTTGAGAGGGCGGCAGTAATGGAGCGTCCAGGGGTTTTACGCACTTCGTCTCCGGTTAATTTTGAAGAAGATGTTGTGTTGTCTTGCGAGAAAATGGGTGGCACATATTCCACAACCACTTCTTCCAATTCGGTAGAAGCGCAATTAACCACAAGGTCAACAAACTTTACTTCCGAACTAGACACATAAATACCTGTTTGGGTATGTAAACTCGGACAGATAAAAGTTCCACCGGCAGTAAGGTCATACGTACCTGCCTGAATACCAAAGGTCGAGTAATTGCCCTGATCGTCGGTGTACGCTCCATTGAGTACCCTGCCGTCCTGTTTTAGAAGGATTTGAAGGAATGGAACCGCGGCACCGTCAGGACCTTTTACTACCCCCTTAATGGTACTTTGGGCGTAAAGAACGCTCCCAGCCAACATACACAAAGAAAGTGTAAAGAGTAATTTTTTAATCATAGCCATTAAATTATATTAAACATAAAATTAGAATTTTCAAGAATGCAAAAATATGAATTGTTTCTTTCGATTACGAAGAAACAAAAAAAAATCGTGAAAAAATACAGTAATTAATTAGCTTTTAGTGTTTTTAAAAATCTCACTAAACAAGAACGCTCTTTGAAGCTCTGTGCCTTCAAATTCTTCTAATAGTACAGTATTGTTTTCTAAATCAAGATTTTGAGAAACGTTTTCAATAGTTTTTACCGGAGAACTAATGGTTTCAATATTTTGTGTTTTTTGCTTCTTTTTGTTCCTTTTTGTACCAATATTGGCATTTTGGGACGGATTTTCAACATCATATTGTCTAAAAATTACCACTGGATCAAAAGGATCATATTGATCTGCTTCCTGTGGAAAATCATGATAAGATTTCTCCGCCCTTTCAGACGAAGATTGCCGTTGCTTTTTCGCTTTTCTATACATGCTAAAAATGGAAATCGCAATGGCGAAGGCTAAGAATATTATTTGTTCGGTGCTCATTGGTTTAGTGATTAGTGATTAGTGATTAGTGGTTAAACATATATTCTTTTAATTCTTAATTCTTAATTCTTAATTCCTAATTCTTAATTCTTTATAAATTCGTGATATTATCTTTTTCGTATAAAGCGGAAAGTCGGCTTTCATCATCCAATCGTAGTATGGGGGTTCTATTGTGAAGACTTTTTTAACGGGGACGCCTTTGTATTTTCCAAAGTTG
>Ga0123353_10006154_pt1 | contig 15937 bp, 15 predicted proteins | sample TergutLab28metaG_3_FD_92763 | JGI IMG/M metagenome (GOLD analysis project Ga0123353, IMG submission 92763) | Labiotermes labralis P3 segment gut microbial communities from Petit-Saut dam, French Guiana - Lab288 P3 | ecosystem: Host-associated > Arthropoda: Insects > Digestive system > Gut ... | reverse complement strand
CACGCTTTTGCGCAGTCTTATATATCACATTCAAAGAGTTCGCTGGATCAGGTGCTTACTGTATACCACGTGGTTGATTCAGCATAGGTGTTTTGAAAATTGTTAATTCACCATGTAGTATTAAGCTGCACGATAAAAAAGCGCTCAGTGTTGTTCAAATTGTACTGAAAAAGATGTAAGCGTGTAATTAGTCAGAGAATCTTTGACCAGCTACGTAATTTCCACTATAAAGTAAATTCGTTTAAAGTTTCAAGTTCATAAGACAAACCGAAAGGAGAATCACTATGGAAAATGATGAAAACAGGCAGATTGACGACATGCAGGGGGGTGACTATGAATCTGTAATGGTTACAGTCTTTCAGCGTATTGTTACGGATTCAGATTTCAAGTCCCGTTTGCTAACTGACCCTGAAACCGCTTTAGCCGAGTACGATTTGAGCGATATACAGGTTCTAATGATAAAGAGCTTGAGTGAAGAAGACCTAAATAAGCTTACCCCGGAAAACCTGGAGGAATTCTTTGCGGCCGATGCGGCAGTTTATACCCCTGATGAAGCCGACCTCTTAGATTTTGAAACCTACAATCCCGAAGATTTTGAGGAGCTGGAATAAATGAGTATCGTCCCAGCCAGTGCCCTAGGTGTTTTATACCCACCGAATACCATCAGCGTACATATAACCGATCTCTGTAATAGCCGATGCAGGTTTTGTGGCGAGGCGTCTCACGGTCACAAACAGGATACTGTAACAAGAGATTCGGTGATGAAGTTTCTCGAAGAACATTGTACAAACGATTGGACTGCATTGAATGTACATGGAGGTGAACCAACAATCTCACCATTTTTGTCTGATGTACTCCATAGAGCGCGTACGCTTGGTGTCAACTGGACAATTTTACAGACAAATGCTATGCGATTTCGGGATATTGGATTTGCTTCCGATATCAATGCTGCCGGTGTTGATTTGTATACGGTTGGGTTTCATGGTAGTAGTGGAAAGATAATGGATAGTATAACTGGGGTCGTAGGGGCATTCGATAGAGCTTTGCAGGGGATCAGAGTCATATCGAGATTCAATAAAGCGATACGTTTTACTATAGTCGTGTGCGCTCTAAATCATCATGATCTATCTGGGTTAGTTTCACTTGCAGCCTCAGAAGGGGTTTCGCACATTAACATTTCTGCAATGCAACCGGGGGGTTCTGCCGCAAACGACCTTGAGGCCCTACTAATTCCTTATTCGGTCGCATCTGCAAACATTATTGAAGCTGTTGGCTTAGCAATAACTTTGGGGCTTAATGTTACGCTTGAGGGATTCCCATATTGTGCATTGAAAAGCCAGGAAGCATATCAAGTCGATTGGGCAAAGCAGTGTCTAAAAGTGCTATATCGTGATATTATAATTGAAGACTTCAACAAATTCCTGACAGCAACCATTCGTTCATATGGACCACCATGCGTTCATTGCACTAAACGGGAAGACTGCAGCGGTGTTTATAAAGAATACATCAATCGGTACGGATGGTCAGAATTTCATTCATACGAAAGCGAGTAAGGAAAAATGCGTCTAATTTCTCAGTCCGATGCGGAAATAGTTCAAATTGCAAATCTCGTGATTCGCTCAACCGCTCGTAATACAGTACACCGCAGTTTGCGTGAAGCGTGGGAAAGTACCCCAAATAACCCTGAAAAGGCATTCGCGTACGCTGCCTATTCCCTTGCGTATGTCCAAGTAGAGACTATCTCGTCTGAAAGGCACAAACACTTGACTCACGCAGTGGAGGCTCTTACCGATTGCCTTGTGAGTTATGATGATTGGTGGCTAGCTCGTTTTTTACGTTGTGAAACCATGCAAGAGCTTCCACCTTCAACAGAAAATCATCTGCATCGTCAGGTCGTATCGGCAGAGGAGGATCGTTTGGAACTTTTGTCGCGTCAGGAAAAGTTATTAAAGACAGAACCATACTTTTTGTGTCCATATATTTCCGAGGCGAAAGCAAGCGTTTGCCAAGGAAAAATCGACGATGCAATAAATACAGTTGATGTCGGTTTGGAAAAAGTTAAATTATTTTCAGTTCAGTACCGTCTTAACGTCCTGATTCAGCCGTTTATAAGCGCCATACTCCTTTTCAGGGAAGTAGGGCTAGAAACAATTGCTGAACGTATAAAACTCGCCGGTCTCTCACTATTCCCGCGTTCCGCAACCCTTGCATCAATCTGACAATATGAAAGGAAGAGGTGTTTTTGAGTCATACTGAAAGAGAAAAAATGCTGAGTATCCACTTAACGGATATATGCAATAATAGATGTTGGTTTTGTGTAGTCGATTCTCCGAAACAAAAGACTGAGCTGGTAGACAGGGGGAGAATTGAACGATTCCTTGAGCTACATAAAGATAAGGGGTATTCCGCAGTTAACATCCATGGTGGAGAACCAACGATCCGAAAGGATTTCTTGGAAGTGCTTACTAGGATTGTGGAGCTTGGATATCCGCAGATTATTCTACAAACAAATGGGCGTAGCCTTGCAGATAATGAATTTGCCGAACGTGTATGCCATCTTGGGGTCGGTTTGTTTGTCATATCAGTTCATGGGAGCTGCACTGAAACGCATGAATTGATTACTCAAGTGCCAAACAGTTTTGAGCAGGCTCTCAAAGGAATCAGTAATATCAAACAATGTGGAGCAAGAGTCCGCACAAACTCCGTGGTAAGCAAATTGAACTATACAGACATACCAGAAACTATGCGACTTCTTCTACAACTGGGTGTTGACCATATAAACATATCGGCATTACATACAGCGGGTGCCGCATTCAGATATTTCGAGAAGGTAACCCCAACTTATGACGAGTCTATTCCTTTTGTTAGAATGGCTACCGATATTGTAAATCAAACCGGTACTCCTCTGACTCTTGAAGGGTTCCCGCTTTGTGTAATACGGGGATTACACAAGCACCTAATAGATTGGCAAAATCAACGATTTAAAATGCTGTTTCGTGGATATGTTTTCGATGATTATGAGTCCTATATGGACAGAACAATGCGGATCCATGGAAAAGTATGCACAGGTTGTGGTTGTGTCGATAAATGTGGTGGCGTCTACAAGGAGTATATTGACGCGAGAGGTTGGGAAGAATTTGGTGCATGTATGTTTGAAGCTATAGAAACGAGGGAGCAATATGAGAGGACCAACTAAAAAGGACGATGAGCTCCTTCAGACAATTCAAATCGGGGTCAACACTTCGGTGCGCAATCGGCTTGCTGAACATTTAAATCAAAGTATTCTTAACAATCCTAACGATGCTGAGGCGAGATTTGCTTTTGCGCTATTTCATTGGGTGTTGATGCCGTTAGTAGGTGACAGCCAGTTGAAACACAAGTGTCTTGTTGAAATCATTGAAAGGTCCTCTCAGTCAATTGAGCTTAACAATGAGCATTGGTTGGCGTTGTTCTTTCGTTCTATGGTGAGACTAATGATGAACGACGACGCTGATGAAATGGCTACGTACTTGCTTCCCACAGATTACTCGGGGCAAGACGCTCTGGATGACCAACATCGCATGATCAAAATACAGGAACCGATTGTACCTTCTCCGTATTGTGCCATCCCATATGTTCAGTTGGCGTACGCTTCGGTGATTGATGATAATCTTGATTTGGCAATGGCGGCTCTACAAGATGCAGTCAGCAGCGTGTTATTCGCACCCATCCCTCATTTCGGCGCAATGCTTAGATATCCGTTTTTAGCTCTCTATAAAAAAGCCTATTCTATTCGATATAAGGAAATGGTTTCCCTTCTTAGAGACTGGATAGTTACCTTTTTCCCAAGTCAAAGATTTAATGAAAGGTAAGCAAGTAATAATGCGGCGACATTTTCTATTTATCGTCACGAGTTTCTGGGCCTTTGGGGAGTTGCAGATTGCTTCTGATTTTGCATCCGAATTGATTAGGCTAGGTGCAAAAGTTCTGTTTCTTATCCCCCCTTCTCATGTAAGGAAAATCCGAACCCAAAGTATTCCGTACCGCACATTAATCCCGCAAGGAGTAACAATCAATCGAATTATACTGCGAGATATAGAAGAATCTTTTTCCCCTGACTATATTATTCTCTCTGATTTTCTTAACTATTCGTTTTGTCATAAACATTATGGATTGACATTATCTGATTTGTCTGTTTTTTCAGGTTCTATTGGCGCGTTTGACTTATATAATTTTGCTTCTACAAGGGGCAAGATAGATACATATGGTTTTCGTGCAAAAGAAATGTCTCAATTATCCCTATCAGATTATGCTTTCTTGTTACAACCCTGTCCTGTTAATATCCCTGCTCTCAGTGAAGTAAACAATAATCTGCGTTATCGTCTTTTCAACAGCGTTTCATGCCGTAGCGAAGCTGATATTGCGCGATCTAGGGATAGTCTTAAGATGAAACCATCTGAAAAGTTAATTGTTATGACCGGGGCAGTTTGGCAGTCTAGCTTCCGTCCATACGCCAATGTACACAAGATGGTTTCCGCCATTGACGGTGTTATTATACAGATGCTGCAGAACTTGCCTGACTATGTAAAAACGCTTTGGATCGGACCTAGACGGACTGATATGCCTAAAGGGATGCCTCAAATACAGCAAGTTGATAGCCTGTCACAACAGGAATTTGAGAGTTGTGTTGACGGCGCTGATGTATTTATCTCCATGAATTATATTTCTACATCGATGATACGTGCAGCGCTTAGGGGTGTTCCTGTTGTTTTGTTGGGGAATTCATTTCTAAAAAGGGCAGGGGAATCAAGATATGTTACCAGCCGGAACCCCGAACCAGATATTCTGCGGGACATCGACGATGTTTATCCGTTTCGAATGTTCCCTGTGGGCTGGTATTCGTTTCTTGAGCCTGTTGTTAACGGCAATCCTTTTTATAGACTGACTAAACGTGCGGAAGTGTTTGACATTCAAAGCGTATACGAAACCATCGAGGAAGCCATATGTGAGACTTACGGAAAAACCGTTGAAAATCTAGCAGCATTCAGGGCGAAATGGCTGGAGTTGCCAAGCATTGAACATATTGTCATATCTCTATGCAACTAGTACTCTAACGTGGGGCTCCGCCCCACAACCCATCGGGTTCGCTTTGCGTTTTTTATCGCTCTACGGGCGAAATGAATCCGCCCTGCGATAAAAACCCGCTCACCCTCACGCCGCTGCGCGGCGCACCGCGCATACGCGCGGTGATAGTAACTTACGGACTTCAAATTCGTGTTTATTGTTAGCTATTCCAGTCCGTAAGTTACTAATGGTTTGGCAAGGAATCGCACAAACTATAGTTCGTTTTTCATAGATATAAGCGAATGAATTGAGGCTCAGTATGATACCAAATAGAAGCCAAGTTAACTGTGGGGCAGGGATGAAAAAAATAATGGTCATTGCGCTCGGACTTCTCTCAAATGGTGAAATAACCATATCTATGGGGGTTCTGCGCCGTCTGCTCGGTAAAGAGGCTGAGATTTGCTATGTAATACACAAGAATATGTGTCAGCAAGTTGTAGCTAATGGCTTTTCGGTTATAGTTCTTGAGGAACACACATTTTCTGAGAATCGCGAGCTGTTTCGAAGAGAGCTTAAGAAGTTCTCCCCTGACTTGATTATATGTGCAGATACTTTTACTATGGATTTTGCTTCACCTTGGAGTGGTATTGATTTAGATGAACTAAAGTCAATAGGTATTCCCGTAGGTTCATTCGATCAATATGAGTGGGAGGCTACCAACTATCTTCAGGACTTCTCTGGAGTTCCGATGAAGTTGAAGTCAGAGCTTATCTCAGAATGTGATTTTATTATTCGTCCTTGTCCAGTAAACAAACCAACAGTGGAATCTAAAATGACAATTGTTAATTGCAGCCTGTTCGATATGGACACACTGTTAGCGGAAAAAGAGGCTAACGTTAAAAACATACAGCCTTGGCGTAAGTCGAAAGAGATTTTAAAAGAGTCTAAAATAATTCTTATTGTTAATTCGCCATGGGAGTATTTAGATGTTGCTCGTTCGCTTGATACCGCCCGGCTTATTAATTGGTTGCCGCGGATCATATACAATTATCTGTCCATGCTGGATATTCCAATTACGGTGTTCCATATCGGTGGTAGGGAGTGGCCATTAACAGATAATCGGCTGATTGACTATAGGCATTTTATGCGTGTCGAGCCGGCAGAGTATAATCGCCTGATTCATTGTGCGGATTTGTTTTGTGGAACAAACCTTATCTCGGTCACACTGTCAACGGCTGTCCTCTGCAAAACACCTGCGGTGTTGTTTCAAAACGAAAAGTATATTGATTTCACAAAACTTTCGTCCGTCCTAGAAAGGATGCCGGATTGGTATCGGGAAATGGCGCTCGACGTTGTTAGGGTCTTGCCATTTAAGGTATTTCCGTGGGGGTGGTTTCGTTTCTTAAAGCCAATAATGAATGATAATCCGTACAGTCAAACATTTGCGGCACTTCCAATATTTGAACCGAAAAAGTGCGTAAAAATGTTGTATGATTCATTGTATGACGGTGATTATATAAATAATATGCAAGAGCGACAAGAGCAATATGCGGATATGATCCGATTATTGCCGTCACCAACAAGAGTATTGGAGTTGATCGTGTGAATAATCATGAATCGCACAATAATGGTAATTTAATACATGGAAGCATTTTAAGGGAAAAAGCCCGAAAAAATCTATGGCAGTTTGGAACAAGCAGAACAAAAATGCAGAACAAAGACGGCCCCTTGGTTTTTCATCATGCTGAAGGAAACTGGCTTTTTGACGCAGACGGGAAATCCTACTTTGATGCGCTTTCCGGGGTTTGGGTCGTCAATGCCGGACACGGGCAGAAAAGAATTGCGGATGCAATGGCTCGCCAAGCACAGGAAATGGGTTATGTGCTCTCAGAAGAAGGCTTTGCAAACATTAGGGCGATCGAGTTGTCAGAGTTGCTATTACGCACCTTTCCAAGCGGCTTTGAGCGTGTTTACTTTACCTGTGGCGGGTCTGAAGCCGTTGAGATAGCTCTGAGGACGGCTCGTGTATACCAGCGGCTACAAAACAAACCGCGTAAAAATCGTTTTATTTCTCGTAGAGGTTCGTATCACGGCGCTACCCTACTTACTCTGTCGATGAATGGAAATGAGCTCCTCAGCCACGCTGCCGGCCCCCCGCCCCCTGGATTGATAAAGGTCGCTCATCCATACTGTTATCGCTGCGAGTTTTCACATTATGATGAGCGTGTATGTAACATAGATTGCGCACTTGATTTGGAAGAAGCGATAGTTCGTGAAGGACCTGATAATGTGGCGGCTTTCATCGCTGAACCGATATCAACAGCGGCTGGCGTAGCGGTCCCACCAAAAAAATACTGGCGTGAAATTCGTCGAATTTGCGACAAGTATGATGTTCTCCTTATCCTTGACGAGATCGTAACAGGTTTTGGCAGGTTGGGCGCAATGTTTGCTATGGAATATTATGATATACTACCTGATATTGTAGTCGTAGCAAAGGCGCTCACATCGGGGTACTCTCCGCTTGGAGCCATGGTTACTAGCCGAAAAATAACTTCAGGGATCCCTGACAGGGCCTTTTTGATTCCAGGCTATACTTATTCCGGCCATCCTGTATCGTGTGTCGCGGCAATGGAAAATCTAAGCATACTTATTGAAGATGATTTGGTTCACAATGCGCAAGAGCGGGGACGACAACTCAAGGCTTTACTTCGTGAGAAATTAGGTGATCATCCATTGGTTGGGGATATTCGAGGTGTTGGCTTGTTACTGTGTATTGAAATTGTCCGCGACAAGCATAAGCGGACTCCGTTTAGTTACGAAGATGGTATCACAGACATGTTATCAGAATACTTTTTGAGCCGCAGAGTATATATTCGGCTTATTGAAGGCTATATTCATCTTGGACCGCCGCTTACTGTTACTGATAGTGAGATCATATGGCTTGCCGAACTTGTCGCGGACGCTCTTGGATACTTGTCGTGCCAGTTGCAGATTAAATAATTGAGGTTTGGTATATACTATGCATAATTATTCATTAGCAGATTTATCAGTTATGGATCAACCTTTACTTCTGTCAAAACCGCCAAAAATAACATTTTCCTGCGCGGTTGGAGCAAAAGCGAATTATCGTATCGCAATGGAAAACCACTTTCTATCTCCAAAAGGTAGCTTGCTGAAGAAGCAAAACTTATGTGCAGGATATACCCGCACTATTATGTCCGCACTAACAGATTATTCGGCTTTTCTCGGTTTCGTTTGGGATTCCGTTGATTTCGAATCAGAGAATTGGCGGGAAAAGTCTTCGCGTACGCAATGGACATTTGCACATGGCCTTAAATTTTCACATTATCGGACATATCCCGAACCTATATTGCCAGGGAACAATGGGGTTGAATCAACGGGTGATTTTGATATAGCAGGAGTAGATTACTCGCACTTAGTTACAACACCATCAGTGAATTTACTATATATGCTGAGTTGGGATGTGATTGGATTTGAAGAGATGCTATCACATATAACAGGAAGACTTGAGTCCTTTACTGAAACAAGCAAGCCCGTTGATATTGATACAGTAACCGGGACATATGCTCATCTTTTTTTTCAGGGTTGTATGGAAAAGGAATCCTTCTTTAAAAACGGCAACTTTTCTGCAGCTTATCTCGGCCTTAGCGCTTGGAAAGGGAACATGGGTGTATTATTCGAATACCAGTGCCTTGGTGAGTTAGCGGTCTATAATGCCAGAACAGACGCAGATGCAACAAATCAAACGGGGTCGTCGTATTATTTTGGTAAACTGCTCGTTGATTTGAGAACGGGGGATTTGCTCAGGGGCGATATGACAGAATTGATTACCTGTGTAATTGTCAACAAGGAGAATAAATGGATTCCGCAACAAAAGAGGCGCCTGGTAGTTTTGGAACGATTGGAGTTATTTGAATGACAAATACAAGAGTGCCTACAGATGTTGTTGCTTGTCTTGATTATGGGAATAGCTTAGGTAATGCTTTTGAAGAATACTTAAACTTAATGGAGTCTGGGCTTAGGCACGAGAAGTTGCCTGCCCCTCTTCAGGCTGTCGCGCTACGCGGTCTAAAAATTTCCACAGGATTAGATATAGCGGATTGGAGAGCGTTATGCGGGAACTGGCTTTCAGTGATAGAATCCGCAAAACAAGGTGATGCAAGAGCATTATATGCTAATATTGAGGATTGGGAAAAACGGTTCCAAAAGTACCTCGTGTTTCTTGAGAAAGCGCCAATAGGGTCAAAGCGCTTTTTCGGGGACGAAGAATCTCAAGCAGACGTAGATACACTGTTTGTGGTGAAGGGGGCTACCTTGGTTAAACAATTAATTGCTTGGTTGGATCAGAGTAGTAAATCACTAAATTGCTTATCAGATAGTGCTAATGTGTTTGTTGACCTGAGTAATCTCGCTGTCTGCGTAAATAATATTCAAAAGCGTTACAACGATATTATAGCTGTGGATGGAATATCTATTGAAATCCAAAAAGGAGAAATTTTCGGTGTACTCGGGCCTAATGGAGCTGGAAAAACAAGTTTAATAGAGTGTATAGAAGGAATAAGGTCTCCTGAAACCGGTGAAATTACAATAATGGGACAAAAATATGATAGAACGAAAAGAATTTATGAGAAAATAGGTATCCAATTGCAATCAACGGGGTTTTACCCAACGCTGACAGTCAAAGAAACAATTAAGATGTATGCGGCCTTCTTCAAACGTAGCCGCCCCACAAGCGAGATTCTCAGCCTTGTTGGCATGGAAGCAAAGTCTTCAAGTTTAGTAGGGAACTTGTCAGGCGGACAGCGGCAACGTCTATCACTTGCTATAGCTCTAGTTAATGATCCCGACATACTTTTTTTGGACGAGCCAACAGTGGGCCTTGACCCGGCAGTACGGCATGAGCTTTGGGAAATTATATTTGGTTTAAGAAACATAGGAAAAACTATTTTCATTACAACGCATTATATGGACGAAGCCGAAAAATTATGTAATCGGGTGGCTATTATCGACGCAGGAAAAATAATCGAATTGGGTAGCCCATCTGATCTTATTCAAAAATACATAGGGAACCGTACGATAGAAATCATATACAGTGATCCTGTGGAAGTATCAGATTTTATTTGTTTTCCAGATATCATAAAATGCAAAACAAATGGGTGCAGGGCTGTACTTATTTCTTCCAACGAAAAGGCTACTCTATCCGCTCTGCTTGCAAAAGATGAGCAAAAAACGCGAATACAAACATTATCTGTCCGCCAAGGCTCCTTGGAAGATGTTTTCTTAATGCTAACGAATAAGGTGATAGAATGATAAAAAAGCTTTCGCAACTATATATATCGCAAGCTATCATATTTTTCCGTGATCGTACTACTCTGATTATTACTTTGATTTTGCCTATAGTGCTTGCGGTCTTTTTTGCACTAATTTTCCGGCCAACGGATTACTCATTACGGATAACCATAGTTGACGCAGACAAAAGTAGTCTTTCAAGTCAGTTAATAATGAGTGTCGAAAACGAGTCTGAGGGAAAGGTATCTATCAACTTGAAAGATGAGTCGGATGCTCGGTTGTCACTTATCAAAGCAGAAACCGATGTTGTTATCGCTTTCGAAAAGGGCGCAGGTAACGCCTTCCTGTCCGGTGAAGCAACGCCAATAACTGTTTTATATGATCCAAGCCGGGTGCAGTCGGCTGGTGTTGGTCTCCAGGTTGCCCGTTCGCTGATATCCGAGATTAACATACGTGCAACAAATATAGAACCTCTATTCACGATACGTGAGGACACAATGCTATCGGAGCAACATACACTTGCAGAATTCTATTTGCCAAATTTTCTTGCATTGTCAGTATTATGGATTGGTTTATTCGCTACCACTCTTCCAATAGTCAAAGATAGAAAAGCAATGATCCTTTTACGAATGGGTGCTACCCCATTGTCACCTCTTTTACTGGTTGTCAGTCTCACTCTGTGGAGATTATCAGTAGGGATAATTCAAACGATAGTCTTTTTAGCGGCAGGCATAGGAATACTTGGGCTTCCGTTTCCGTCAAATCCAGTATTATTAGTACTTGCGGTAGTTGTCGGTAATCTTGTTTTTATTTCAATGGGCTTCATGATATCTGGATTGGCATCTTCCGAGGAGAATGCTAATACAATTGCGCAAATTTTTAATTTCCCAATGATGTTCTTATCAGGTATCTTTTTCACTTCGGATATGTTGCCAGATATTATAAATAAAATATCATTTGCTATACCTTTAACCTATCTTGCCGATTTATATCGACAGATTCTTGTAGGATATCCGGGAAGTTTCTCAATTATACTTTGCTTTGTTGTGTTGATTGGATTTGGTTTAATTTGTGTTACAATTTCACTAAAAACATGGCGTTGGAGATAGAATTGAAATGTATGATAAAAGTCTAATTTCTTATTCTGGTGATAATTGCTGAAGTTGTTTGTAACTGTGCTGTTCAGTTTCTATACCAATTTCTCGAAATGTGATTTTCTAACTTATTCTACTAGTGACCCCTAATACCAGTATTTCCAACAGTTTACATCATGATTATTAAACTGAAACATTAGTATTGAGGTGATAGTTTGAAATCATTTATAACCATACCGCCTTGAAATTTGGTACAGCAAAGCAAGCCCTCAAAGGGTTGCTAAAAACTAGCACTAGTATTTGTGCATGGAAGAGCGGAGGGCACCCATTTGGATGCGGTCAGCGAAATCGCCGATGCTACTCACATCTTCATAGTTTGAAGTGTATATCTGCCTCAAACGTACTAAACACAATAAGTAAGGCACATTCAGATTTATTCCGTTTTGTGCCTTTCGGAGAAAGGAATGATATATTTATATGAACCAACGTATCTTCACATCTGAATCGGTTACCGAAGGACATCCTGACAAGATGTGCGATCAAATCGCTGACAGTATTCTGGATTCCATCATCACGAAAGATTCGCAGGCACGTGTAGCCTGTGAAGCTATTGTCACCACTGGTATGGCTTTGGTCATGGGCGAGATATCTACTACGTGTTATGTGGATATTCCGGATATAGTGCGCCGCACTATCAAGCGTATTGGCTACGATAGGGCTGAATTAGGTTTTGAATACTCCACTTGTGCCGTGTTAACTTCCATCGATGAGCAAAGCCCGGATATTGATATTGGTGTTAGTAACTCCTTAGAATTTAAAAAGAGCGGAAATGAAACCGAACAAATCGGTGCGGGAGATCAAGGTATGATGTTTGGCTATGCCTGTAATGAAACTCAGGAATATATGCCAGCACCTATTTCGCTAGCACACGCGCTGACTCATCGTCTAGCTGAGGTGCGTCGCACTGGAATGTTGCCCTTCCTGCGTCCAGACGGTAAGGCCCAAGTGACTATTAAATATGATGAGGATAATCGTGTGGCTTGCTGTGCGGCTATTGTAGTGTCCGCTCAGCACGATGATGTGGATATTGAGATCGTGCGTCAAGGTATCCGGGAAACTGTAATCCAGCCTGTCATACCAGTAGAATACATCAATCAAGATACCAAGATTTACATCAATCCTACTGGTCGATTCGTATTAGGTGGTCCACAGGGAGACTCTGGCTTAACTGGACGTAAGATTATTGTGGATACATATGGTGGTTATGCCCGACATGGCGGTGGCTCCTTTTCTGGCAAAGACCCAACAAAAGTTGATCGAAGTGCCGCATATATGGCTCGTTATGCTGCTAAGAACTTAGTGGCTGCCGGTCTGTGCCACCGTTGTGAAATCGAACTAGCCTACGCAATTGGTGTAGCTAATCCGGTTTCCTTATTAGTAGACACATTTGGTACTGGTGTGTTGGATGATAGAGAATTAGTTGAGCTGGTTGTTCGGAATTTCGATTTCAGCCCGACTAAAATTATTGAAAAGTTAGATTTGCGTAAGCCTATTTATAGTGGAACAGCAACCTATGGTCATTTCGGACGCCAAGATCTTGATTTACCGTGGGAACGGCTGGATATGGTGGAATTGTTGCGGGAAACAATAAGGAGGTAGTTAACTATATTAATCTTCTCCAGTTAGTCTGTTTATAGCTAATGATAAACCGATTATGATTATTAGTATTATACTTTGATTCTACTCTAACAACTGTTTTATAGCCAAACCATTTCAACACTCTATAGGCGAGCGCTGAGAATTTCAGTGGGCGGCACGGGATGCACCTGGAAGCGGTGCTGGTGGACAAACATACCGAAACCGTGGAAATCTCAAATTCTACAAGGAAATGATAAGTCTGTTGGAATAGCTGGGGCAGTCCATATCTCTAGAATTCACGGCTGACAGCGCTCAAGCTTGCTAGGACGGTTGTGGTTGTGCTTGGACGCAGGTCGAGGCGGTAAGAGTAAACGACGATATGGGTTGGGTTTGATACATGCACCTCTGGTACAGACTTGCAAAATAGAGGCTTATATAATTGTGGAATATATGATTGACGCACACGGTATTAGTATTTTTTTCACAGCGGTTATTAGGCTTTATTTGGCAGTTTTTAGTAATCATGGTGCTCACTTCTAAGATATCTGAGTTTCTCAGCACATTCTATGATAGTGAACCGATTATCAGCCATATCGATCAAGTTATGAGTACCCGGTTATCTGGTATATTGTCGTTAAAAAACAAAATGTTCCTTTTAGCACCTAAATGGATAATAGCAATGCACTTATTATAGAATAGAAGTGAAATTTATAATCTATATCACTTGTTGGTATATAGAAAAAATACGAGGAGGTTAAGATGAAGTATGGAAAGATTTAGTGGCATGTATATCCATAAAGTGTTTGTCCCCTATTTTAAGGATCAAACCTTTGGAACGTTTGGGGAGGTATTGGAATGATAAAGATGAATAGTATCGTTAAGCGCTTCGGTAAACTGACAGTTTTGACCGATGTCACGTTTGAGGTTAAGGAAAAGGAGATTTATGGGTTGCTTGGGCCATCAGGTGCAGGCAAAACGACAATTATTAACATCCTTACAAACCAGTTAAGAGAAGATAGCGGTACTCACGAAATTAGCGTAACTCCGTTTGAGACAGGACTGATGCTTGACGAGGATGGATTATATGTGCGTCTGAACTGCATAGAAAATTTGTATGTTTTTGCCCGTATTTATAATATCCCACGAAAAAAAGCTAGTGAAGCGTTGAAAAGTGTAGGACTCTCTGATGTGGCGAAAAAACCTGTTACCGCAATATCCAAAGGAATGCGACAACGGCTTGCTCTGGCAAGGGCAATTCTACATAAGCCTAAAATACTGTTCCTTGACGAACCGACCAGCGGGCTTGACCCTGGTACAGCCCGCAGCATTCATAAGTTGATACTTAATCTCCGCGATCAAGGCTCTACGATTTTTTTAACTACTCACAACATGGATGAAGCCGTAAAACTTTGTGACCGAGTAGCACTATTACATGAGGGAGTTATCATTGAACAAGGTGTTCCTGAAGAGATATGTAAGCGCTATAACGCTATTAAAACTGTGCCAGACTTAGAATCTGTTTTTATTGAATTAACGGGGGTGGAATTAGAATGAGAAGTACAGGTGCGATTTTTCGGAAGCAAGCACAGGATTTGTTTAGAAACCGCATGATGTTGATACAGTTTGTAATCTTCCCGATTATGGCGTTTGTCTTGACAGAGTTTGTAGCAAAGGCGGATAGTGAAATCCCTAACAGTATGTTTATCACTATGTTCGCTGCTATGTTTGCTGGAATGACACCGCTAGTAATGACCTCGGGAGCTATATCTGAGGATAGAGAGCGTAATAGTTTGCGCTTTCTTATGATGGCAGGTGTTAGACCGCATGAATATCTTATCGGCATCAGTGGATTTACATTTCTTGCCTGCTCACTTGTATCGGTGTTATTTGGTGTTATCGGTGGATTTGTAAATATTGAACTCGTTAAGTTTTCATCCATTTTAGTACTCGGTTCATGTGCGTCTATTTTACTCGGCGCATCGATTGGACTTCTCGCAAAGAATCAACAGGCTGCTACAGCAGTAAGCACACCTGTTTTTATGATTCTTTCCTTTAGTCCGCTGGTCGCACAATTCAATGAAGATTTTGCGGAATTAACAAAATACCTTTATACGCAACAGATAAATACCGTCATTAACAACCTTACAGACAATATAACAGACTCTATTTTAATTGTTATTACAAACATTGCTGTTTTATTAGTTTTGTTCATACTAGCGTACAAAAAATGCAAACTTAATGGTTAAGCTATTGTAGGTCCTATGAAATCATGATTAATGCTTCAAGTGGAGAAATGCGACTACCCCATATGCGGATATTCCGTTTCATCTGTACGGTTAAGACGTCAAATCCGGCGCGGTATTTCCGCATATGGGCTGAATACATGTTCACCCATTGTTATATCGCATAGTTTAACAATTATTATTCTAAGGAAGTGTTACTAAATAAACTGGACAATTTAGTTATTTCTGGATATGGTGTAGTTCCATTCGCCATGAAAATCTGATGCGGAAATGTTGATTGTCGAATACTCGTCATCGCTGATTTTTATGCCTGTCTGGTACTCAGCTTCGTCCAAGACGCACTTCACTATCAAACCTTTTGACGTAGTGGTGGCTCCAATCAAAGAAAGAACGAGCGCAGTGCTTGTCAGAGGGATTCCCTGCCAGTTCTTGGAAATGAAAGCGAACAGCCGATGCTCAATTTTATTCCACTTGCTAGTTCCCGGCGGATAATGAAGAACTGTGATTTTCATGCCGATCTCATTTGCGAGGTTTTGCAGCTCATACTTCCAGAGCCTGTTCCTATTGCCATTGCTACCGCCGCAGTCGGCAGTAACGACTATTTCGTCT
>Ga0123353_10006153_pt1 | contig 15940 bp, 17 predicted proteins | sample TergutLab28metaG_3_FD_92763 | JGI IMG/M metagenome (GOLD analysis project Ga0123353, IMG submission 92763) | Labiotermes labralis P3 segment gut microbial communities from Petit-Saut dam, French Guiana - Lab288 P3 | ecosystem: Host-associated > Arthropoda: Insects > Digestive system > Gut ... | reverse complement strand
TGGTTCGACAAGCTCACCAGCCACTATTTTCGTTTTGGCACTTGGACTCTGAGCCTGTCGAAGAGGCATCGCCCATACCGTCCATTGATATTCCTTTTCAATGATTGGCATATAGGGTTTTCCAGTGAGTTCCGCTGCTGTTGCGCGGTCTTTTTCCAAGTCGTCCAAATATTTGAGAAACAAAATCCAACTGGTTTGTTCCACATAATCGAGTTCACTTCCGCAACCTGCGTCTTTGTGCAGGATGTCATCTATGTTTTTGAAAGTTTGTTCAAACATCATATTCAATATAATTAGTTGGCAAAGGTAGTAAATTTTCGCTGATTTTTATTGAATAGAATTTGCTTTTATGTAGCTGGAACGGCTAAACGCTCTACAGCGTATTTCCGATCATGAAAGTGGCGGCTAAGGCAATGATGGCATATAGTTCTGAGAAAACGGCGAGGATCAGTGTTTTACCGAACAGGTCGAATCCTGCGCCTATCCCTGCAATGCCATTGGCGCAAATTTTTCCCTGACGAACAGCAGATAACAAACCGGCAGCGCCCAAGACTACTCCCGCGCCAAATATCGCCGCCGCTTGATACATGGTAATTTCGGGAACAAGAAATTTCGCCAATAGGAAGTATCCCAAAAAGCCGTATAAGCCTTGCGTTCCGGGCATCGCGCTTAATACCATGTAACTACCAAAGGCATCGGGATTTTTTCTCAGCGCACCAACGGAAGCATCTCCCGTAATGGTTACACCATAAATACTTCCGGCTCCTGCTAATCCAATCATTAGACAGATTCCAATGTAAGCTAAAATAATAGGTTGCATAATTTTTTTATTTAAAGGGTTAATATTTTAAGGTTTATAATTCTATTAATTTTTAATTCTCTTAATTCTTAATTAATTTTAAAGGGTTTATATTTTTTTCCGCCGCCTTCAAATCCTGCATTTTTGTAAAACTCTACAAAGGTAAGGCGCAAGGGGTGTGCAAAAGCGCCCAAGCTCGATACAAAAATATTCAATGAATGACCGATTACTAAGATAATGAGCATAATCAACTGGCTTACCACAGGGATATCTCCGCTGAGGTGCAGGGCGAGATTGTTAAAAACAAATCCCATGATGCCACCGCAAATGCCCAGCGCAAACAAACGGATGTACGATAGAAAATCGCTCAGCACGCCGGATGCCATAGTATAGGTACTCCATAGTCCGGCGCCAATATTAATCAACGGATTGCGTTTGGGGTTGTTGAGGATGAAAATACATAAGCCGGAGATACCCAATATGGCAAAACACAGATAGCGTGCGAGTTCCGGCGAAATCAGCGTTTTTTCGGTAGCAAGATACAACCCGCCACCACCTAAAAAAAGGATCAGCCATCCCCACGTTTCTAACGAATACGCAAATCCATAGCGACGTACTTTTCCTATTGCCTTAACAATCATTCCGAAAATAATCTGCACACCACCCAAAATCAATGCTACATAAAACAACTGGTCGGAGTCTATCATAATTTTTTTGAGAGAAGTAAACCACTGCCATTGCACATCAAAGAGACTTATTCCAAACAGCGTTCCCATGAAGATACCGCACACCAAAGCCGCTGCCCCCAAAATCGCTATTAGAGACATGATGGGTTTCATAGAGGGTTTTACTTTGGGGCGTGCGATAAGTGCAACCATCAAAAGTAACAATCCATAACCGGCATCGCCAAGGCAAAGCCCAAAGAAAAGCATATAGAAGGGCGCAAAAAAGGGTGTTAAATCCAACTCGTGATAGTTTGGGAGATCGTACAATGCGCCGATAGACTCAAAGAGGCGTGTAAATTTGTTGTTTTTGAGTAGTATAGGAACGGTATTGTCCTCCTTGTCGGGCGTTTTGACAAGATAATAAACATCTTGCGTTTCGAGCGCGCAAATTAATTCTGACTCCCTTATTTCGGGCACCCATCCTTCAAGCAAAATCAAATTTTCATCGGCTCTCTTTTCTGCCTGTAAATGAACTTTGTCCAAATCAATATTCCCATGCAATTTTCGTTGCGCCTCTTTCAGATTTTCCAATTGTTCAACAGCTAATAGATCTATTTTGTCTTCAATTGTTTTTATCTGAATCTGATTTTCTTGCAACGCCTCCTGAAGTTGGTAGAGGGATTGGTTGGAAATCATCATCTTTTCAGCGTCAGGTTCTTCTTGAGAAGCAGTTGCGAAAAATACTATAAAGTAGATCATGGTATTGGTATGGGCAATCTCCACAATGTCAAACTTATCTTTCCATTCGGGTTGAAAGTCGTTTTCATGGCACGAGTAAAACTTTAATTGATGTCCAAATTGTTCAAATTTATGGATGATTTGGGGATCAAACTCGCCCCACACCGTCATCTCTTCAATCTCTTTTAACAAAGCCTGTTGTGTTACAATCAAGGTTTCAATCTTTGATTTCAAATCCTCATACTCTGCCAGTGTTTGCAGCCCGTCTATAGAATGGTCAATTGGTTTGGCAACGATGGTTTTTTTATCCATTTTTCTGTGTTGCAGTGTGTAAATAGTATCTTTCAGTGTATTAGCAAGCTTCAACCGCTGGCGCAAGTGTGTGGCATCTTCCGGAATACCTTTTTGTTTTTCAACAATATGCACCACTCCTACTTGCCGTATGCACTCCAAAAATTCATTATAAGTCTTATAATAAATTAGAAAACTATATTTTTTCATTTTTTCAACCATAGCTCGCTTGTTTGGATTTCATAATTTTCTGAGATGATTTCGACAAGTTTTCTTCATCTTCCATAAATCGTTTTATTTTACGGATTGCATCTTCAAATCCGGGGATCTGCACTTTTTCAAAAAGATTTACTTTTTGTGTCGTTTTTTTTCGGGCATATTCCAATAGACTAATGGTTTGGTTGAAGCACTCATATTCAACGCCCATTTTTGCCATAGTTTGTAACAGTTGGATCCCTTCGGGATACCATTTCGGGCTGTTGAATAAGCTAAAAGGTTTTGTTTTAAAAATCACGTTGTCGAGTGTAGGAATTCTAATACCTGCCACTTTTTGTGAAGAGAGTTTCACTTCTTGAACAGAAATAAGCGAAGCATCAAATTCATTCCACAACGCGGCGATTTTTTTATACGATTGAATTTGCAATTCAAGTTTCTGTTCCAATTCTTTGGCTTTGTTTTTAGCTCTTTTCACTTCAATCCGCAAGGCGTTCTCTTTATTTTTAATAGTAGGTAAAGAGCGCAAACGCACCTTAAGTTGCGCCTCGATGCCTTGCAGTGAAGTTTTATTATATTGGAACTTTATCATCATGGGTTATATTTCTTTCCAGTATTTGGTAATCCATTCTTGTTTAATGTTCACTTCTTCCGGTTTGAAGTATCGGGCAAATAGCCTCCATGCTTTGTCGAGCATTTCGGTAGTATTATAGTTTACATCAATTGCTAACAGACTGACGGAGTAGTCTTTTGCGAAAGCTAATGTCCGTTCATCGTAGTTACTGAGGTCGAAACCGTTTTCGAGTTTGGTTTTGGCGTTTACGGCATCTGAGAAGAGGCGCACGGCGGCATTCATCACTTGCGGGTGGTCTTCGCGGGTTTTCTTTCCGATTACCAACTGTTTCAAACGGGAGAGGCTTCGAAATGGATCAACAATTACTTTTCCAACGGTGGTATCGCGACGTAAGAACAACTGTCCTTCAGTAATATAGCCTGTATTATCGGGAACAGCGTGGGTAATATCACCGCCCGACAAAGTAGTTACCGCGATGATTGTAATAGAGCCGCCTTCGGGGAACTGCACTGCTTTCTCGTAGATCTTGGCAAGGTCGGAATAAAGCGAACCGGGCATAGAGTCTTTAGAGGGGATCTGGTCCATGCGATTCGACACGATAGAGAGCGCGTCGGCGTAGGAACTCATGTCGGTAAGCAACACTAACACCTTTTCGTTTTTGTCCACGGCAAAATATTCGGCGGTGGTAAGCGCCATATCGGGAATCAGCAAGCGCTCCACAGGCGGGTCTTCCGTAGTATTCACAAAACTAATGATTCTATCCAACGATCCTGCGTTGCTGAATATGTTCTTAAAAAACAGGTAGTCATCATTGGTCAATCCCATTCCGCCGAGGATGATTTTGTCGGTTTCGGCACGCAAAGCAACGGTAGCCATTACTTGGTTGTAGGGCTGGTCGGGGTCGGCAAAAAAGGGTATCTTTTGACCGGTAACCAACGTGTTATTCAAGTCAATACCTGCAATTCCGGTCGCAATCAACTCCGAAGGTTGTTTGCGGCGCGCCGGATTTACAGATGGACCGCCAATCTCTCGCTCTTCCCCTTCTGGAGCAGCACCTCCGTCGATAGGTTCGCCCAGCGCGTTAAAAAAACGCCCGATGAGTTGTGTTCCTACTTTTAGTGTAGGAGATTTTCCAAGGAAAACCACTTCGGCGTTGGTACGTATCCCTTCTGTTCCATGAAACACTTGCAAAGTAACCTCGTCTCCGTTAATTTTTACCACCTGCGCCAAAGCGCCGTCAACAGTTGCTAACTCGTCGTAGCCCACGTTAGAGGCTTTTAACATGCAGGTAGCTTTAGTAATTTGACTGATTTGCGTATATATTTTTTGAAATGCTTTTGCCATACCTTTTTTTTTATGTTTCTTGCTTTTGTTATATCATCATCAACAACCAATTAAAATTTGGCTGCAAATATACATTTTTTGGGATTAAAATGATGAGATGATGAGATGAAGTTTGTGGGAGAAATCACCAATTTTCCGGAAACAAAGAATCTATAAATTCTGTTCGGTTAAACATCTGAATCTGTTCAATCTTCTCACCTACACCAATATATTTCACGGGGATATTAAACTGATCTGAAATACCAATTACCACGCCGCCTTTTGCCGTACCGTCTAATTTTGTAATTGCCAAGGTATTTACTTCAGTAGCTGCGGTAAATTGGCGTGCCTGTTCAATGGCATTTTGTCCGGTGGAACCATCTAATACTAATAGAATCTCGTGGGGGGCGTCCGGTATTTGCTTTTGAATCACATTCTTGATTTTGGAAAGTTCTTTCATCAGCGGAATTTTGTTGTGGAGACGGCCTGCGGTGTCAATGATTACCACATCGGTTTTTTTGGAAATAGCAGAGGCTACTGTGTCGAAGGCTACTGCGGCGGGGTCGGAGCCCATTTTTTGCGTAATAATCGGTACACCGGCTCTTTCCGCCCAAATCTCCAACTGGTCAACGGCCGCCGCGCGGAAGGTATCTGCCGCTCCCAACATTACATGGTAGCCTTTCTGTTTAAATTGATACGCCAACTTGCCAATGGTAGTGGTTTTGCCCACGCCATTCACGCCTACTACCATAATAACGTAGGGCAGGTCGCTTTGAGGAAGTTCAAAATCGGATAGATTCTCCACATTATTATCTACCAGCAGATCTACAATCTCTTCTCTAAGGATTGTATTTAACTGACTTGTACTGATATACTTATCACGAGAAACGCGGGCTTCAATACGCTCAATGATTTTTAAGGTGGTTTCAACACCCACATCGGAAGCAATCAAAATCTCCTCCAGGCTGTCTAAAACCTCATCGTCCACTTTCGATTTCCCCACCACTGTTTTTGCTAACTTCTGAAAAAAACTCTCTTTCGATTTTTCAAGAACCTGATTTAGCTCCTCTTTTTTATCTTTTGAAAAAAATGAAAAAAACCCCATGAATACTACTTATATACTGTAATTTAAAATAATTTGCGAAAATATCTTTTTTTTTGCTACTAAGGGTGCTTTTGTATAGGGCAAACGCATTAAAATTTTCGCTATAGGTAACCATTTGTGATTTTGCGAGGTAAAAAACCTCATTTTCACCTAATTTTTATTAACTTAACAACCTTAGTAGCAACATGATAACACCTTCAACAATTGATTGTTAATATTTTATCTTCCGAGCGAAAGGATATTTTTTGTATATTTTCCTCGTAATCAAATAATTATCTTTTTTTATGAAACCACCAATTTTATCCTATTTTTGCACGATGAAAGACCATAGAATTAACTAAAATAATAATCTGGAAATATTCGATAATATATTTTAATAAGATGAGTTTAAAATCTTAAAGCAAAATTATGGCACATTGTCTTACCGATTACGACCCCAAAATATTGTTAGCCTTAGGCGAAAGTTTAAAGGGAAATACCAAATTTACCGATTTCTTGTTTCAAAACGGATATCCGGAGTTAGCAGCATTTTCTGCGGCAGTTCATTCCAATACTGAAGCGTTGAATTGGCTGTTAAAGAGCAACCATCCTGAATTTGGCGTGTTAAGTAATGCTATTGATGGCGAAGAGCATGCTATCAAATGGTTGATAGATAACAAACTGGATTTTTTGTCCATTTTTGCAGCAGCATGCCGAAAAGATGATCAGGCTATTCGCTGGCTTGCCGATAATAAGTTAGATCTATTTTTGATGTTGATTCGTACCATACACGATGAATTAATGCATCAAGCGTGGGACTCTTCAGATGTTCATAGAAGAAGAGGATAGAGGTTTGGTTATTTAGATACTCTTTCTAACCATTTTACCATAGAGAACATGGCAATCATTGAGATGAGACAAACCGCTACAAACACCATCCATGTTGTTGAAATAGAGATGCTTTTATACATCATAGCGCCCAAGAACAATGAGAAATTGCCTACTGCTGTTGCCCCAAGCCAGAAACCTTGCATTAAACCTTGAAGGTGCGCCGGTGCTACTTTTGAGACGAATGAAAGTCCGAGCGGCGAAATAAACAATTCTGCAACAGTAAGAATAAAGTAAGTACCAAACAACAACCAAGGTGTAACTCTTTCAGCATAAGACATGCCGCCGGCAGCTTGTGCTTCATGCAAAGTTGGCAAGCCAATAGAACCCAATGCCATTACTACAAATGCAAGGGCAGCAATTCCCATACCGATACCAATCTTTTTTGGGGTTGAGGGCTCCTTGCCCCTTTTACGCATCGCACCAAAAATTGCCATGATTACAGGGGTTAAGAATACCACAATAAATGGATTGATGGATTGGAATATTTCGGCAGAAATATCATAGCCGAAAATATTTAATCGTGTATAATCCTTAGCAAACATGGTAAGCGTAAGTCCATTTTGGTGGAACGAAAACCAGAAGAAAATAACCACGCCGAATACTGCAAAAAGAGCTAAAAGACGTTGTTTGATTTCTCTTGCATCTTTATGAATCTGCTCTTTTGAAATGGTAGGTTTTTCTGCTGCAACCATTGTTTTCTTATCCGGTAAAATCTTTTTAAACGCAATGAAAATAATCATTGAAACAAGCATAGCTACAATAGCCACCGAAAATGCATAATGGAAGCCTGTATTAAAAGCAGTTAAATAACTTTCCGCAAAAGCTTCCATATTTGGTGTTATGCCGGCCGATGCCTGTGTAGCAAGTTCGGTAAAGCGGCCATCCAATACATCGCTCGTCATGGTACCGTTTTTGAATGACCAGCACAAACCGGGCAGGTCTGAGTTATACATATAGCCCTGCGCTTTTACAAACCAGTTTCTAACCCAAATAGCAGCTACTGGAGCGAACATTCCGCCAATATTGATGAACATATAAAAAATTTGAAACCCCGAATCTCTATATTTTGAGTAGGTAGGGTTGTCGTACATTTGACCGACTAATGCCTGTAAATTTCCTTTGAAAAGCCCATTCCCAAAGGCGATAATTAAGAGCACAGCCAACGCAATCCATTTTGTAGTAATGAACGCGGGCATAGCTAAGATCAGATATCCGAGAGACATCACGATAAGTCCTGCAATGATTGTTCTCTTGTAGTTTTTGGTTGCATCGGCAATAAGTCCTCCGGCTAAAGCAAGAATGTAAATTGCGCCATAAAAAACAGAGTACAGTCCGCCTGCTTCTGTTTCAGTAAGTCCAAATTTTGACATCAAGAAGAGTGTCAAAATAGCCATCATTGTGTAAAATCCGAAACGCTCGCCCATATTTGCCAGTGCCGCGGGAAGTAATCCTTTTGGATGATTTTTAAACATAATTTTTTGAATTTAAGTAAATAATATTTTTTGAATTTTAATTTGATTTTTGTTATCAATTAGAGAAACTGCTCAATTTTCGCTACCAAATCGGGTTTTTTAATGAGTCCTACGTGAAAATCTTTCACCTCGCCGTTTTTCAGGAAAACGAGCATGGGGATGTTGCGCACGCCGAACTGCATGGCAATGTCGTTGTTGGTGTCTGTGTCGCATTTGCCGATAACTGCCTTGCCTTCATATTCCGCTGCCACCTCATCAATGAGTGGAGTAAGCGCGCGGCACGGTCCGCACCACTGCGCCCAGAAATCAATTACTACTAATTTGTCGCCCGATACAAGCGCATCAAAATTGGAATTGTCAATGTTTAAAGCCATAAAATTGTATTTTTTATTTTTAATTGTTTTTAAAGTGGCGAAAATATGAAATTTTATTTAGCAAAAAGATACAAATTATGCCCCATCAATTTCTCGGCATTTTCAAAATCTTCCCGTTCCAAATAACTTCGGATTAGTGTAGATCTAACTTTACATTCATCCATTATAAACTCTTGTGTCGTAACGAGTTCAATTCCTCTTTCTTCGCAAAGAGAACTTAATGTGTGGGAGTCGCCCTCCCGTTGTTTTCCAAAATGATGATTAGGACCCATGAAAATGGCATTCACATTGATTTTTGAGAAAATATATTCTTCAAAAAAATGGTGTGCTGCTGTTTGTGAGAGTTCTTTTGTGAAAGGAATCACAAAAACCGTATCTATCCCCAGCTTTTCAAAAAGAAGAATCTTTTGTTCAAAACTGTTGATTAAGAAAAAATCTGGTTTGGCTTGCAGCACCTCCTGCGGGTGTGGATCAAAAGTAACTACCACGCTCTTGTAGTTTTTTTGTTGCGCAAAATCACAAACCTGCCGCAATAAATCTTGATGCCCTAAGTGCACGCCATCGAACGAGCCCACTGTTATGACGGAGGGATCGGAATAAGGTAATGAGGTTGGATTTAATCCGATACAATTCATTGCGCTACTAAGGTGTTTTGTCGTTAAATAATGTGAAAATTAGGTTTTATTTTTTATTCGTAATTTTTAATTCTCTTAATTCTTAATTCCTAATTCTTAATTAAATACCTAACGGCATTCCCAAAAATATCCTGCACCTTATTTCCATAAATATTTTTGTACAGGTTCTCTCCTTTTCGTTCGCTGTGTCCCATTTTGCCGAGGATTTTTCCGCACGGGGAAACAATACCTTCAATGGCGAAGTGGGATCCGTTTGGATTGTGCTTCGGATCCATGCTTGGGGTTCCGTCAAAGTCACAGTATTGGAATGCTACTTGTTGGTTTTCAAAGAGTTGTTTGGCTGTCTCATCGCTTACCACAAACTTGCCTTCGCCATGGCTGATGGCAATATGGTGTATTTCTCCTATTTTGAATGAGGTTAGCCAAGGTGAGTTTGTGCTTGCCACTACCGTTTTTGTAATTTGCGAAACATGGCGATTGCAGTCGTTTCTAAACAGTGTGGGCGATTCCGGCGTTACTTCTCCCATTTTTGCAAAAGGCAGCAACCCCGATTTTACCAAAGCCTGAAAACCGTTGCAGATGCCAAGAATAAGTCCATTGCAGGATAACAGATCTTGCACGGAGGTTTTAATCATATTATTATTCAAAACATTAGCAATAAACTTGCCGCTTCCGTCGGGTTCATCGCCGGAACTGAAACCGCCGCTAAGCGCTAAAATATTCGATTGTTGAATCCATGATGCCAACTCTTTAATAGAATTGTTGATTTCCGTTTCATTTAAGTTTCGAAAAACAAAAATGTGCGTGTTTGCACCGGCTTCTTCAAAGGCGCGTGCGGTGTCGTAGTCGCAATTGGTGCCCGGAAAAACAGGGAGAATGACTAAAGGTTTTTTCATAATTATTTATTTAGAGCGTGCAAAATTTTCCCTACGATTGCTGTATTATCATATAATCCTGAAAAATATTCGGCGCCTGCACCAATTGAAAAAACAGGAACTATATTGCCGGTATGTTCTCCCGACTTAAAACGTAACCCCTTTTGAAATACCAAAGCGCCTCCGGTTTCATGGTCTGCGGTAACTATGATTAAGGTCTCTTCGGGATGCTGTTCGTAAAACTTTAAGGCTACCTCAATTGCTTCCGAAAACTCTTTTACCTCTCCGTACAGTTCTTTTGCCAAGTTGTCGTGGCTCGCCCAATCAATCAATCCGCCTTCAATCATAAAGAAAAACGGCTGGTTCAATGCGGATAACTTTTCTATTCCCAACTGCGTAATTTGCGCTAATGTAAAATCGGTTTTGTTTTTTTTAATCGCGTAAGGGAGTTTTTTAACTTCTTTTCCTTCCGGTTGGATTAATATGTTTTTCAATGATTTAGAACCTGAACATTGGGTAATGGAAGTTGAAACCACATAGCCATTTTCCCTTAGTAGCGAAAAAATAGAAATCGAATCTTGTGGGGCTGGATCTAAGAATCCTGATCCTGCGAAGAACTCAAATCCTGATGCGGGGATCTGTTTTGCGATATTGTAATATTTTGTTCTGCTTGAGGCGTGTGCGTAGAATCCGGCCGGTGTAGCGTGGTCAATACTTACCGATGTGGCAATTCCCACTCCATACCCTTGTTGGTGCAGTATTTTTGAGATGGGAGTTAAAACACGTTTAGAATCAGGAGTTATGCCCAACATGCCGTTGTTGGTTTTTTTGCCGCAAGCCAATGCTGTTACCGCTGCCGAAGAGCAAGACACCAAGTTGTTGGCAGAGTGGGTGGTAATCAATCCTGTTACCGGAAATTGTGAAAAACAAAGCGTATCCCCTTTCTCTTTTGCCAAGTATTCGCAAAAAGTCAACGCCCCTATTCCGAATCCGTCTCCGATAAAGTAAAAGATATATTTTGGAGATTGGGCAAAGCAATGGAGAAGGGAGAAAAGGAGAAGGATTAGGAATGAGAGGTAAGGAATGAGAGGTGAGAGGTGAGAGGTACGAGGTTTCATAATACTTAAATCGTAAATTTTAAATCGTAAATCGTAAATCGTAAATCGTAAATCGTAAATTGTATTACGGATGTGTAATTTTCGGGTTTCTTGATTCCTGTTCTTTGGGCCAATACAGTGTTTTTCCAAACATGGAGATGCCCCAGTAGCCTCTTACGCGAAGCCGTCCATCTTTTTCAATACGTATAAAGGCTTTGAATTTCCCGTTTTTTCCGGGGTAAATAAATATTGCATTTTGCCACTCATTTTCTTTGGCGTTAAAAGTCAATTCTTTCATAAACACCAATCCTTCATATTTTTTTCGTTCTTCATCTTTTGTCCAGACCACAATTCCTTCGTAAATTCCATTTCCGGCATTATAAATATACACTTGTGAAATGGCGCCGGTAAAAGGGTCTTCGTTGAGATAATACCCAACAATATCATCCGGTTGGTTTTGGGAAAAAAGCAAACTTTTTATGGTAAAAAGTGTGATAAACAACAGCAAACTTTTAAAACATCTCATTTTTTACTTGTTTTGAAATTTGGGTGCGAAAATAACAATTACTCGGAATTTAGAAGTATAAATTATTTACGAAAACTGAATTTCAATATTATTTCCCACTTTAATATCTGCTAAAGCAGCAATATTTCCTTTATATAGTGTAATTTCAATAAAACCCAATCGGTTGTAAACCAAAAAAACTTCCGATTCCTGAGGATTATAATAGGGGTGGCAACGGGTTATTTTAAGAGGTCGTGCATGATTGGAGACTAGAGCGATAAACGATTTTTTGCCCACCGCTTCAAACATGGAAATAGGGATATTGGTTACGGCATTGCAACCCGAATCAATGTAGGCAATCTTTCCGGAAATTGTTTTGCGCTCGGCATTATAGTCGGGATCGGATAAATGATTAATCTGAAACTTTAAAACCTCTTTGGGAATCGTATTTTCAATATAGGTATTTAGAAAAACCCATGAGGCCATAAGCGCCAATTTATCCGTTGCGCTTTTCAGCAAATCTCCCTTATATTGGCGCACTTCTATTGGAAGTTCCGAGCCAAACATCATGGAAAATACACCGGTATCTTCTCCTAAAAAATAGTGGTCGTTGTACAAAATTAATACCGGTTGGGTGTCGGGAGAAAAAGATAATCCTGTTAGTATGATATGCAAGCTCTTTTTTGGGAAAAACGGATAACTGTTTTTAGCAATAAAAGCAGTTTGAGAGAAGTTTCCCAATTCTATATGATGCGTTATATCAACAATTTGTATGTTAGGCAATAAACTTAGTAGTTGTCCTTTAAAAATCCCAATGTAGGGGTCTCGAAGTTTCCAGTCGCTCAATAAAGTGATCATATTTATTTAAGGATTTAAAAATTTAAGGTTTAAAAATTTAAGGTTTAAAAATTTAAGGTTTAAAGTAGTTCAATATCTCTTAATTCTTAATTGTTAATTATTAATTATTAATTGTTAATTCTACTTTTGGCATGCTCTGATCATAAACAAACAAATAAATGCATAAATAATATTGGGCATCCAAGTTCCTAATGCGGGAGAGAATCCTCCAAAAATAGAAAAAACAGTGGATACTTGTTGAAGAAAGATAAAGGTAAATCCCAAAGCGATTCCGATAAAGAGATGCACTCCCACTCCGCGTTGCGTTTTTCGGGAAGCTACGCTCACGCCGAGAAATGTCATAATAATAGTACCCAGTGAGTTAGCAATTCTTTTATGGGCTTCAATGATGTAAAATTTTGCCATACCTCCTCCTTTCTCTTTATCATCCCGAATAAAATCCAAAATTGCGCCAAAAGTCATCTCCTGACACGCTTTATCATCTTGCGATAGATCTAGCAGTGTAATATTAAAAACCGTATCCAACACAGCGCCATAATATAGTTTTTCTCCGGTATTGGAAGTAACACGTTTAGAATAATTGATTAACCTCCATGTATTCAAACTATCAATATAAAGGATCTCTTGCGCTGATATTCTGTATTTCACATAGAAATCTCCAAGCTCGTCATAAGAAAACTTATACCCTTTTTTTTCATTGATATTCCATCTATCAATATAAATATAACTGTTAGAAGAGTTTCTGATATGAAAATTGGAGGTTGTTTTCGCCCATCTCGTCATTTTTTGCATTTGAAAAGTTCTAAAATTATATTGTGTTCTGGGAACCACTACGTTAGACATAAAAATGGCGAGCAAAGCAATGCAAATAGCTCCGGCTAAATAGGGCACCAACATGCGGTAAAAATTGGCACCACCTGTCAAAATAGCTACTATTTCATTGTTTGAAGAGAGTTTTGAGGTAAACCAAATCGTGCTCATAAAAGCAAAAAGCGGAATAAAGAGATTGAAAAAATAGGGGATGAAGTTGAGGTAGTATTTCACCACTACATCTCTCCAAGAAATGTTATAATCTATAAATCGGGCTACGTTTTCTGAAAAATCGAAAACAATAATAATAGCCATTAGGAGCGCTATCGCATAAAAGAACGCCCCTATAAATTTCATAAAGATGTAACGATCAATTATTTTCAAAATAATTTCATAAAAATGTTTGCAAAAATAGTATTTTCTATTATTTTTGCACACTTATTCAAAATATATGGAAGAAAAAAATAAACCATCGAAACATTCGAAAAAAAATTCCAAGCCCATAAAAGTAGCTATCTTTTGTATTGTGGCTATTGTTATTTTTTATTTAGGCACTAATTTCTTAAAGGGATTTGATGTTTTTAGCAAAAGAAACTATTATTATTCTGTGTTTGATAACAGTGGAGGGGTTTATACAGGGGCGATTGTTTATTTACAAGGCTATCCGATAGGTAAAGTAACTAATGTGAAACTTCTTAACACAAACCCTGTACAAATTTTAGCAGAGTATTTAATTCATGAAGATATTTTAATTCCTAAAGATTCCCGCTTTGAGATTATTTCAAAAGCTGTGTTAAGCGGCATCAATGTGCGTTTATCGCTGGGTACCGATTCTCAATATGCGCGACCCTCCGATACCCTTGCCTGTGGCATAGTGCCGCAAATGATGGATGGATTAGAATCTATGAAAGACCAGCTAACCAATATATTAGCTTCGGTAGATACTATTACGGTTTCTCTTAAAGATGTACTTACACACCAAAAAGGTGCAGAAAAACTCGCAAAAACATTATGCAATATTGAATCTATGACCGCTTCCTTAGATTACATCATTGCAGAAAACAAAACCCATTTTGGAAAAATTGTTGCAGAATTTTCAAAGTTCTCCGAAACCCTAACGGAAATCTCTCCCGAATTGAAACACATTGTTGCTAATTTCGACCGAATCGCTGATACTATTGCCAAAGCAAATATTGCAGAAATTATTGTGAATGCTAATAATACTATCGTTCAATTAGAAGAAGTGATTAGAAAAGTAAATTCAGGAGAGGGAGATGTCGCTAAATTACTGAATGATGGTGAACTTTACATAAAACTTGGAAACACCATTCAAAGTTTGAATGAATTGCTTATTGATCTTAAGCAAAATCCTAAAAAATATATCAATGTTACTGTTTTTGGCGGAAAGAAAGATAAGAAGGAATGAACAATTAACAATTAACAATTAACAATTAAGAGAACTTTAAATCTTTAAATCTTAAATCTTTAAATCTTAAATCTTTAAATAAATATGGGAAGAGCATTTGAATTTAGAAAAGAACGTAAATTTAAACGTTGGGGCAACATGGCAAAAGTGTTTACCCGACTTGGTCGCGAAATTACAATGGCTGCTAAAACAGGCGGTCCTGACCCAAACACTAACTCAAAATTAAGGCTGTTGATTCACAACGCACGCGCAGAAAATATGCCGAAAGATAACGTAGAGCGCGCTATTAAAAGAGCATTTGAAAAAGATACTTCCGATTATAAAGAGGTGGTATTTGAAGGATACGCCCCGCACGGTGTCGCAATAGTGATTGAAGCAGCTACCGACAACAACCAGCGTACTGTGGCAAATGTGCGCAGCTATTTCAACAAATTTAACGGAACGCTGGGAACACAAGGTATGCTCGATTTTATCTTCGATAGAAAATGCCGGTTTACTATAGCAAAAAAAGAAAATATTGATCTAGAAGAACTTGAACTTGAACTTATTGACTTCGATGCTGATGAGATTTTTGAAGAGGATAATGCCATATTTATTTATGCTAATTTCCAAAGTTTTGGACCCCTGCAAAAATTTTTGGAAGAAAATGGATTTGAAATTAAAGAGTTTAAACTCGAAAGAATTCCAAACGACATGAAAGCGCTCTCCGAAGAGCAAAAATTGGAAGTAGAAAAACTCCTCGAACGTCTCGACGACGACGACGATGTTACTAATGTTTACCATAACATGATATAAAAATCTTAAACTTTAAATATTAAATTTTAAATCTTTAAATCTTAACTCTATGTATTACTACAAATTTAAAGTTTCTTTCGATGATGTGGAAGATTTTGAACGCAATATTGAAATATTGTCTTCCGATAATTTTGAGTCGCTTCATCAAATTCTTTATCATTCAATCGGATTAAAAGGACATGAGTTGGCTTCTTTTTCCATTTGCGATGCCAAATGGAATAAAAAACAGGAGATTACACTCATAGATATGTTGGATGACAGTCGCACGGAAACGCCAAACTATGAAGAAGATGAAGAGTTCTCTTCCACCTCAAATGTTCCGAAACACATAATGAAAGAGGCTGTATTAAAAGACTTTATTACTGACCCTCATCAATATATCATTTATGAATACGATTTTATTAATCCTAAAGTTTTTTACATAGAATTACTTAAAACGTTGCCGGCAAAAGGAAACGAAGAGTTCCCGCGTTGTACTTTATGCGTAGGTTTATTACCTGCAACAGATGAAGTAC
>Ga0123353_10006151_pt1 | contig 15942 bp, 15 predicted proteins | sample TergutLab28metaG_3_FD_92763 | JGI IMG/M metagenome (GOLD analysis project Ga0123353, IMG submission 92763) | Labiotermes labralis P3 segment gut microbial communities from Petit-Saut dam, French Guiana - Lab288 P3 | ecosystem: Host-associated > Arthropoda: Insects > Digestive system > Gut ... | reverse complement strand
CAAAAACGAACGTTTTTGACACAGTTGCAGCTCCGTGCATCCCTTGATACACGCGGCTCCCAGCCTTCTTGTTTCAACGACAGAAACAAAGAAAGGCAGGTTAAGCAACATGTTAATAGGATACGCACGGGCATCCCTCGAAAAGCAGGCGATTGAACGGCAACTGGACGAACTGGCGGCGGCGGGGATAGCCCCGGACAACATCTTTCAGGAGAAGATGACCGGCACCAAACGCGAACGGAAGGAGCTGAACCGTATGCTGGCGTCGCTCCGACCGGGCAACACAGTGATTGTTGTGGAGCTCTCCCGCATAGGCCGCAGCAGCAAAGATATTTTGGAGATCGTGGACTTGATCCACCAGAAAGGCGCACATTTCCGCTCTTTAAGCGAAAAGTGGCTGGACACTACCACCCCGCAGGGGCAGCTCATTTTCACCATCTTCGCGGGGCTGTGCCAGTTTGAACGGGATTTGATTGCCGAGCGTACCAAGTCCGGGTTGGCGGCGGCCAAGGCTAGGGGAAGAAGCGGCGGGCGGCCAGCGACAAAGGAAGAAAAGACGGAGGCGGTCAAGGCGCTGCATGAGAGCGGTGTCGGCGCAACGGACATCGCCAAGCAGACCGGGGTGAGCCGCAGCACGGTTTACAGGGTAGTCGCGGCGTATAATACTGCGGCGTGTTAAGTGGATGAATGCAAAATGGCCTCCTACAACAACCCCTAGGTTCTTACTAGATGAACTCAGCGGTTACCAGCATCCGTCCTGTCATATAGGTAGCTAGCCACTCAAGAGAATCAAAACTGCTGTCTGTTGTAATTGAGGACTGTGGATACTGGTAGTAAAAGTTATAGCCGCCATTATTAAAGGCGAAGTCTGCACAACTTATCATACAAGTCTTTTGAGGGTCGTTATTTTCCGGAAAGCGCAATAGTAAGCCGAGTGTTCTATCTCTATTTTGTGGAATAACCAAGACCTTGTTTTCTAAATTACTGTTACTAATAGTGATTGGCGTTGGAGCAAGCTGAAACTTTCCATAGAGCCAAACTGCGGTATTTGCCATATTGTTTGAAGCCGAAGCGCCAATACCGTATGACAATTCGGAAAATTCGTCTGGTATTTTTAGTTTCATCCCCCATTCCTTTATTGCCAAATAGCGCGCATTGTCTTCGGGAATAGTCTCCGGCAAGTCTTCTACAGGTCTTTCTTCTATTACCTCGGGACACTCTTCCGTTTCGCTGGTCCCTTGGTTTGTTTGAAGGCTTAGGATTTTATCGTTTAATTTTGTTTCGCTTTCTTGCTTCCAAAATATTGAAGCAACGAATAATCCAATAGCGCAAAGTGATGTGAGAGACAACACAATTACAGCCGACTTCCAACCAGACCACCGCTTCTTGTTTGGCGTAAGGGTATCTATGGAACCCTCCGTAATAAATCCCGTATTGCTTGTTTCCATGTTTGCCTCCTTTTGGCGATTAGAGGTTGCCGTACAAAAAAAGGACAACCATTGCGGTTGTCATACCAGAGTGAGTTTGCTACCCAATCTATACAATGGTTGCCCATTTTCTCAGGTAGCAATTAATACTTCCACTCTGATATGACGAGATAATTTTAGCATTAACCCATATGTAGAGCAAGCGCGAGCTGGCTTTTTACATAAACACATCAATACAGTATGGAGGTTTTTGTAATGAAAAAGGTTATCAGCACGGTTCTTTGTTTGGTAATGATTTTGGCTTTACTACCGGTCAAGGTCAGCGCAGCGGTCATTGGAGATGATTATCCTTGGAAAAGTAGTAGTGGAGGCTCTGATGACTGGGGATACGTAGTTCGCAACTGCACTTCACTTGTAGCGTGGCGGCTTCACTCGCAGAATGGATTTGAGGCGCCACGTGGCATGGGAAACGCCAAGTTTTGGGGCGGCTATGCACAATCTAAGGGATACACTGTCGATATGAACCCTGCGGTCGGCTCGGTAGCATGGTCCTCGTCCGGCGATTACGGACACGTGGCATGGGTAGCGGATGTTAGTGGAAACAATGTTGTTATAGAGGAATATAACGCGAAAATTAAAACTGATGTCAATCCTTCCGGCGTAGGGCTCGTATATAATCGCAGGACGGTTAGTAAGTCTAGTTTTTCTGGCTACATCCATTTCAAGGACATCGGTGGGGGCACAACCCAGCCCTCAACTGCGCCGACGAAACCAATCGTTGCCAGCGATAAGGCCAGCTATGTACTGGGAGAACGCATAACCTTTACTTGGGATGCTTGTGCCAATGCGGATTGGTATGATTTCAATTTGCGGGAGGTAGGCGGAAGTGGGCGTTCCTACTATTATGATTCATCGGTTGTAGGCAAAAGCACAATTCTCTCTTTTCCCAGCGGTATTCCCTCCGGTGTTTGGCAAGCACAGGTTGTGGCGTGCAATTCACGTAATGGATTGCAAACCAATTCAAGCGATTGGTATTCTCTCGTTGTTTCAACAATCACCTACACAGTCACCTATAACGCCAATGGCGGCAGCGGCCCGCCCCCCGCACAAACCAAAACCAAGGATGTAACGCTATACCTGAGCAGTACAAAGCCAACCCGCACTGGCTATGATTTCCGCGGTTGGTCAACCAGCTCCACGGCCACAAGCGCAACCTACCAACCCGGCGGGGCATATACCGGCAACGCAAACTTAACCCTTTATGCGGTTTGGGTTCGCACATACACAATAACCTTTAACGCCAACGGCGGTACAGGCGAACCTGCAAGCCAAACGAAAAGGGCTGGGGAGGACATAATTCTAAGCAGCATTATTCCCACCAGAACGGGTTATACTTTTTTATGTTGGCAAACCTCCCAAGGCAATGCTTATTATTCCGGCGAAAAATATACCAAAGATGGAGATATTACGCTATACGCAAATTGGGTTCAATACGGCGGTATATTGAGCAACGGAACCTACGAATATGCCCTTAGTTCAGATGGAAGCGAAGCTATATTTGTTAGAGCGCTGTCGCCTATTATCGGTGCCTTCACAATCCCTTCAACATTAGGCGGGAAGCCCGTAACGAAGGTTGACTTCCACGCATTCTATGACAGTTCACAAATGACATCCCTCACGATTCCAGCAAGTGTGACCACGCTAAATGAAGTTTATTCCAACAAAAATGGGACCTTCTGGTTTTATCCCAACGCCTTTGATAATTGTTCAAGCCTAAAAAACATTTACGTGGACAGCAATAACCGAATATTCGCAAGCGTAGACGGTGTGCTTTTTGATAAATCAAAAACGCAACTTTTGGCCTATCCGCAAGGGAGAACTGACACTTCTTATATTGTTCCAAATAGTGTGGTTCGCATTGGTTACAAAGCATTTTATAAAAGTAGCAACCTGCTATCAATTACTTTACCAGACTCTGTAACCACATTAGGTCTTTATTCTTTTGGTTCAAGTGGGCTAACAAGCATAAAGCTGAATAGTGTAGTGGAAATAGAGGTGCTTGCCTTTTTTCAATGCCCAAATTTGACCTCCTGTTACTTGGGAAAAAGTGTTTCAACAATTGGAGAGCAAGCGTTTTCCGGATGTAATAAGTTGGCAGAAATAAATGTTGATGCAGATAATATGCAATACGCAAGCATGGATGGGGTGCTTTTCAGTAAAGATAAAGCAACACTCGTAATGTTTCCGCCTAACAAGAATGCTACTAACTATTTAATACCTACGGGGACGTGTAAAATTGAGAGCAACGCTTTTTCTTCCTCTAGCAAACTGATAAATGTAACCGTTCCCGAAACTGTCGTTGAGATTGGCGATGGAGCGTTTTGGAATTGCGTTAATTTAGAGACCATTATGCTTGCAGATGGGGTAACTAGATTAGGAGAGATGGCATTTGCTAACTGCGGAAAGATACGCACGATTGTATTTCCATCAAGTGCTAGCGTAATAGGAAGCGGGCTGACACTAAGGTCTCCGAACGTGGTAATTTATTGTTATGCTGGCTCATCAGCGCAACAATACGCAGTCAGCGAGCAAATCCCGTATGTACTTATAAATAGTACAAACAGTTATTCAATATGCCTAGATCCAAATGGCGGTGACGGGTTGAGCAAGTCACAGGTGAAAGTCAAAGATATTGGTTCAATGATAAGCGCCTACATGCCTGTGCGCGGAGGATTTACTTTCCAAGGCTGGGCAACGAGCAGCACAGCGACAACTCCCCAATACCAACCCGGTCAATACTACACAGCGAATGCCCCTCTGACGCTCTATGCTGTTTGGAAGTCTGACTATACAAAAATTGTCTATGATGCTAACGGCGGGGACGACATATCGCTTGTTGAATTAACGTCGTCAAATGAAGTGATCGTGAGTGACGTCATCCCAACCCGCACCGGTTATAGATTTTTGGGTTGGAACGAAAACAAAACCGCGACAGCAGCAAGCGTAACCGCCGGGCAAAAAATAAACATTACGGGCGGGGGAGGGCGCACAATTACCCTTTATGCTGTCTGGCAAGCAAATACTTTCTCCATCCGTTACAATGCCAACAGCGGCACGGGAACTATGACGAATTCGCAGTACACCTATGATGCGGCGAAAGCTTTGACAGCGAATGCTTTCACGAAATCAGGTCTTTTCTTTGCAGGATGGGCATTTGACGCAGAAGACGAAGTCGTATTTGCTGACCGGGAAAGCGTGAAGAATCTTTCTATCACAAACGGAGCTGTAGTGGATTTGTACGCCGTATGGCAAGCATCTGCCCCCGTAACATACCTGATCTCTTACAACGCCAACGGTGGCTCCGGCGCACCCTCTGCTCAGACCAAAACACAAGGGGTGGTGTTGTCGCTCAGCGCTACCGTCCCAACCCATAGCGGCTACCTCTTCAAGGGTTGGGCAACGAGCGCCAGCGCGACTACGGCGCAATACCAGCCGGGCGGACAATATACCGCAGACGTCGGCGTAACGCTCTATGCTGTGTGGGAGCAGGAGGCAGTAACGCCGCCGCCCAATCCAGTCAACACAATTTTCGGCACCAAATATGAAGCGACATTCATGAACTGGATACTCTTTATCGTTTTCTTTGGCTGGCTCTGGATGTGGTTCATCTAGCATAAAGAAACGCTGCCTGCTATAAAGAGCCCTTTAGTGCTTTTTCATCCAAACCAACGCACCCGCCATATTTCAGGCGGGTGCGTTGTGCCAATGCGTGGGTGGTGCTAGGGGAGTTCACTCTAAGGCGAGCATTTTCAGCCCGCCCAGCAGTTTCTTGAAAGAAAACCGGCGTTTGGGCTGTGGAGGCGGCTCCGGCGTTTCCGCTGGCGTTTCGGGTTGTGCCTTGTCTTTCTTGCCTTTGCGTTCAGGCTTGCCGGTGTTGTCCGTGTTTTGGACTTCCGGCTCCGTAGATGCTTGGCGGGGTTTTGGCTCGCCACTCTTCCAGCTTCCGTTGCCGCTAAGATTTTGTAGCAGGATTTTGCGAGCCTCCGCATACTCTTCCCCAATGAACCCAAGTCTCAGCAAAAAGCACCTGAAAGCGTACTTCTCGTTGTCCACGGGCTTGTCGGTAGACAGCACGCGTGTTTGCTGCTTCGCCATATCGCAGAGCTTGGACACCAGTTGCGTATAGGCCGTAATTTCTTCCGGCGTGGCGTCAATCTTAAGCCACGGGAAGTCAATCGTGTCTTTGCCTAGCGCAATGGGTAGGGCTTCTGTGCCAATGGCCTTTTGCAGCAACGACGCTTTGCTGGCCACCAGTTTACCCAAGTTGTCCAGCTTTTCGGGCGAGAAGCCGTCAAGGGGCATTTGGATGATGAGACGGTCGGGCTTTGTTGGGGATGGAGAGGGTGCGGGTGCGTTCACAGCTTTCGGCGTGTAAAATCCGGCGGCGTGGAGGTTGGACAGGACGGCGTGGCGGTCTTTCTCGCTCATGCTTTCGTCAAAGGTCAGGATTGCCTCGCGGTCAATCTCTGCCTTGCCGATAGCATAGGCATAGCTTGGCGCTTTTCGGTAAACCGGGTCAATGCCAAGCGCTGCTCCCACGCAGTCCGCCGCTTCCTTTCGTTTGCGGCCATTCAGGGTCAGTTGATACTCCATTTGTTCCATGTTAAGGTGCCACCTTTCTATGATTGGTGGCGCTATTATGGTGGTTCAGGGTGTGGAAAAGCAAGGACACGGATCAGTGAGAATGAAAGCGGCTGGTCGAAGCTTGTTAGGGGTAATTGCGCTTTTTAGTGGACACGGAAAATGGCGTTGTAAAAAAAGCCACTGCCAGCACTTGCCCGTGGCCTATACCAAAAGCGCCCTTTAGCGGGGTGCTTAATAATTTCGATTTGCTCACTTCTGGCTTGGGTTTTCCATCTCATTAGTTGATTTGTATTCGGTTGGGTGATACTGTTTTATGGCAGGTTAACATATTGTAGCACAGGTAGGCGCTGTAGGCTAGGTGGGGACTCTTTTGACGCTTACTACATATGTTCTTATGGCAAGTCAATAACGCAACATATAGCGCACAAACATAACGCGCATACTAGACATTGTGTTTGTGTATCATGCCAACGGGGAAAAGGCCCCGCAGGGAGCCCCTTCCCGCCCTCCAGGGCGATCACTCGCATTTGCCGGTGAGGATGAAGCGGGCATACTCGGCCTTGTGCTCCTCAATGAAAAGCACCAGTTCAAAGAAGTCATTCTCGTAAGCGGCGCGCTGCACGGCGACGGTGTCAAACATGTTGACGGTCGCCCCGGCGCGGATCGCCAAAACCTGAGAGACAATCTTGTCTGTCATGGGCCCGCTCCCGCCGCCCAGCACTTTGAATTCATCCACCCCAAGGATCAGCTTCAGCCCGCTCCCGCTGTCCCAGCGGCACAGGAGGTCACCCGCGCCGTCCACCCCGGTGACGGTCGCCCGGTCGCCGGGCTTCAGCTTCGCGTAGGGGTCCTCCATGGGGGCGGTGAGCTCCACCCGTGTGCCGGGCGGGTACTGCGCCCGCAGGGCTTCGAGGGCGGCCTGGTCGGGGAAGTCACTCATTGGCCGATGCCCTCCTTCAGCGTGATCAATTTCACTCCATGCTCGGAAAGAAGCCGCGTCCACTGCAACACCATTTCGATGTTGCGCCCAAGGCGGGAAACGCTCATGGACAGCACCCGCGCGACCTTGCCGTCGCGGATATCCTGCTCCAGCCGGGCGAAAGCGGGGCGGTGAGACGCTAGGGCGCTGCAACCGTCGTCCTCGTAAAGCTCTACATCGGTAAAGCCCTGCTCCTCGGCGAAGCGCCGGAGCGCCGTGCGCTGTCGGGCGATGGCCTCCGCGTCGGGCGAGGCCGTGCGGCAGTAAAGGGCGGTGCGCTTATCCATCGGCGGGTTCCTCCTTTGATGTCACTGGTTTCCCCTGATAGAATTCTTCCAACGGTTCGATGTTGGTGGTTGGAGGCACGTTCAGGAATCGAATCCCGAAGTTGCACGGACCGACGCTGCCGTCCTCAGTCAGATAGAACACTTCACCGCGTTCAATAAAATATCTGGCGGTTCTCTTTTTGCGCTCCATGGTATAGGTACGCAGGAAAAGCTGCCGTTCCTGAAGCTCATAGCCACGCAGTTCGTAGATGTTAGGCATTGTCCGCGCCCTCCTCTACTACTTTTTCTATTACATCCCTGCCGGGTGCCGCGCCCCAAACTGCGCAGCTTTTCCAAAAGACCTGAACCGTGCCGTCATAGCCCACCTCGGTCACCCGGCCAGGCGTTCCCGGATTGATAGGGCAGCGGGGATCGTCCGATGAAATCAGCTTCACAATGGTTCCAACGGGGTATTCCTTACGGCGGCGCACGAACAATTCGCCTTCTTCAAGGCAGACATCAATGGCGTCCGAGATCATGTTGTTGCGCGTGATCCTGTTGCAGCACATGGCGGTGAGGTCGGCGGCCAGTTGCGTCAGCCGAGCGATGGTGTCTTCGGGCAAATGGAGCATGATCTGCTTGAGCGGCACAGCGGGCTCCGGGTTCAGCCGGGCGTCGATCATTTTCTGCAAATAGGTTTTACTCATTATCCGCGCCCTCCTCCTCGCCGGGGAGGGTTTCCCCGGCGGCTTCGGTTTCGGCGATCATTTCGGCGGCGGGTTCCACGGCGGCGGCTTCGGCCTGTACAATCTTGCGGGGGTCGTAGCCGCGGCTGAACGCGCCGTTGCCGGGCAGGGTCGAAGTCATGAGCTTGCGGATCAGCTTGAACTCCGGGCCGGAAAGCCCGATGGAAATCAGCCAGCACCGCATCGTGAACCGGGGGTTCGGGTACTCCTCCTTGGGCTGCGCGTTGACGCGCTGCTTCTCCTTGGCCGTCCGGCAAATGGCGATGGCCAGTTCGCTGTAAGCCTGAATCGTGGCGGCGTCCTCGGTGTAGGGGAACCAGGGCAGGGCGATGCGATCCTCCAGCACCCGGACCGGCAGGGCATCCACCCCCAGGGCCATTTTCAGCAGGGTTTGCTTGCTGTATACCATCCTGCAGAGGTTGTCGAGTTTCTCCGGGTTGAAGCCGTCGAGGGGGAGTTCAATGGTGACCAGGTCGGGCTGCTCTGTATACTCCGTTTGCGCGGCGAAGGTGCCGTCGAGGTTGTGTTCGCGCCCGCTGCTGTCGATGATGGTCGGCTGCCTGTGCAGGCGCTCCCATTTCTCGCCGTCCCCGGCGTCCTCGTTCAAAGCCTCAACCAGGCAGTCCATGATGCCGCCCTTGCGCTTTGGCGTTTCCTCGGCGGGGGCGTCCACGGCCTCCGGCTCGGCGGGGGCTTCGGGTTCGGCGTCGTAGAGCGCCTCGGCGGGTTGGTAGCCCTGCACGGCGAGGGCTTCGACCAGGTCGCGGTCATCGGGGCCGTCGAGGGTCGCTTCGCGGTTGATGACGTACTTGCCGACCACATAGGCGAAGGTCGGCGCGCCGGCGTAGGTTACGGGCTTGTCGATGGCTTCGCTGACGGCAGCGGCGAGGGTCTTGCGGTCTTTCCCGGTGATGTTGTAGCGGATTTTCATTGTGGGTAGCCTCCGTTTTTGTTGATTTACAAGGGTTTGCGCCCCCTGCATTGTCACCATATTACCATACATTCGTTCTGTTATCAAGCGGCTAAACGCACCAAACATGACAGCGATTATTGCCCCACGTCTTGTGTTATAGCGACAATGCCCTGCATGACGAAAACCACAGCCGGGAGCGCCACGCCATTGCCCCAGAGCCGGTACTCGGCACTATCCGTGTGGGGGTTCCGCAGCCATTTGATAATCTGGTTCTGGCTTTTGGGCTTCTGGCTTTTACCCATAATGCGCCGGTGGGTTTCCCACACCTCGCTCCAAAACGTGATGTCCTCCTCGGTCGGTTCCGGGGTTCCTAACCCCAAGCACCAGTCAGGGGGGAAGCCCTGCAGCTTGGCGCATTCGCGGGGGGTCAGGCGGCGCACGATATAGTTGGAGAGAACGGGATTGGTGGCGTATAGGCTGTGCCCGCCTGTGTTTTTCGCCTGTAACGTACCGCAGATTTCTTCCACCCGGCTGTGTCGGCAGTCTACCGCCACGGGGTTTATATAATTGAGGCTCTGGCCGCCGATGCTCTTTGCTTGCAGTGTGCCGCTGACAGCGCCAGTGCGATGGTTGCGGCAGTCGATAATAACAGCCTGTTGGTCGTGCATGCAATTCAGTGTGCCGACCATTTCCGGGGTAGGCCGTTGGTCTGCCTGGCCATTGCCGATGCCGTAGACAACCGGCTCCTGCTGTTGCAAAATGTAGGTTTGCTGCTTCATCCCGGGCTCGGCCGCCAGCGCGCCGGCGCAGTTGTGGAGGTCGCGCACCTCGTCGCGCTGATTCTGCGTAAAAGCCACAGGCACAAAAAGTGTCTGGTCATTATGGGCAGAAAGGGTCGCCGATAGGTTATTCTGTACCAGAGGGCCTTTCCCGCCCCCCGCGCAGCCTGAGCGGATTTTCAGTGTTTTCGGTTCGACCACGGCCATGCCTCCCTGGTTGCAGGCGGGGTTCCCACCGTTGCCGTCCAAGGCGCGGGCAGTGTCGGCCTCATATATTCCGGCATGAGGGTTCGAGGATTTCATGCCGCCGCTGTCATATGAACCGATGCCAAACACCATGGGCACGTTGCCACCCCCGGTTCCCATTCGGCTGGACAGCGTCTGCACAAGGCCGTCCTTGCTGAACTTCAAGCGGCTGTCGGCGGGATGGTTCTCCACGGCGACGGCATGGCTGTGAGCCGCCTGCAGGGTGTAGGCCGGGTCGCCGTCCGCGCCGATGCCGAGGCCGGTGCCGTCTCCGTCCTTGTGGTTGCGAAGGCCGACCTGGGTGTTGATTGGGACCGCCACGGCGGTCTGGTTGTCGCCCATTTCGGCGCGCAGGGTGCCGGAGATTTCGAGGCCCAGACTCTTGCCTAATCGCCCGAAGATTCCGGGTTCGAACGACACTGCTCCTCCAGGGCCAGCCGCAGCACCTCCGGGAGCTCCTTGCCACGGGAAGCCGCCCTGCGCAAAATCCCTGCACACGCCTTTGCGCTCAAACAGTATGTCGGCGGCACATTCCGATCCAAAATCCGCGACAAGGTAGATGCGGCGCCTCCTTTGGGGCACCCAAGCGGCCGCGTCGATAACGCGGTAAGCCAAGCTCCATCCGTCGCCCAACAGGACATCGGCGGGTGGCCAAGCGTTGCGGTCAGGCGCAGGCACTTCGGGGGCTTGCGGCTCTGCGATACGGACGATTTCGGTGAGGACCTGCCGGAAGTCGGCGGAGCCGTTTGAACTGAAGGCGCCGGGGACGTTCTCCCATATGATAAAACGCGGGTGGATTCCATTGCTTGCTTCCCTCATTTCTTTGATGATTCTGATTGCCTCGAAAAAGAGGCTGGATTGCTTGCCCGTCAAACCATCGCGCCGGCCGGCAATGCTGAGATCAGTACACGGTGAGCCGAACGTGATTATATCAACCGGCTCAATCTCCGCGCCGTTGATACATGAAATATCCCCCAGGTGTTTCACCCAGGGGAGCCGCTTTGTGGTTACGCGAATGGGGAAGGGCTCTATCTCCGAAGCCCACAACGGGGTAATCCCGCAGAGCAGCCCGCCCAGGGGGAAGCCCCCGGAGCCGTCGAAGAGCGAGCCCAAGGTGAGTTGTCTATCCACGTTGTACCTCCTTCACTAAATCATCATAGCGGAGTTCTTGCCCGTCCCGCAGGCAAGAGATGTCCGCGCCACTGCCCCGGAACTCTACGTAGCGCCGCAGAATCACCGAAGCGTACTTTTCATCCAGCTCCATCATGAAGCAGATACGGTCCGTCTGCTCACAGGCGATCAGGGTGGAGCCGGAGCCGCCGAAGGTGTCCAGCACGATGCCGTTGGCCTGACTGCTGTTCTGGATGGGATAGGCCAACAGGTCGAGGGGCTTGGAGGTCGGATGGTCGGCGTTCTTCTTGGGCTTGGCGAAGTTCCAGACGGTTTTTTCCGCGCGCCCGGCATACCACTTGTGCCTGCCGTTTTTCAGCCAGCCGAACAGGATGGGTTCGTGCTGCCACTGGTAGGGCGAGCGGCCCATGACAAAGCTGTCCTTCGCCCACACGCACACGCCGGACAGGTGGAAGCCTGCCTCAGCGAAGGCCCGCCGGAAGGTCAGCCCCTCCGTGTCGGCGTGGAACACATAGGCCGAGCCGCCGCTTTCCAAGGCGCCGGCCATGTTGGTGAACGCGTCCAGCAGGAACTTGGCGAACTCCTCGGCCTTGAGGCTGTCGTTCTGGATTTTCAGCCCGTTGGCGCTCTGGAAGGAAACCCCGTAGGGCGGGTCGGTCAGCACAAGGTTGGCGCGGCGCCCGTCCATGAGCAGGGCAACGTCGGCGGCGCTGGTGGCGTCGCCGCAGACCAGGCGGTGCCGGCCGAGGGTCCACACATCGCCGCGCCGGGCGAATGCGGCCTCCTCCAGGGCCTTGCTGAGGTCGAAATCATCGTCCTGCACCGCCTCGGAGGTATGGAACAGCTTTTCTATTTCGCCGGGGTCGAAGCCGGTGAGCTCCAGGTCGAAGCCCAGGTCTTTGAGCTCACCGAACTCCAGGGCGAGAAGCTCCTCGTCCCACCCGGCGCTGAGAGCCAGGCGGTTGTCGGCGAGGATGTAGGCTTTTTTCTGCGCGTCCGTCAGGTGCTCCACGAACACGCAGGGGACGGCCTCCATGCCCTCGGCCTTCGCAGCCAGCACCCGCCCGTGCCCCGCGACGATGTTATACTCCTTGTCGCAGATCACCGGGTTAACGAACCCGAACTCCCGCAAGGAAGCTCGAAGCTGTAAAATCTGCTCCTTGCTGTGGGTACGGGCATTCCGGGCGTAGGGGACCAGGCGGTCCACCGCCACTTTCTCGAAGCGTTCTGTCGTTTGCATAAGCTAAAACCCCCTGTTCATCAACATATCTAAGAACTCATTCTTGCCTTCGTATCGGGTCTCGCAGTTCTGCGAGACGATCAGCCAGATCTGGTTGTACACCGCCATCATCGCCTTTTGGTAGTCCAGGGCCATGTTGACGTAGGGGCTGCGCTTGCCCGAAGCGATCCGGCCCAGCTTGCGGTTCATGTACTCGCATTCGAGGTAGCCCCGCCGAAGGAACGCGAAGTCCTCCACCAGGTTGGGCGCCACGATGTCCGCGCAACCGGCGCGGGCGATCCAGGCGGTGAGGATGGTATAAATCTCACTGGCCGGGGGCAGGGTGTCGCCGCCCTCCTTGGCCGCCAGGTCGAGGTAGGACGGCATCCCGCGCGGCGTATGATTTCTTTGAATATCGCTGTTTGAATTTTTCGGCTTTGATTTCGGCCTTTCGTCAAATTGCACAATCGTCAATACCCGCTTGCCGGGGTTGCCCTCCAAAACCTTGTCAGCCAAGGCTTTCTTTGGCCGCCCCGCGCCGGGGCGCGCGCCTCCTCGCGGCATAATCTCACCCCCTCCCAGGTCTCTTTGAATATCTCTGATTAAAAAGTCTTTGATTTCGCGAAATCATACGCGACGCCCTACGCCCGTTGAGCAGGCCGAGCTCCCACCTATGCAGACCGCCCCTTGTTCGTGAATGAAAGTCACGACCACCGGGAGCCGTCGCGGGCGTGGTGGGCGCTGTGGCAGGGCTGACACAGGGCTTGCAGATTGCTCTCATTGTTGCCGCCGCCGTCCGCTAGAGCGACGCGGTGGTGTACCAGTACGGCGGGAACACACTTGCCTTCGGCCAAGCACATTTCGCATAGTGGATTGGCTGAAAGGTATGCCACCCGGAGCCGCTGCCAAGAGCGGCCATAGCGCCGGGCCGTGGCCGGGTCGCGCTGCTGCTGTTCATAGCGCCGTGCTTCGGCCTTCGCGTGGGCCGGGCAGTAGCGGCTAGTGGTCAAGGCCGGGCAGCCGGGGTGGGCGCAGGGCTTGGCGGGTTTGTACGGCATAGCGGTGTCCTCCAATGGCAAAGCCCCCGCAGGATTTCCCCGCGAGGGCTGCTGTTAATTTTGCTATTGTAATCATAACACAGGGGGATGGTATCAAACAATGTCTTTTGGTATCCTCTTTTCCATCACCGCCGAAATATCGTCCAACGCACGGTTGTGGATTTTGTAGAGGTGATGCAAGCCGTATCCCATCGCCACGGCGATTTCCTCCCACTTCTTGAAGCAAAGGTATCTGAGTTCCAGCAGGGTCTGCCGTTCGTGGTTGGCGACTTGATTGACCAGGGTGACGATCTCCCGTTTCAAATCCACCAGGCGGTCGATGTCGGCGTTGATCTCGGCTTCGAGGTCGATCATCTTCCCGATGATTTCGCCCATGGAATGTACGTTGCGGTTGCCACCGGCGGGGGCGTCGGACAGGGCGGCGGTGGCTTTCGTGGCGAGCTCCCGGAGGGACTGCACCTGTTCCAGCTTGGAGTTGATGCGCTGGTCGATGCGGTACGCCTGGGAGAGAAAATCTTTAGCTGTCATGGCAGCGGTCCTCCTTTTGGATTTTTTCAATGACGGCGCGGGCTTCGGCAAGGCTTGTGACCATGTGGGCCTCGCCCAGGGCGGCGCGGATACGTTCGAGCGTGACCTCCTGCAAGCGGGTCAATTTGTTGCCCGGCTGTTTGACCTCCAGGCCGATGAAGCGCCCGCGATAGCAGCAGATGATGTCGGGGATGCCTGCGGTCCCGTACTGGCCGCCGTGCTCCTTCCAGCAGAAGCATTCCGGCAGGGAGCGCAGATACCGCAGGATCGCGGCGGTGATGTCTTTCTCTAACATGGCGGCTCCTCGGAATTACTGTAATTACTAGCCGTTTGGATAGGGGGCGGAAAAGCCCCTCGCGTGTGCGTATATGCGCGTGTGCGCGCCTGCGCGAGGCATTTTCCTTCGAGCTATAAAAATGATAGTAATTACAGTAATACTGTGTAATCATCTTCTTCGCCTTCCTCTTCCTCCGGGGCGACGCTGACGTGGTCAAAGCCTTGTATATCGCATCTTTCAAGCACCAGGCGGTAGTCAAGCACGAATGCCTGCGCCGTTGTGTTGTTGAAATTGACCGGCTTGTAGGCCACGAACAAATCGCTGCTCCGAAGCTGCCGGGTGAACTGGCGATACTCCAGGCACTCGCCCGTGATGGCGTGGTCGCGGCGGTACTTCGTGAAGCGGTCATAGCAGCGTTTGAGGTTGATTGCCACCAGCGTGTCGTTTTCGAGGGTTTTCCAGTCGAGGCCAAAGGCCAGGCCCATCCGCGCCATGATTTCAAGGCTCTGCTCCACGATGCCCCGGTTGACCGGGCTGCCGTCGAGGAGGTATTCCCGCGCCGCGAAGCCCAGGTACTCCATGCTGGAATTCAAAGAAATTTCAAAGATTGAATCCCAGCACATGCCCTGGAGGGTACACAGCTTCTCAACCAGGCGCAGCCCTGCGGCACAGCAGGCGAGGTTGTTGACGATCCGGGACGGCAGGGCTTTGTCGAAAACCTCTGTCGCTTCGGCATACCACCGCTTGACTTCCGAAACATCCGTCCGCAGCGCGGCCTCCAGCAGGCCCCGTCCAAAGGCGGCGAGTAGCTCCGGGTTCGCGCACAGCTTGCCGAATGTCTCCTTGCAGCCCTCGCCCTTCAGGTCCTTCCGGCTGAACAGCAGTTCGATCCCGCGCTCCCGGATGGCGGCCTCGTCGGGCGACTCCTCCCCGGCGACGACTAGCGGCGCAAGCAAGTCGTAGTAGGCGATGGTCTGGTCGGCGCGCCCGCGCTGCCCCTGGTGGCCGTCATAGCTGTCGCGGAAATGGTTGTACAGCGCGGAGAGCTTGTTTTTGTCCGATTTACTCGGTTTAAATTCGTCAAGGGGCTGCGGCGCCAGATTGCTAGAAGCCGACTCCTTCATCAGGGTGAAGCTGCTGACTTGCGTCGCCGCCGTCACCTTGCTCTGCGAGAAAATGGGCAGGATCACGCGTTCCAGGGTATTGCTCTTGCCGCTCCCGGCCTCGCCGATCAGGAAGAGGTGCGGGAACTTGATCCCGGCCTTGCGCAGGTGCGGTTTGATAAAACAGCCCGCCGCCCACGCAAGCACCGACACCGTTTTCGCCAATTCGTTGTAGTCCAAGAGCCACGGCAGCAGCATCGCCGTCCGCTCTTTTTCGATACACTTTTGGGTGAGCAGGGCACTGTCGATGCCCTTCCACTTTTCCAGCTGCAGGATATCGTTGACGGCCTTGCCGCCCGCCGCGACGCCGCCATCCGGCGCGGCGAACACCCAACGGCCATCCAGCCAGTAGAGGCCCTGGGCCTTCACGCCGGTTTTGCGCGTCCAGTCCAGTTCCGCAATGAAATTCTTGAGCAGTTCCAAGTCGGCCTCGGAGCCGGTATAGCTCAGGGCGATGGTGCGCTTGTTCAGCAGATTTTTGAACCGCTGCAGATTGCTGAAGTCCGTCGTCATGAAGGTCTGCCGGAACACCTCGCCCTTCACGGTCACCAGGTCGGCGGTCATTT
>Ga0123353_10006150_pt1 | contig 15942 bp, 11 predicted proteins | sample TergutLab28metaG_3_FD_92763 | JGI IMG/M metagenome (GOLD analysis project Ga0123353, IMG submission 92763) | Labiotermes labralis P3 segment gut microbial communities from Petit-Saut dam, French Guiana - Lab288 P3 | ecosystem: Host-associated > Arthropoda: Insects > Digestive system > Gut ... | reverse complement strand
TTATTTCCTGTTTCAATTATAGCAGGAACCGGGTTTTCCTTGCTTTTTCCCAGTATAAATGCGGTACGGTCGGGAATGGCCGGCCGGCTTATGATGTACGTCTCAAGGTGATCTTGATCTCTGTCGGCATGTGTATTTTTTGTGAGCAACCCGAAAAAAAGCGCCGTAGCGGCAGGACCCATCCCGCCGATCACGCCGAGTTTTTTTCTTTTTTGTCCGTTACTTCCCGAAAAGCTCCGGCAGTCCATTAGCTCACTTTTCATTTAAGGTGTACCTGGGAGTTCCGGGTCCGCGAGTTCACCGGAGGTTTGCCCGTCCGGATCGGCGCCGGCGTCTCCGTACAGTTCATCATCCCCGACTATTGGCGGATAGAGGGATCTGTCGAAAACATAAAAGTTTTCAATATGCGACATGATGCGCGTATATTCCACAGCCTGCACGCTGGTAAACATAAATGTGTTTATTGAAGTCCTGATCGGATTTGTATCGAAATGGTACCAGCCAGTTCCGATGTTTATGAGGTTCCAGTAATGCTGTGTTCTGCCTCCTACTCTGGTTATGCGCATATTATCGATCCCGGCCCTTGTAAGCATTACCTCCGACAAGGCATAAAAAGTAAAGCAATCGCCCTGTCTGGTCCTGAAACCGTTATAGGCAGCCCTGAGTGTGACGCGTTCCCTGTTGGAAGCATATATAACGTTGGCACGGATCCATGTATGTATCCGAAACGCTTTATCACGAAGGTTCATATCCGGAGTGGTTATACTCTCAAGAATCGAATCGGCTATTTCATAAACCAAATCGTAGGACAGTTCGATCACCGAGATGGTCACGGTTCTGGTTGCACGGTTACCGCTGGAGTCTACCGCGCTGTATGTGACGCTGTAGTTACCGACCCTGTGGGTGTTTACCGCGCTGCTGTCTACTGTGAAATCAATTGACCCATCCGCGTTGTCATAGGCTGATACGCCGCTTCTGTAGGATACGCTGTCGCCCAGAAAGACAGTTTGGTTTACAGCTCCGCTTATAACCGGAGGAACAGTGTCTTCCATCATTAGCAGGGTCGATGTTACCTCCGATGCGTTGCCCCAGATATCCTCAAGTATAACGGTGACTTCGCTGTTACCGGGCGTGGTAAAGTCCGGGGGCGTCTTAAATGACATTGAGAACTCCGACACGTCAAAAGGATCTGCGACGAAGTATGATGGTTCGGCTGTCTTTCCAATCCACATGGCGCGGTCGACAGGTGAAGCTGTCGGCGGCAATGTGTCAACTACTGTAACTGTCGAGTCGAAGAAAAGCTCTTGCGCTTTGATAACGACGTCGTAGTTGCCGGGGTTTGCCAGGTGCGTCCTGTTGACGCCGCTTATAAACGATATGTTAATGGCGCTTTGCTCTCCGTCGTAGCCGGGCGGCTGAACAAGGAATTCCTGCGGGGCGATACTGAAAACGCCAGCTTCTACAGTGATAGATTGTTTGATGCCAAAGATGCAGAGGCGCGCTGTAAGTTCCGTTTTGTTCCTGCCCTGGTCTTCGAGCACTATAGTTACGTCCGATATGCCGGCGCGGGTGAAGTCGGGCGTTCTTTTATAAGTAACGCTCACTTCGGTGGCGTCTGTGATATCAGTCACAAAATTTTCAGCTAATAGCGTTTGGCCAACAACAGTGATTTGGTTATGTGGAGTCGCCGACGGGGGTATCGTATCAGTGACCCGCAGTGTCACATCATGTACTTCATCATTGTATATTATAGATAATGGAATATCGCCTATCCGGTCCAGTTTTATTTCCTCAACGCTGAAGGCATACTCGGCGGCGTCGGCTGTGTTGAATAAAAAAACACCGGCGTCCGGTACTTCACTGCCGATTTCAACGATAACAACTGGTCTGACTCCGGCGCCACTCAAACGCGCCCATAGAGTCGTGGAAGCGAAGACGACTAGAGTCGTTGCCAAAACAAGCACTATAACAAGGATGAGGATGGTTTTTCGCAGGTGTTTCCCGCCAAAAAACCGCCATGATCTGGTTCGGTCTATGGTGGCTCGCCTCCTCTCCGTTGTGTCACAATGCTCTAAATATCCCGGCATTGATAATAGCATACGGCTATTTCTTTTGTCAATAAAACACTTGTATTACCGGGGTCAATTACATATAATGAACCAAACGAGCGAAAAGATTGAGGGCAGGAGAGAGGTCATATATGCCGGACGTCCATATTTGTGAGATTGTAAAAATCGAAAAGTTTCCTGGTAAATCGCTCTGCGGTGACAGGCTTTCTGATTATGTGGCATGTTCGATCGTGGTGAGTTGTCCTGAGATCGCTAAAGAAGCCCGTGCCGGACAGTTTGTACACATAAAGTGTGATGAAAGTTTAGTTTTACGTAGGCCTTTTGGCATCTGCTCAGTGTCCGGTGATGAGGTTCGTTTCGTGTTTGAGGTGAAGGGGGATGGAACGCGCCTGTTGTTGGAGCGAAAACCAGGCGATTTGCTTGATATACTCGGCCCGCTGGGAAACGGGTTCAATATTCCGGATGGCGGAGTAATTGTGGCCGGTGGGGGACTGGGGACGCCGCCGATGCTTTTTGCAGCGGAGTCGGCAGCGGGAAATGTGGCCGCAGTTCTTGGATTCCGTGATTCCGGCAGGGTCATGTTGACTTCCGAGTTTGAAGCTGTTTGCGATAAGGTATATCTGACGACCGACGACGGGAGCGCGGGTTTACACGGGCTTGTGACAAATCCGCTTGAGGAGCTATTAAAAACCGGCATGTACAGTTGTGTTTTGTCATGCGGACAGTACGCTATGTTGTCTGCGGTCGCGAAGCTTTGTGAGTCTTATAAAGTGCCATGCCAGGTCTCGCTGGAAGAACGCATGGGATGCGGCGTCGGAGCATGTTTGGTATGTGCCTGCGCTACAAGGGAGGACGGCGTTGAAAAGATGAGCCGCGTATGCAGGGACGGGCCGGTATTTGACGCCGGAGACGTGGTTTGGAAAGTATAGAGTGTAGGGTATAGGGTATAGGGTATAGGGTATAGGGTATAGGGTGTAGGGCGCGACGCCCCCGGCGCGCCGTTGAATTTAATGTGGGGTGCAGAGTTTGGATTTGAGCATTGATTTTACCGGAGTCCGGTTTAAAAATCCGGTCGTTGCCGCGTCCGGTACATTCGGATTCGGAAGGGAATATAACGAGTATTACGATCTGTCGCTGCTGGGAGGCATATGCGCCAAGGGTCTGACGATGCATCCGAGGCCCGGAAACTTACCGCCAAGGATCGCCGAGACTCCGATGGGCATGCTCAACAGCGTCGGTTTACAAAACCCGGGTGTTAAGGTCTTTATAAAAGAAGAACTGCCGTTTTTAAGAAGCTTTGATACAGTAATCATAGCGAACATATCCGGTAATACTGTCGATGAGTATGCCCAGATGGCGGAGATGCTGTCTGACGCCGGAGTTGATATCATAGAAGTGAATGTGTCTTGTCCGAATGTTGAAGCCGGAGGGCTCCAGTTCGGGACGTCAACAGACGGCGTTGCTTCTGTGACTGAAGCTGTCAGGAAGAGTTCGGTAGTTCCGGTAATGGTCAAACTCTCTCCGAACGTAACGGATATAACCGAAATCGCTCAGGCGGCGGAATCTGCCGGTGCGGATGCGATATCATTGATTAATACGATTTTAGGTATGCGAATAGACACTGTGACCCGCAGGCCGGTTTTACACAATAACACGGGCGGCTTATCAGGCCCCGCTATTTTGCCGGTTGCTGTCAGGATGGTCTGGCAGGTTTCGCAAGCTGTGGGGATTCCGATACTGGGTATGGGCGGAGTGTCAGACTTTAGCGACGCTGTTGAAATCATGCTTGCGGGCGCTTCGCTCGTTGGTGTAGGCACTGCGATTATTTCAGATCCGTACGCTCCTGTAAAAATAATCAAAGGTCTTGAAGAGTACCTGATAAATAATGGTTTTGCGGCGGTTAGCGATATAACAGGGAAGGTTGTTGTAAATTGACAAGGATTTTTTTGATAAGGCATGCAGAAGCGGAAGGTAACATCTACAGGCGCGCGCACGGACATGTCAACGGGCAGATTATCGGCAGAGGACTCAAGCAGATTAAGCAGCTCGAGGAACGGTTTCTTAGCGTCGACGTCGATGCAGTATATTCGAGCGACCTTACAAGGGCGCAGATAACAGCCTCGGCGATCGCAGAGCCGCGAAACTTGCCGATCAACACGACTCAAATGCTTCGCGAGGTCAAAATGGGCGTGTGGGAAGATATTACTTGGGGTAATATGGAGTACCATGAGCCTGAGCTTGGAAGGTACTTCACCACAGATCCGGCGCGGTGGATCGTAGAGGGCAGCGAAACATTCGGTCAGGTACAGGAACGCATGCTGGAGTGTATAGGGGCAATTGCGGAGCGACATGATGGCGGCTGCATTGCAGTGTTCTCACATGGGTTTGCGATTCGCGCGTTCATGTGCGCGCTTATGAACGTCGCTTCTCATGAGTCGATGAAGGTCCCGTACTGCGACAACACCGCCGTCGCATTGCTGGAGTATAACAGCGGTCTTTTCAATATTATATATCAGAGTGACAACTCTCATTTAGCAAAAGAAACAAGCACTTTTGCAAACCAGACCTGGTGGCGCGGCGAGAAGGAACAAGTCAGGGAGAATATGCGCATCGAGCAGTTTGATATTCAGCGCGATAAAGAACTGCTGGAATTGTGCCGCCTGGAACAAAACGCGGAGACAAACACGAGTCAAAACGCTGAAGCTTATCCGGATATTCAGGGTATAATTTCAGATTTTCATTTTAGAACTTTAGATAACGACAGCCCGTTCAAAGCGTACACTGCATTTTTTACGGACGAACCGGCCGGTTTGTTATTATATGAGATCAGAGAGGGTTCTTTAAACGATTTTGTGGATCAGGAACACGGTGGTTCAAACGCGACGCACGGGGTAGAGGGACGCTTTGGTTTGATCAAGTTTATTTATATGAGGGAGAAGTTCCGCAGGAAGGGCTTTGGCGTCCAGTTACTCGGCCAGGTTGTATCTGATTTCCGAAATATGGGATGTGAAACCTTGCAAATCATTGTCCCGGCGGATTGCGGCGCTGAAGGATTTTGCCTGAAATATGGATTTGTTAAATCCGGTGAGGCCGGCTCGCTCTGTGTTATGGAAAAAAACATAAAGAACTGGTAGTTCATAATGCATAATGCAGAATTCAGAATGCAGAATGCAGAATGCAGAATGCAGAATGCAGAATGCAGAATGCAAGAGTCGGCATTATAAAGCGGACAGCGTGGCGTGGATGGTAGGGTAAAGTACAGGGTGAAGCGCAGGGCGATAATGGATGCGAGAATGAGTTCAACTGATTTTTTGCCGGTTTCGCGGGAGGATATGCTCAGCCGCAACTGGTATTATTATGACTTTTTGCTGGTGACGGGTGATGCTTATGTAGACCATCCGAGTTTCGGCGCGGCAGTAATAGGCCGCGTCCTCGAGGCGCAGGGGTACAGAGTGGCGATTCTTGCGCAGCCTTCATTTCGGGAGCCTTCCGCATTTGAGTCGATGGGCCGCCCCAGATATGCCGCGCTCATTACCGCCGGGAACCTCGATTCAATGGTTGCTCACTATACGGCGTCAAAGAAACCGCGAAGCGAAGATTACTATTCACCGGGAAAAAAAGCAGGACTCCGGCCAAACAGAGCGTGTATAGTATATTCAAAGCTGGTACGCGAGGCCTTCCCGGGATTGCCGGTCATTCTCGGTGGGTTGGAGGCGTCTTTGCGCCGTTTTGCCCATTATGATTACTGGGACGACAAAGTATATCGCCCTATATTATTTGACTGCAACGCCGATTTTCTCGTGTATGGTATGGGAGAGGCCGCGATAATCGAACTGGCGTCGCGTATTTCAGCACGTGATGAAGTAAAGAGTATTACCGACGTCCGCGGGACTGCGTTTATCTCAGATGATGCGGACGCGTGTGTCTACCCGGCTGTTACATGCGGATCATTTGAGGCTGTATCCGCCGGAAAAAGAGAATATGCAAAAGCAGCGATTTTACAGTATGATGAGTATGATCCTGTCAGGGGAAAAGCGGTCGTCCAGCATTGCGAAAACAAGGTTTTGGTAGTAAACCCGCCTGCAAAGGTTCCAACGACGGCGGAGCTGGACAGGATTTATGAGCTTCCTTATATACGCGAGCCACATCCGATGTACGAAGAAAAAGGCGGCGTGCCCGCGATCGATGAAGTTCGGTTCTCTATAATACACAACAGAGGTTGTTTCGGAGCGTGCAACTACTGCGCGCTTTCGTTCCATCAGGGAAGGGTCGTTTCGGCCCGCAGCCATGAGTCGGTTGTCAGAGAAGCCGAAGCGTTTGTCAAGCACCCGGCTTTTAAGGGTATCATTCATGACGTCGGCGGGCCAACGGCCAACTTCAGGCGCCCGTCCTGTAAAAAGCAGCAGGAGAACGGGATGTGTGTCAGGAAACGCTGCCTGGCTCCGCGTCCGTGTAAGGATCTTGATGCCGACCATACAGACTATCTGCATTTGCTGCGAAAGCTCAGGTCGGTCGACGGTGTAAAAAAAGTGTTTATTCGATCGGGGGTCAGGTTCGATTTTTTGATGCTGGACGAAAATGGTGAATTTTTTGCAGAAATGGTGAAAAATCACATTTCCGGACAGTTGAAGGTCGCTCCCGAGCATAACTCCGATAAAGTACTGGGGTATATGGGAAAACCGCCATCTGCGGTTTTCGGGCAGTTCTACGCAAAATATGAAAAGTTGAATGCGAGGTATGAGAAGAAGCAGTATCTGGTTCCGTATTTTATCTCGTCTCACCCGGGTTGTACGGTCAGCGACGCGATAGCGCTTGCCGGGTATCTCAACAGAACCGGGCTCAGGCCGGAACAGGTGCAGGATTTTTATCCGACTCCGGGTACGTTGTCGACGTGTATGTATTATACAGGGCTGGATCCCGGGACTCTTGAGGCTGTTCATGTTCCGCGTTCGCAAAGGGAAAAGGCCGTACAGCGGGCGCTCCTGCAATGGAGAAAACCGGAGAATCGCAGCATTGTCAAACAGGCCTTGCGCGACGCGGGCAGGGCAGACCTCATCGGTTACGGCAAGCATTGCCTGATACGCCCCGACCGCCGCCCACCGGGTAAAAAAAGCTAAGACAGGCCTCCTGAGCCCGATGCACGCCATATGCCCGCCTGTCCGGGGCAGTGTGTTCCGATTTGCTTCGGTCAGTTCCGTGTCGGTAGCCGGAATTCCCTCTTCAAATCGGAACACACTGCCCCGGACAGGCTACCCTACACTTGGTATGTAAAGTAAATAATATTAAATTACATTGCATTCGCGGCTTGACACAATCCGGGTTTTCTAGTAAAATTGTGAAGCATTGTAGAAAATGTAGAAAAATATGTAGAGGACTATTACCAAAAGGAGGCGCAGAGGGGCGCTTTATGAAAGCTAGTAAACATGGCTTTGAACGGTCCGCAGGTGTACTTTTACCAGTCAGCAGTCTGCCTTCACCTTATGGAATCGGAAACTTTGGTAAAGATGCGCGGTTATGGGTTGACTTCCTTAATGAAGCGGGGCAGAGTTACTGGCAGATACTGCCTCTCTCGCCAACAGGCAAGGGAGACAGTCCATATCAGAGTTTCTCGGCTTTTGCCGGTAATAGGTTTTTCATAGATTTTGACTCCTTATGTGACGAGGGTCTGCTTAAACGTGATGAGTATGCGGGTCGTAGATGGAGCCACTTTGATAAGCTCGTGGATTATGGGCTTGTATACCGCGGCAGGGAGCAGGTTCTGAGAAAGGCGTTTTCGCGGTTTAAGGACGAAGCAGCACTGGATGACTTCATTGAAAAGAACCCATGGTTTGATCATTACAGCCTCTACATGGTCATAAAAGAATCACAGAATATGCTGCCGTGGATGGAGTGGGATGAGCCTCTGCGTAACAGGCAGCCGGAAGCTATAAAGAAAGTCAGGTCTGAGTTTAGCGAGGATCTGCGTTTTAACGCATTTCTCCAGTATCAGTTTCATAAGCAATGGGGTGAACTGCGCGCATACGCCAAATCAAAAGATATACAGATAATCGGAGATATTCCCATTTATGTCTCGCTTGACAGCGCGGATGTTTGGGAAAACCACCATTTATTCCAACTGGACGATAATAATATCCCTGTCGAGATTTCCGGATGTCCTCCTGACAGCTTCTCAAAAGACGGGCAACTATGGGGTAATCCCCTGTATTGCTGGGATGCTATGGCGGATTCTGGTTTTGAATGGTGGATTTTACGTTTAAAAAAGAGTTTTGAGTTGTTTGACGTGCTTCGCCTGGATCATTTCCGCGGACTCGAAAGTTATTTTGCTATCCCATACGGTGATAAGTCGGCTAAGACCGGCTACTGGAAGCCCGGCCCGGGCAAGGCTTTTATCGACGTCGTCGAGAAGACCGTGCCGGACGCGTCGATCATCGCGGAGGATTTGGGGTTTGTCACGGATGCTGTACGTGAGCTTCTCGAGTACAGCACTTATCCCGGCATGAAAATCGTTCAATATGCCTTTGATGAACACGACATTGGCGATTACATACCATATAAGTATACAGCTAATTCCGTTGTTTATCCGGGCACACATGATAATGATACGGTGAAAGGTTGGAGTAAAAGCGCTCCGCATGCCAGCATCCGTCAAGCTATGGATTATATGGGTATCCGGCACAGAGCCGATATCCCGCGAGGCATGATCAGGCTTGCTATGCAAAGCAGTTCAAATCTGGCTGTAATATCCATGCAGGACTGGCTGGAGCTCGGAACCGGCGCCAGGTTAAACACGCCGTCGACTGTCGGCGGTAACAACTGGTGCTGGCGCATGAAAAAAAGCGCATTAACGTCTCAACTGGCGGAAGAAATCGCTGGCATAACAAAAATGTACGGAAGACACAAATAAACAAAGGGAGGACGATTCTATGGCAAGTATTTCGCTTCGGCATATCAACAAGATATACCCGGGAGATGTGGCGGCTGTCAAGGATTTTAACCTTGAGATAGCTGACAAGGAGTTTGTTGTGCTTGTCGGCCCGTCAGGTTGCGGAAAGTCAACGACGCTCAGGATGATCGCGGGATTGGAGGAGATCACGACAGGGGAACTGTATATAGGGGAGAGGCTGGTAAATGATGTGCCTCCAAAAGACCGGGACATCGCAATGGTGTTTCAGAGTTATGCCCTGTATCCGCACATGTCGGTCTATAAGAACATGGCGTTTGCCCTGGACCTGCGGAGAATGCCAAAGGATGAGATCGACCAGCGCGTGAGAGATGCGGCAAAGGTCCTTGATATCGAACACCTATTGAGCAGGAAACCAAAAGCGCTTTCAGGCGGCCAGCGCCAGCGTGTCGCCCTTGGGAGAGCAATGGTTCGAAACCCTGCGGTATTCCTGCTTGACGAGCCGCTGTCAAATCTCGACGCGAAGCTGCGTACATCCATGCGGACTGAACTTATCAAGTTGCACAAACAATTGGGAACGACCTTTGTCTATGTAACGCACGACCAGACTGAAGCCATGACTATGGGCGACCGTATCGTTGTCATGAGCGACGCGATCGTGCAGCAGGTAGACACTCCGCAAAATCTCTATGATAACCCTTGCAATATGTTTGTGGCTGCATTCATAGGCAGCCCGCAGATCAACTTTATCGACGCTGTTTTGGAATCGGATGACAAAGGATACTTCTTAAAAGTTAACGAGGATCGTTTGTACATTCCTTCGGAGAAGACCGGAGATGTTCTGAAGCAATATATCGGACGAGCTATCAAGCTTGGGATAAGACCAGAGGATATATATGACGACGAACAGTTCATTTCAGGCAACGCCGATTCAGTAATAAGCGCGTCGGTTGAAGTAAGCGAGCTTATGGGGAGCGAAGTATATCTGTATCTGAAGTATGGGGGAACTACTCTTACCGCGCGGGTTGCGCCGACAACGACAGCACGGACAGGGGACTCGATCAGGGTTGGTTTTGATATGAAGAAGATACATCTGTTTGACCCTGACACAGAAGACGCGATAATTAATTAAAGAAAAAATTAAAAATGGAGGACATCAAATTGAAAAAGATCGTAGCTTTACTCATGGCCACAGCGCTGGTTTTTGCGTTGGTTGGCTGTGCAACCGGAAACAAAGATAACAACGCAGGAACAAACCAGGGGGACGCCCCCGGAGGGGATCAGGCTCTGACACTAAAAATCTGGGCGGCGCAGGACGACCAGGCTCTTACGCGTAAGCTGGCGGACAAGTTTATCGAGGCACACCCGGAATACAACCTGACCATTGAACTGGGCGTGGTAGGCGAGCCGGACGCATATAAGACATTCAGCGAAGATCCTACTGCCGCCGCTGATGTGTTTTTCTTCCCCAACGATCAGCTTCGCGACTTTGTCAGTGCTGTCGGTTTGTCGGAAGTGACACGTAATAAAGACGCTATCATTTCGCGCAATATCGCAAGCTCAATCGACGCAGCCACTTTGGACGGCAGCCTCTGGGCATATCCGATGACCGCTGATAACGGATTCTTCCTCTATTATGACAAATCCATTCTTTCTGAAGATGACGTCAAGTCACTCGACAGGATCCTGGAAGTCACGCAAGCTGCCGGCAAACAGTTCCATATGAATGTAAGCAATAGCTGGTATATAGCATCGTTCTTCCTCGGCGCCGGCGGTTCATTGAGTATCGGCCCCGACGGAAGGCAGGTTTGCGATTTCAACAACGCAAACGGGCTAGCGGCTGCTAAGGCTATCCAGGCGCTTACCGCTAACCCCGCTTTTATCGATGGAGATGACAATGTGCTTGTGGGCGGACTTGGCGGCTCGATCTCAGCCGGCGTGTCCGGAGCATGGAAGGCTGAGGATATCGAAGCGAAACTGGGCGCGAACTATGCCGCGACAAAACTGCCGACTTTTACCCTGGATGGCAAGCAGGTGCAGATGGGTTCGTTCGGCGGTTATAAACTCATAGGCGTCAACTCTACGATCACAGATCCCGCCAAGTTATCGGCGGCATTTGCGCTGGCAGATTTTCTTTCAAACGAGGAAAGCCAGTTGCTGCGTTTTGAAGAACGCAAGATGGGCCCGTCAAATATAAACGCGGCGTCTAACCCGGCGGTCCAGGCTAATATCGCGTTAGCCGCGCTGGCCGCGCAGAACGTCTACGCCACATCGCAAAACGACGTGCTCGGCGGATACTGGACTCCGGCGGGAGCTTTCGGGACGGCGATGGTCAACCAAACTACTGAGGACCTCCAGTCGCTGCTTGACAATATGGTCGCTCAGATCCAGTCATAACATTCTTGATGCATCGGGGTGAGGAATAGCATCTATTTCTCACCCGGATAGTATTTATGGAGGTGAAAGTGTTGGCGGGAAAACAAGTAAGGATCCGGGATAAAAATGACGTAACGATATTAAATGCCCTGATACACGGAGACTGGCGCACAAAAACCACCGTCGTGATATCGGGCTTTGGGAATATTTCTCGCGGACAGACAGTGAAAGGCTTGATATTCCTTGCGTTTCAGGCTCTCACATGGTTCGTGTTCTTCGCGTTTGGCTTGCAGTACCTGCGCGATCTTGGCACTCTGGGCACTCAGGAAATGGGTAGGGTGTTTGATGAACAGTGGGAAATATGGGTGAATGTACTGGGCGATGACTCGCTGCGCATACTTTTATATTCGATTTTTGCATTAGCTGTCCTGTTGCTGGGCCAGGTCATCCACTTCGCAGCCGTCAGGTCGTCTTACGCTGCGGAAGTTGAAGTCATAAAAGGCAGGGCTCTTACCGGTTTTATACAGGATATCAGGAACATGTTCGACAAGAATATGCATTCGTCAATGCTTACCTTGCCGGCGATAGGCGCGGTAGCTTTCACAGTGCTGCCAATAATATTCATGATCCTTCTGGCCTTTACAAACTTCGACAGGCAGCACCAGCCCCCGGGTAACTTATTTACCTGGGTAGGTCTGGATAACTTCAGGAACATGTTCGATACTGGCGGGTTCATGGGAGGCACGTTTATGCGTGTATTGGGGTGGACGCTCATCTGGGCAGTGTTCGCTACATTCCTGAACTATATCTTTGGCATGGTTGTTGCGCTTATGATCAATAAAGCGGGAATAAAGCTTAAATCCCTCTGGCGCACCTGTTTTGTTATCTCAATTGCCGTACCGGGTTTTGTAACGCTTTTATTCATGCGGCAACTTTTCAGCGACAGAGGTTCGGTCAACGTGGTATTAAGTATGCTTAACCTGAACACAGTGAGGTTTCTGACAGAACCGCTTGCAGCCAGGATATCGGTAATACTGATCAATCTTTGGATCGGTATACCATATACTATGCTTATAACATCAGGCGTGCTGATGAATATCCCGGCAGATCTGTATGAAGCCGCGCGCATAGACGGAGCCGGGGTCGTTCGTCAATACAGATCTATCACGCTGCCGTATATGCTGATAGTAACGGCGCCGTACCTGATAACCCAGTTCATAGGGAATATAAACAACTTCAACGCTATATTCTTCCTGACAGGGGGAGGGCCCCTGGCAACAGACTATTACCACGCCGGCAAAACCGATCTGCTTGTCACATGGTTATACAGCCTCACAGTTAACCACGGCGACTACAACCTGGCAAGCGTAATAGGTATCCTGACCTTTATTGTCAGCGCTATCATAGCCCTGGTCACCTTCAATATTACCGCTTCGGCTCAAAAGGAGGAGACATTCAGATGATGAAGAGCATGAGAACAAGGAAAATTGCCGCTAATACGACAGTATATGTAATACTGGGAATCCTTTCGGTAATCTGGCTGATCCCGATCATTTATCTGGTCATAACATCTTTCCGCGGAGAACCGGGACCGTGGCTGGACGGCTATATCATGCCGAAGGAGTGGACGATCTCAAACTACACAAGACTGTTCACAGACACGACGTCGTTCAACTATCCTCGGTGGTTTCTGAACACATTATTCGTGGCGGTCTGCAGTTGCCTTATATCCACCGTGTTTGTTCTTTTTACATCGTATTCTTTTTCCAGGCTCCGTTTCAGGATGCGGCGTCCAATGATGAATGTCGTGCTTGTGCTCGGAATGTTCCCGGGGTTTATGAGCATTATAGCGGTCTACCACCTGATCGGCCTGATCGGGCTGGAACAATCGCTTGCGGCTTTGATCCTGATATATTCGGGAGGCGCAGGGTTAGGGTACTATATCATGAAAGGGTTTTTTGACACTATACCCGCTGCGCTTGACGAGTCGGCGTATATAGACGGCTGCACAAAATGGCAAACTTTCGTAAAAATCACGTTACCTCTTTCGCGGCCGGTTATGACATATACAGTGCTGACAGCGTTCATCGGCCCCTGGGTCGACTTTATCGTTGCAAGCATAATCATGAAAGACAACTACAATAACTATACGATTGCCCTCGGTTTGTTCAGGATGTTGGAGCGCGAGAGTATCACAAGCTGGTACACTGCGTTTACGGCTGGAGCCGTACTGGTATCGATACCTATTGCTATATTATTCCTGATTATGCAAAAGAACTATGTGGAGGGCGTCACGGGAGGCAGCGTTAAGGGATGATGAGGATGAAGCGCTCCGCACTTATCATTTTTGTTGTTATCATCCTTATATTCTCGTCAGCCTGTCAAAACAACGGAGGGACTCCGTCTGTCGATAACAGACCGTGGACGGAGTCTCTTGCAGATAAGATTCGGGAGCAGGAGCAGCTCCCGTCCGGCGCAGCCGGGCCCGGCCTCACCTGGTATCAGGTGTTCGTCTATTCTTTTTGTGACTCAGACGGAGACGGTATCGGGGATCTGAATGGCGTGACCGAACGCCTGGATTACATTCAAAGTATGGGGTTTGACGGCATCTGGCTGTCGCCGATCCACCCGTCGAGTACATACCACAAGTACAATGTACGGGACTATTATGATATCGATCCGGAGTATGGTACGTTAAATGATTTTGACGCGCTTATTGAAGCGTGCGATGAACGCGGTATCGTGGTGATCCTGGATTTGGTAATAAACCATACCGATCTTTATCATCCATGGTTTACGGAGCGTCCGGAATTTTACAATATTGCCGACGGGCCCGGAAACGGGAACTGGGAACAACTGCCCGGCGGGCGTTGGTATGAGTGCCAGTTCTGGGGAGAGATGCCTGACCTCAACTTGAGTAATGTTGAACTCAGGGCGGAACTGGAAAAGATTTGCGCATTTTGGCTGGATAGAGGGGTATACGGGTTCAGGCTCGACGCGGTGAAGGATTATTACGGTAGCACAGAAAATAATATTGATGCTCTGTCATGGCTCTGTGAAGCGGTCAAGAGGATAAAGCCGGGAGCATATCTGGTAGGGGAGGTATGGGATACTACAAACTCCTTGTACCAGTACTACGACAGCGGCGTCGACAGCTTTTTCTCTTTTGCATTTGCCGGGTCATCCGGAGTGATCGCGAAGCTTATACTCCAGCCTGCTTCTCCCATCGAAAATTATCTGCAAATGACGAAGGAGGCTTATGAGGCGGCAGTCAGCCGTAATCCAAACGCGACCAACGCGCCTTTCTTTACAAATCACGACATGGCCCGAGCGGCTGGATTTCTGCGCCGCGACGCCAATATGATAAAAACCGCCTGGGGGCTTAGCCTTACTCAGCCCGGAGACGCTTTTGTGTATTATGGCGAGGAGCTTGGAATGTCAGGCTCCGGCAAGGACGAAAACTACCGCGCGCCAATGTTTTGGACGATAGACGTACAAGCGGACGGGATGACGGTTGGTCCGCCGCGCATGGAGACTGTGGAGCATGGTTTTCCGCCGGTCATAGAGCAGGTCGGAGACCCCGGTTCGATATACTCGTATATCAGGGACGCTGTTGGATTGCGCGCAAAGTATCCGCATATCGGCCGCGGTACTTACACGCCGCTGGCTCTTGCTTATAGCGCCAGAGTCGGAGCGGTTTCGCGGGTCTGGCAAGGCAGCGAGATCATCGTAGTATATAATGTCTCGGAAGAAACGGCGACGATCACTATTCAGGGTACATTGGAGGATTTCCTGTCAGCGACCGGGCAAGCGCCGGAGCAATCAGGAAATACGTTAACCCTGCCGGGATACACTATTGCAATAATGACAGTGTAGGATGGCTGTTATTTAATTACTGCGAAGCTTTGGGGGGAGAGGACGATTTGTCCTCTCTCTACTTTTACATGACCGATTTGAAAGACGATATCCTGGAGAAGGCGGGCAAACGCGTCGGTTTCCGGAGCCTGCAGGTTATAACTGACGTCCCGGTCGCCGGGGTTGGCCAGAAGTAATAACGCGCCCCGCCTGTAGACAAAAAGCGGGTCGCCGGATATGGCGTGTTTAACTTCAAAATCCCCGTCAGCATTCAGGTCGTCATAGCGCTTCCGTAGGGAAATGAGCGCCTTTACGGTGTTTAAGACACTGTTTGGGTCGTCCTGTTGCGCTTGCACAGTCGGAGCGTCTGTATCACTGTCGACCGGCAGGTATAAATCAACTTCGCAGGCTTTTGAGAAACCGAGATTTTTTCCGGGCGCCCATTGCATAGGCGTGCGCGACCCGGTGCGGCTGTAACCGCCCTCTTTGCTGGCAAGACCTTCAATGAACCGCATCCCGATTTCGTCTCCGTAATATAGGAAAGGAACTCCGGGTAAGGTAAAAATCAAAGCGTAAGCCAGCATTATCTCGCGATCGCCGAGAAAACGTGACAGACGGGGTGTGTCGTGATTGCAGGTGATGAACCCTATATAACCGTTTCCCCTAATGCTTTGATACTTTGGAACGAAATCGTCTGTAAAAAACGTGACGTCCCAGGGGGGATTCTTGCTCACAAAACAC
>Ga0123353_10006149_pt1 | contig 15943 bp, 15 predicted proteins | sample TergutLab28metaG_3_FD_92763 | JGI IMG/M metagenome (GOLD analysis project Ga0123353, IMG submission 92763) | Labiotermes labralis P3 segment gut microbial communities from Petit-Saut dam, French Guiana - Lab288 P3 | ecosystem: Host-associated > Arthropoda: Insects > Digestive system > Gut ... | reverse complement strand
TGTTCGACGGCAAAGTCTTTCTCGAAACCTGGGTCAAAGTCAGGAGCGGCTGGGCCGACAACGAACACGCGCTCAAGAGCCTGGGGTACGAGTGAGCCTGAAGCAGCGCGTCGCGCAGCAACCCGCCTGGATTTTGCATGCATTTCCGTGGCGCGAAACCAGCCTGATCGTTGAAGTTTTCACACGCGACCATGGGCGTCTTGCCCTGGCTGCCAAGGGCGCGCGTCGCCCCATGTCGGAACTGCGAGGCGTGCTGATGGCATTTCAGCCGCTCCTGCTCGACTTCACAGGCGGCGGCGAAGTCAAGACCCTGACGCGTGGCGAATGGCGTGGCGCACAGGCATTGCTTACTGGCCGTGCGCTGCTTTGCGCCTATTACCTCAACGAGCTGCTTTTGAAACTGACCGCCCGTGAAGACCCGCACCCGGCGCTCTTCGATGCCTACGAATTGGCCATTGGCGCGCTGGGGCGGGGAGAAGTCCTGCCGGGTGTGCTGCGCCGTTTTGAACTGGCGCTATTGCGTGAATTGGGCTACGGCCTGATGCTCGGCTCCGATGGCAGCGGGCAGCCATTCCAGCCCGGTGAGCCTTACCTCTACATCATCGAGCGCGGCCCGTGGCTCTGCGCGTCAGAAGTTGCGCAGGGGGCCGCGGACGGTGTGCGCGTCAATGGCCAGACGCTTCTGGACCTGGCCGCGAACGATTTCGGCCGCCATGAGACCCTGCATGAAGCCGGGCACCTGTTGCGTGCGCTTATCCATCATTACCTCGGCGGCCAGCCTTTGCAGTCCCGGCGGATATTGAATGAGTTGAGGAACGCTTTGTAGTGGAGCCAGCCGGGGCCTGTTCCCGGTCGGCTCCATGTCAAACACTGCGGGTAAGGGTTTTTTATTCGTCTTTTTTGGAATCCGGCTTCACGTTGCCGCAATCCGTGCTCAACCAGCGGCTGGAACTCTTCGCTTCGAAGTTCCGTCCGTCGATCACACCCTGCCAATGCACGGAAGAGGAAGTATCGTTGTGGACGGTCACTTTGATCGACCCTTTAGTTTTACTTGCAGGGCAGGCATAGGATACCGTGGCTGTATTGCCCGGTTGCTGCGAAATGTTAGAAACGGTGCAACCATCTTCCTCCTTAGTCATTTCCTTGGCACTACTTTCAGCAAGCGCTTTGGGGGTGAATACGTGAGTTTTGGCTTCTTCTGGCGTGGCGCACTCCTTCTCAACTGTAATCAAGTGCCCCCCAACGATTGTGACTGTTGTGCCCATACTTTTGCTGAGGAAGTCTTCCGTTTTCTTACGCTCGGCAGGCGATAAATTAGCCCTCTGTTTCACCTCGGCAGGGTCTTCTCCAAACATCTGGCTGGTTGTTTCCCAAAGCCCCGGCTTTGGGCTCTGGGCAAATGCCGAAACAGAAAAGAGCACACCCACCAAAACTCCCAATGATCTATATTTCATGATGTTTTTCCGACGAAAGTAAAACAATCCATACTATTGGATAAGCTTTATTTATTCAAGCTCGAACACGAGTCGATGTCGCGAGCAAATGAATTGTCCGGGTTACTTATTCTGAATAATGACGCCCCTTTTGCCCTCTCTCCCGCATGAACATCCCACAAGTGGGCGAGCGAACCAACCCCCCGTAGGGGCGAATAATTATTCGCCCCTACAACGGCCAAACTAACCTTCCGAAGGGACGTGAGAGGGTAAAACGTTGGGGTTTGCTTCGCGCACCACAACCTATGTCTCCGGCTCTCCCGTAAGCGGGAGAGGGGAAATTTGCTAGCATGTGTTCAAGGAAAGCTTCTGTCACCTGTTAGAATCTCCGCGTATTCTTACGGGTTTCGCTTCATGGGGACAAAACTTTGATCGAACTCGGCGTCAATATCGACCATGTTGCCACTTTGCGGCAGGCGCGGCGTACCTGGGAGCCTGACCCGGTCTGGGCTGCCGTGGAGGCACACCTTGGGGGGGCGGACGGGATTACCGTCCATTTGCGCGAAGACCGCCGCCATATCTGCGATGACGATGTACGGCGGCTTCGGGAACTTACCCAGATAAAGCTGAACCTCGAAATGGCGGCTACCGATGAAATGATCGGCATCGCTTGTCAGATCAAGCCTGAAATGGCGATGTTGGTTCCAGAGGGGCGGCAGGAAATTACCACCGAGGGCGGTATCGATATCGTGGCCATGGAAACATGGCTGCGTGAGTGCATTGTCCGCCTGGACGGTGCCGGGATCGTCACCAGCGTGTTCATCGATGCCGACCCGGCGCAGATCGATGCCGCCGCACGCATCGGTGCGCATGTGTGCGAAATCCATACCGGGCCTTACGCCCACGCTTTTCACGCAAACGGGCGGGACATCGGCTCTCCGGCGGTGCGTGCGGAACTTGATCGCGTGTGCGCGGCAGGTGAGGCAGTGCGCGCAGCCGGGATGCGGTTCAATGCCGGACACGCGCTCAACTACTACAATGTGCAACCCATTGCTGCGATTGAAGGGGTGCGTGAACTGCACATCGGGCATGCCATCGTCAGCCGTGCCGTGTTCGTGGGCCTGCGTACGGCGGTGTGTGAGATGAAGCGCTTGATGCGCGAAGCGGCAGGGTTTTCCGCGTGATTTTTGGCGTCGGGATCGACATCGTCCAGATCGCGCGGATGCGCACGGCGCTTGAGCGCCACGGCGAGGCGTTTGCGGCGCGTATCCTTGCGCAAGCCGAGTGGGGGGAATGGCAGGCAAGCCGTGACCCGGCACGGCTCCTCGCCAAGCGTTTTGCCGCCAAGGAAGCGTTTGGCAAGGCACTCGGCATCGGATTATCGCCACCTGCAACCTTGCGCGCGTTGGCCGTGCAGCATGACGGACAAGGCAGGCCCGGTTTCGCGTACGATGATGCACTTGCCGCACATATGAAATCAAACGCCTTGCATGCCTTTCTCAGCCTGACCGATGAGAAGGATTACGCCGTTGCTTTTGCAGTGATTGAACGTCGGGGAGAAACATGAAACCACACGCCTTTCCTGTTCCGTTGCCGCGCGGTGCATTGATGATCGATGTCGCTGGCCTGGCCCTGACCGACGAAGAACGCGAACGCCTGTGCGATCCACGGGTTGGCGGGGTCATCCTGTTTACGCGCAATTACGCCGGCTCTGCGCAGTTGCGCGCCTTGACCAGCGAGATCCGCTCCCTGCGCACGCCTGCACTCATCATCGCGGTCGATCACGAAGGCGGACGGGTGCAGCGTTTCAGGACGGACGATTTTACCCGTCTGCCCGCGATGCGCACACTCGGGGAGTTGTGGGCGCATGATCAGGGCAGGGCGCTGGAGGCCGCCCGTGCAACGGGGTTCGTGTTGGCTGCCGAACTCGCCGCACATGGCATCGACCTGAGTTTTACGCCGGTACTCGACCTCGATTACGGACGTAGCCGCGCAATCGGCAGCCGCGCGTTTCACCGCGACCCGACAGTGGTGGCCTCTCTGGCACTGTCTCTTATAGAGAGCATGGCCGATGTGGGCATGGGTGCGGTGGGCAAGCATTTTCCGGGGCATGGTTGTGTCGAGGCCGATTCGCACCACGACATCCCGGTCGACGAGCGCACATTCGACTCGATCTGGGACGAAGATATCGCCCCATACCGGCAAGGGCTGCTGCAACGGTTGGCGGGGGTGATGCCCGCGCATGTCATTTATCCACGAGCCGAACCAGGGGAGGCCGGACCGGCGGGTTTTTCGCCTTTCTGGCTGAAAGAAGTGCTGCGCGGGCGGCTCTGTTTTGAGGGGCTCATCTTCACCGACGATCTCAATATGGCAGGCGCTACGCTTGTAGCCAAGGACGTCGTGGATCGGGTGGCGGCTGCGGCGCGGGCGGGCTGCGACATGTGGCTGGTGTGCAATCGTCCCGATCTCGTTGCCCAACTTCTATCGCGCGGGACGCCTGAAGTCGATAGCGCCACCCGCGCACGCTTAAACGCTCTGAACAGGCCTGCACCGCATCCATGGCTGGCCGATCCTCTTGCGCTCGCACAGCATCCACCCTATGTCCAGGCGCGCAAAAAGGTATTGGCCATCTTACCCACGGAGCGTGCCGATCATTCGGACATGGCTGCGGCGGTCATTGGCAACGCACGGCCAGATGGGTGACCAGGTACTGCCTGCTGCGGCTACGCCGTTCGACGCGCGTGCTTTCTTGCGCACCGTGCCGGACGCGCCGGGCGTCTATCGCATGATCGATAGTGACGAACATGTACTCTACGTCGGCAAGGCCAAAAATCTTAAACGCCGGGTGTCGAGCTATTTCCGGAACAGGCAGCCCAGCCCGCGCATCGCCATGATGGTGGAGAGAATCGCGCGCGTGGACATCACCCCGACACGCTCGGAAGCCGAGGCGCTGATTCTGGAAAACAATCTTATCAAGAGCCTTTCCCCGCGCTACAACATCCTGTTCCGGGACGACAAGAGCTATCCCTTCGTCGAACTGTCTGGGGACGAATTCCCCCGCCTTGCATTCCATCGCGGGGCTTTCGCCAAGGGGGCGCGCTATTTCGGCCCGTTTCCCAGCGCCCATGCGGTGCGCGAGAGCATTCAACTGCTGCAAAAGACTTTCCGGCTGCGCACGTGCGAGAACAGCGTTTTCCAGAACCGCTCGCGGCCTTGCCTGCTGGCGCAGATCAAACGTTGCAGCGCGCCCTGTGTGGCGGAGGTCGACCGTGATGCCTATGCCGCCGATGTGCGTCTGGCAAGCCGTTTTCTCGATGGTCAGGCCAGCGAAGTCATCGCCGATTTGGCCGAACGCATGCAGGCTGCCGCAGAGCGATTGGCCTTCGAGGAAGCGGCGGCCTGCCGTGACCGGATCAGGGTGTTGCAGACGGTGTTGCATCGCCAATTTGCGGACTGCCGCAAGGATGAGGACGTCGACATCATTGCATCCGTGGCGGCAGGCGGGTTGGTCTGCGTCAACATTGCAATGGTGCGCGGTGGCCGTCATCTCGGGGATCGACCCCAGTTCCCCAGCGGCACGGCGGTGCTGGATGCGGGCGACGGATTGGCGGCTTTTGTCGAACAACATTACGCTGTGCATCCGCTGCCGGCGCGCTTGCTGGTTGCGCTCGATCATGTCCCAGTGCGCGAAGCGCTTTCCGAAATCTCCGAACACCCGCCTCTCCTGGCCCGACCGCGGCATGCTGCCGAAAAAGCCTGGATGGAGATGGCGGAGAAAAATGCCAGGTTGGCCATCGAAACGCGGCTACGTGATGCGAGCCGCGCCGGGGAACGGCTGCATGCCTTGCGCGAGGTGCTCGATTTGCCCGAGGCCCCGGCGCGCATCGAGTGTTTCGACATCAGCCATACGATGGGTGAAGCCACTGTGGCTTCCTGCGTGGTGTGCGTGGGCGGCGCGATGAAGCATAGCGAATACCGGCGCTACAACATCGACGGCATCACGCCCGGCGACGATTTTGCCGCCATGCGTCAGGCGCTCGAACGGCGCTATGGCCGGGTTGCGGAAAGGGAGGGTGTTTGTCCCGATCTCATCCTCATCGATGGCGGGCATGGGCAGGTGAGCGCGGCGCTGGCCGTCCTGTCCGAACTTGGGCTGGATGCGGTCATCATCGTAGGCGTTGCCAAAGGAGAGGGGCGTAAACCTGGGCTGGAGACACTGATTTTCCCGGATGGGCGCGAAAGCATGGCGCTCGGCGGGCAATCCCCGGCGCTGCATCTGGTGATCGAAATCCGTGATGAGGCGCACCGTTTTGCCATTACCGGTCATCGCGCCCGACGTGCTAAGGTCAGGCTCGGCTCGAAGCTGGAAAATATTCCTGGCGTCGGTCCCGCACGCCGTCGGGCGCTTCTTTCCGCCTTTGGCGGGCTGGATGGAGTACGTGCCGCCGCAATCGAAGATTTGTGTCGTGTTGAAGGAGTCAACCGTAAACTGGCGGAACAGATATACTCCGCGCTGCATTGAACCGTCAAAGCAAGGGCGAGGCCACCGCGTTCTGGTATGCACATCAACATTCCTAACATATTGACCTGGGGGCGTATCGCCCTGATACCGGTATTCATCGGCGTTTTCTATTTGCCGGACGCCTGGGCGAATATGGCGCAAAAAAACCTGTTCGCCGCCGTCTTCTTCACTGCCGCTGCCATTACCGACTGGTTGGACGGCTATCTGGCCCGCGTTCTGAAACAGACTTCGGCTTTCGGTGCGTTCCTTGATCCGGTTGCGGACAAATTGATGGTGGCCGCTTCACTCATCATGCTGGTTCAGCTTGACCGCGTAGATATACTGGTGTCCATCATCATCATCGGACGCGAAATCACGATCTCGGCACTGCGTGAATGGATGGCGCGGGAGGGGCAATCCGCGAGCGTGGCTGTGACCTATATCGGCAAACTCAAGACGACGGCGCAAATGACAGCCATTCCAATGTTGTTGTTCTATGCTCCTCTACTGGGTGTGAGCATGTATGTCGTGGGCAGCATCCTGATTTATGTTGCGGCTGCCCTTACGCTCTGGTCGATGGGCTACTACTTCTACCGCGCCACGACCGGGTTGGCAAAAAACACCGACTCGACCTGACCCCCCCCACAAGCGGGAGAAGGAAAATCATTTTTTATGCGGACGCCGGGTACTGAAAGTACGGGGTGGCGGGGTGGCCTGCAAGGGGCGGGGTTCCGCATCTTCGGGCAGGACGACGTTTACCTCCATCACTTCATAGTTATCTTGCCTGCTGAACTGAATGTTGATAGCATCCATGTCTACTTTGACATATTTCGAAATGACCTTGAGCAGTTCATCCTTCATGGCTGGGATGTAATCCGTCCGTCCGGCATTTGGCGCACGTTCGTGCGCGATCAGGATCGCCAGCCGGTTCTTAGCAATGGCAGCCGTTTTCTTTCTTTCGCCGAAGAAAAGACGAGCAAGAAATGACATGTTACTTGCCTCCGAACAGACGCTTGAAGAAACCAGGTCTCTCGAAGTTAACGAAACGCAACGGGCGCTGTTCTCCAAGGAAGCGGGAAACGACATCACTGTAGGATTCCGCTACATCCGAACCTGAGAGGTGGATGGCAGGAATGCCTTGGTTGGAGGCATGGAGCACGGATTCAGATTCAGGGACGACCCCAAGTAGCGGAATGCGCAGAAGCTCTTGTACGTCTTTGTACGACAGCATTTCACCGTTTTCGACGCGCTTGGGAGCGTAGCGGGTGAGCAGCAGGTGTTCCTTGACAGGCTCGTTGCCTTCGCGCGCGCGCCGGGACTTCGATTGCAGGATGCCAAGGATACGGTCGGAATCGCGTACCGAAGAGACTTCTGGGTTGGTAGTGATGATAGCCTCGTCGGCAAAAGTGAGAGCCATGACCGCACCGTGTTCAATTCCGGCGGGCGAGTCGCAGACCGCGTAATCGAAGCCCATGCTGTCGAGTTCCTTGAAGATGATCTCGATGCCTTCTTCGGTAAGGGCCGCCTTGTCACGCGTCTGAGAGGCGGGAAGGATAAAAAGGTTATCGTTGTCGCAGTGTTTGTCCTTGATGAGTGCCTGATGAAGCTTGGCCTCGCCGTGGATGACGTTAATAAGGTCATAGACTACACGCCGCTCGCACCCCATGATAAGGTCGAGATTGCGCAGGCCGACATCGAAGTCGACAACCGCTGTCTTGAAACCGCGCAAGGCCAACCCTGAAGCAAATGCTGCACTGGTGGTGGTCTTGCCTACTCCGCCTTTGCCGGAAGTAACGACGATTACTCTCACTTTTTCCCCTTGAGTAGTTGGACGGTTTTCAGTTGATCTGAAGCGGTTCGATAACAATAGATTGATTTTTGGCTGAAGATTTCATGCGCACAACAACCGCACGGCCCGCGATGCCCTCAGGAACACCACGCTCAAAAGTGCGGTAGATGCCTGCGACCGCGACTAACTCCGGACCAAAACAAGTCGCAATGATACGCGCGTTGGCATCGCCACGCGCACCGGCAAGCGCCCGGCCTGCCAGGGGGCCGAAGCAATGAATGTTGCCGTCGGCGATGACTTCCGAGCCGGGGCTAATGCCAGCGAGCAACACGAGGTCGCCCCCCTGTGCGTAGATTTGTTGGCCTGAGCGCACAAACCGATCAATGTACAGGGTGCTGGCTGACGGGCTGGAAGCTGTGGCAGGGGCCAAAGTTTCTTCGCTTTTGGCGGGCGTTGCCGCTGGCTGTTCCTGGGGTTTTCCCCCCGTTGTTGCCAGCGCATCGTCGAGTATCGCCAAGCCAGCGCGCCGTGCCCCCGCAAGGTGTGCCTCAGTCAGGCCACGCACTCCCATTGGTTGCAGCTGGTAACGCCGCAGTAGCGACAGCAGCCCGTTCCAGTCGATGTTTTCGACCGCATCAAGCACTGAAAAATCGAGGATGGCTGGTTCGTGGTTGAAAGTATCAGGCCGCCCACCGAGCATCTTGTGCATCTCATCGGCCAGTCCGGCAGGATTAGTCTGGCTTAGTAAAACAAGAACCGTACCCACATTCATGTTGTGGAATTCGACCGACCGGGTGGGGGCTGGAGGTGACATGAATGCGACTGTGTACGATTGATTGAATCTGCTGAGTCTAATGGCGAGGCGGTTTTCCGGCAAGGCTCGATGCGGTCGCGCCGGCTTTTTTGTGGACGAAGCCTTCAGAAAAAGATCCTGGGCAGCGGGCAGTGCCCGCGTCCGCCCATTTCATTTAGCGCGCATCCATGCCCGCGCCGTGTCCAGCATCCGGCAGGAATAGCCCCATTCGTTGTCGTACCAGGACAATACCTTGACCAGTATTTCCCCGTTCGAACCGGTCAATATGCGCGTTTGCGTGGCATCGAACGTAGAAGATGCCGAAGTGTGGTTAAAGTCGGACGACACCAGTGGGGCGTTGTTGACCGCAAGGATGCCCTTTAACGGGCCGTTGGCGGCGGTGGTCATGAGCGCGTTGATTTCTTCTTTCGTCGTGGCGTGCTCCGGGGTGAAAGTCAGATCGACGAGCGAGACGTTCAGTGTTGGAACCCGAAGCGCGAAACCGTCGAATTTCCCCTTCAGTTGCGGCAGTACCAGTTCTACCGCCTGGGCTGCGCCGCTCTTGGTCGGGATGATGTTGGCCGCTGCGGCACGTGCCCGGCGCAAATCCGAGTGAAGCGCATCGACCGATACCTGATCGTTCGTATAGGCATGCACGGTCGTCATCAACCCCTGCCGGATGCCGACGGACTCGGAAAGCACTTTGGCGATCGGCGCGAGGCAATTGGTGGTGCAGGAAGCGTTGGAGACGACCGTCATCGAGGACGTGAGCACGCCTTCATTGACGCCATAAACTATCGTGGCGTCCACATCATTGCCGCCCGGTGCGGAGATGAGCACTTTTTTCGCGCCCTGTGCCAGCATGGCTTGAGCCTTTTCCTTGCTCGTGTAAATACCGCTGCATTCCAGCAGCACCTCCACGCCGTATTGCCCCCAGTCGATGTCCCTGGGGGCTTTGGTGAAATGGAAAGCGATTTTCTTGCCGTTGACGATCAACGTGCTATCGCCTTCGGTTTCGACTGTTGCGTTGAAGCGCCCGTGCGTGGTGTCATATTTCAGCAGGTGGACATGGGCGGCGAAGTCGCCGGGGTCGTTGATGGCTACCACATCGAGTTCGTCCTGCAACCCCTGCTCGTAAATGGCACGGAAAGTACAACGGCCGATGCGGCCAAAGCCGTTGATGGCAACCTTGATGGGCATGGGTTTCTCCTTGTGGGTTGTGACGGGACGGCAAAGGGGCTAATTGCCGCTGTGTGAAAAAAAGTGATTTTAGCGACGAAGAACAGAAAATGTCCAAACCTAAGACATTTCCGTATCTGGAGACGTGCTCTTGAAGCATCCTGTCGCCTTTCATTACGGGTATCCCCCGATATGGCACGGAGTGGCTTCAAACTTCAAGGCCGGTTCTGAATAGTTCGCTCACCTCGCCATAGATGGCGAAGATTGCGTTTAATCTGCATTGCCCGTTAAGGAAACTCTGCACAACCCTTTTTTTGGATTGTTTCGTCGCTTTGATCCTCGCAATGACTGAGCAGGAAAGTCAATGGATTCAACCAATACCGTCATTGCAAGCGAAGCGAAGCAATCCAGTGTTGGGGTTATGCAGAGGTTCCTTAATTGTTAATTTTGACTAGAAAGATGGCTGTTAATACTTTCATCATTCTCCAAACCGGTTGTAATATATAAGTACCGGTGGCGTGCGTGCATTGATCAGTGAGCCAGGGCTACATGGAACCTGCGCGACGGCTCCGGTCAAAAATGCCTCGTTACCCTGAACTACGTACTCATGGAGATTTCACATGGACAAACGTCCAATTCTGGCAATTGCATTGTTGTCCGTTCTGTCGCTTCCCATTGGCGGATGCGTTTCCGATCTCGGCGGGAACGACTATTCGCGCGTTGAAGCACGCAGGGTCATGACGGTCCGGTTTGCTATCGTCGATAGTGTGCGCCCAGTAAAGATGGAGGGTACCAGGACTCCCCTTGGCTCAATGGCAGGCGGTGTTGCAGGTGGCGCGATCGGCAATTCTTTCGGCGGCAGTGGCACTACTTCTTCGTTGGTCGGAACCGTAATTGGCTTTGTGGCAGGCAGCTTGGGCGGTGCAGCCCTGGAGGAAGCTGCTACCAGCAAACAGGGAGTGGAAATCACCGTCAGGCTTGAGGGAGCTGGTGGATACCTGGCGATCGTGCAGGCGGACGGAGGTGAAAACTTTGAGCCTGGCGAACGGGTAAGGCTGATTGGAGACGCGCAGGCGACCAGGGTTACGCGCTGATGTTGGTGTATGGCAAGGCCGCGTAGGCGAACGGGCGGCATTATTCAGGCGTAGCATGAAACGTATGGCCGCCATTCCCTTGCCCCTGCACGTTGGGGTTTGCTTCGCGCACCCCAACCCATAATTCAAAAAAATTGTGATGTAGTTATCAGCTTTGTTGATGCTGTAGGACGCATTTTTGATCAAATATCCGTCCAGCAATATTGTTTGTTCTATTCTTAAAGCATTTTATGATGAATTTGGTTTTAATGCGGTGAATACAAAGACGGAAATATTAACCCGGCAATCAAATAGCAAGCGTAGGGTGATAGAGAGCAAGCGAAATCTATCGTAATCTTGATTTGTGGTAAATAATGAATTTCGCTACGCTCTTCCCATCCACCTGTGCGGTGTGGGGGATATCCAAGTTAATCGAAAGTTATAAAAAAACCTGACAAAATCAAAAACGATTATATTTATATGAATTTGTTGTATATTAACCGCATGACTCTTCCCATTCGCTACGCCATCCGTCCTTCACGTCCCGAGGCGCACCTGTTCGAGGTTCGCTGCACGGTATCTATGCCCGATCCGAACGGGCAGCGGTTTTTTTTGCCGACCTGGATTCCCGGCAGTTACATGATCCGCGAGTTCGCGCGCCATATCGTGAGTATCAGGGCCGAGGCGGGCGGTCGGTCGATTGCGCTCGACAAACTCGACAAACACACTTGGCGGGCGGCGTGCGTGCCGGAGAATGAGGCACTGACGCTCGTCTATGAGGTTTATGCCTGGGATTTGTCGGTACGCGCCGCGCATCTCGACCAGACGCACAGTTTTTTCAACGGCACGAGCGTTTTTCTTGCGGTGGAAGGGCATCTCAATCGGCCCTGCCTGGTCGACATTCAGCCCGTGTGCGGGCAGGATTGGCGGGTGGCGACTGCGCTGCCGTGCGCGCAAGGCGAACCGAGCGCAGCACAGCCTTGGGGGTTTGGCCTTTACCGTGCTGCCGATTATTTCGAGTTGATCGATCACCCGGTGGAAATGGGCGTGTTTACGCTCGATCATTTCAACGCGGGTGGGGCGCGGCACAGCATCGTCCTCAGCGGGCGGCACGATTGCGACATGTCGAGGCTCAAAAAAGATCTGGCCCGTGTCTGCCAGTGGCAGGTCGACTTTTTCGGTGCGCCCGCGCCGATGGGGCATTACCTGTTCCTCATGCGGGCTGTGAACGAAGGTTACGGTGGCCTTGAACACCGTGCTTCGACGGCGCTCATTATCCGCCGGGACAACCTGCCGTATCCCGGCATGAAGAAGGTTTCCGATGGTTATATGGCCTGCCTCGGCCTGTGTAGCCACGAGTATTTCCATCTCTGGAACGTCAAACGGATCAGGCCAGCGGCGTTTGAACCTTATGATCTCTCGCGCGAGAACCATACCCGGCTGTTGTGGGCTTTCGAGGGTATTACTTCATATTATGACAATCTTGCCCTGGTACGCTCAGGGGTCATCGGTGTCGGCGATTATTTGAGTTTGCTGGAGAAAAACATCTCTTCGGTGCTGAAAACGCCGGGACGGGCCCGCCAAAGCGTAGGGCAATCTTCATTTGATGCCTGGACGCATTACTACCGGCAGGATGAAAATTCACCCAATGCCATCGTCAGCTATTACGCCAAGGGGGCCTTGATCGCGCTTGCGCTGGATTGCCGGTTGCGCCTGGAGAGCGCGGGCGGCCGCAGTCTCGATGAGGTAATGCGTGCGTTGTGGCAGCGCTATGGCCTGACCGGCGTAGGTGTGCCCGAGGAAGGCGTTTTCAATATGGTCGCGGAAATCGGAGGCAGCAAGATCGCACGCTGGTTACATAAGGCAGTGGAGGGGACGGACGACTTGCCGTTGGCGAAGTGGCTCAAGGCTTTCGGCATACGCTGTCGGATCAAGGTCGGCACACCGTCAATCGGTGTTAAGTTGGGTGAAGGCAAAGCGGCGCGTATAGCGACGGCCTATGATGGCGGCCCTGCACAAAGGGCGGGATTATCGGCAGGGGATACGCTGATAGCTGTCGATGGCTTACGGGTCGATAGCAACAGCTTGCCGAAAGTGCTGGAACGCCGCCGCGCTGGTGACCGGGTTGAAATCCATGCCTTCAGGCGTGACGAGTTGATGCGCTTCGAACTTGAACTGGCCCCCGCGCTGCTGGATACGGTTCAGTTGCGCCTGGAAACCAAGCCTGGCAAGGTGGCATTGCGGGACGGTTGGTTGAAATATGGCAAGATGGGCGGGAAATGCTGACCGTCTTTGACCACAATCGTGCCCTGGATGGGTTCACGTATGTTTATCCAGTACTCTCCCGGCGTGCGGGTGGAGTATCGGCAGGCATCAACCTCAATCCGAACAATGCCTGCAATTGGCAATGCGCCTATTGCCAGGTGCCTGGCCTGATACGGGGCAAAGCGCCGAAAATCGACCTTGCAAGGCTCGAATCCGAATTGCGCGCTTTTCTTGCGGTCGTGTGCCGGGGCGATTGGTTGCTCCATAACGCGCCCGAAGGGGCGAGGGTCTTACGGGATATTGCTTTTTCGGGCAATGGTGAACCGACCAGTGCGAAGGAGTTTGCGGATGCCGTGGCACTGGCGACTCGGTTGCATGCCGAATTCAACCTTGATTCGTCGGTAAGCCTGCGTTTGATTACCAATGGAAGTCTGCTCGGTCAGGCACGGGTGCGGGAAGGTATCCGTCGGTTGGGGCAGGCGGGCGGCGAGGTCTGGTTCAAGGTTGACGCAGGCAGAACAGACGCCATTGAACGGATCAACGGAGTCAGATTGTCTCCGGGGACGATTGCCCGCAATTTGGCGACATGCGCGGCCTTGTGTCCGACCTGGGTACAAACTTGCGTTTTTCGTTGGGATGGCCTGCCATCGACTGAAGCCGAACTCAATGCTTGGCTCCGTGTGCTGATGAAGGCAGGCACGGCAATCCGGGGCGTATTGCTTTACGGCATTGCCCGCCCCTCACAACAGCTTACTGCTGCGCGTATCAGTCCCTTGCCAGCGGAAGAATTCGACAGGATTGCTATGAGGGTGAAAGAAAAAGGGCTAACGATCCACGTTAGCCCTTAATCAGAGCCCGAAGGAGGGAAGACCCTCACTCAAAGACAGACCAGGGCACGTTTCCCGTATCCTGACATTAGCCAGTCGTTCCGTCATTCCAAGTCATTCCAATTTTCCCGCTGCTGCGGCGTTTCAGAAGTCAGGCAGCCTTTTTCTTTTTCGAGTTTGAAGCACGAGCCTCCTTCTTCAGGTTTTTGTACATTTCGGGGTTGGTGGCCTTAAGATACTCCGCGACGTCGAAGTCTTCCTTTTTAACCTTGGTGATATCGATCTGCTCGATATGTACCAGGCGCAGGAGGGCTTGAACAGGGCGTGGGATATTGCGTCCGCTTTCATAACGCGAACCACCGCTTTGGGTGACGCCGATCTTCGACCAGAACTGAGACTGGTTGAGACCGAGCTTGCGGCGGATTTCACGTACATCAAATGGTTGTTCTGTAGCTTTCATGTCATCATCCTTTACAGGGTTACGGGAAAAATGCTCTCGTTCGTTGAGGTTGCAGCCTCTCGGTTTCCACGTGGATTTCCGAGTGATTCAAAGTATAGTACAACTCTCACATACTATACAGGAATAATTAACGACATGCGGTTAACCACTATATTTTTTGAGGCTACCCGCAGTTGATACCTGATACCCATCATGACCCATTTCAGCTAAGAAAAACATAAAACATTTTAACATCAATGGGTTATATGTATGAGCGACAAGGGTACGCAAAAAAACAGCATCGTGTCACCATCGGCATATCACACAAAAGTGATGTTAGTAACTTCTGATGCATTGTGTCCATAAAGTGTGAAAAATATCACTTACACTATGCATTGTATGTAGTATAGCGGGCGGAAAACTACGATTGACAGCTGCACTGTATTTACGCAACAAAACCGTTGGAAAAATGATACAAATCATGATTTTGATGCAGATCATTTACTTTTATGTGGTTTTTTTTGTAGTGCTCATAATCCTTGCTGGCGGCACCGGTACTGGTTTGTGCCGAACGCTAAACGGACACGTGTTTCCTGGGGAGTCAGGGACAATATGCACGGAGGAGGGGGGATCTCCGGATGACACGAGGGGACATGGAAAACGCGAGGTCGTTTATCGCAGGCAATCCGAAAGCTAGCCTTTTGACGTAATCTCAAACAAGGCAACAACTATTCAAAACCGCCTTTCAGGCCGGTTTAACAAACTTTTGGAAGGGGTTTGTACCCCATCCCAGACTGCTGACAAAGCTCAGCAAAGATGAAGAACAGTTGTGTGGGTAAGTGATAAACCGATACCAACCGGCGGTTGCATATTTCGATGCGAAGCATCGCAAATCAAGCCTCCCACTTGAGGGAGATGTCGCCCGCCAAAGGCTCTGCCACCGGAGCCTCATAGGGTGACCAAAGCACAGATCCACCTGATCGAATCGTTTAACAGTTCGATGCAGGACAACTTGGCGCGTTTCAACCGTCGTTCAAAGAGGTTCTCGAAGTCATGGGAAATGTTGCGGGCAACGCTTGATTTGTTTTTCCACGCCAAAAGACAGCCGCCCAGATGTCTTGCATGACAATAAAAAATTATCAGCGCCCTGGTCGAGGCGATCACACCCATTGGCGGCAAGCGTGGGCACCTGCTGTGCAAGTCCCGCTGGGTTGTTGAGCGCACAATTGGCTGGCTCCACAATTACCGGCGCCTGCGGGTACGGTTCGAGCGCTTGGCTGTGATCCATGAAGCCTTCATCAAAATCGCATGTTGCAAATGACAAGCTCACTCATTACGTTGCTCTCCCTGTTTCAAGTGCTGCACTTTTGCACACTATCGCCTCAACAATATGGCATCTGTTCATGTTCAAAAGTCGGGGCAAAATTATCTACTATGTCTGATTGTGAGTCTGTGGTAGGATCAAAACAATAGACTCCATGAAATTTTTCACGACTTGCTTGTTATTTTGTAATTTCTTATGGACGCGCTGAACAATTCCTGAGCGTTCTGGCATCGCAGGTGCGGGTTTCAAACCCGCCCAAAACATAGCCTGACACATGGTCTGCAAGCCGACGAACGGACATGGACGTGTTTGAAACCCGC
>Ga0123353_10006148_pt1 | contig 15943 bp, 12 predicted proteins | sample TergutLab28metaG_3_FD_92763 | JGI IMG/M metagenome (GOLD analysis project Ga0123353, IMG submission 92763) | Labiotermes labralis P3 segment gut microbial communities from Petit-Saut dam, French Guiana - Lab288 P3 | ecosystem: Host-associated > Arthropoda: Insects > Digestive system > Gut ... | reverse complement strand
TTCGCTTCGCTCACTCCGTTCCCGGCTGCCAATACTGCTCACTGCGATCCGGTCACTCCGTTCGCTTCGCTCACTCCGTTCTCGGCTGCCAATACTGCTCACTGCGATCCGGTCACTCCGTTCGCTTCGCTCACTCCGTTCTCGGCTGCCAATACTGCCCACTGCGATCCGGTCACTCCGTTCGCTTCGCTCACTCCGTTCCCGGCTGCCAATACTGCTCACTGACTACTGCTCACTGCGATCCGGTCACTCCGTTCGCTTCGCTCACTCCGTTCCCGGCTGCCAATACTGCTCACTGGCTACTGCCCACAAACGGCAGAATGCAAAGTGCGGACGGCTGTTTTATGTAAATAATTCTGTTATAATCACCCGGAACCGGGGCAATGTTTGCCCAACCCGTTCAACACCGAAAAATTTGAGGAGTTTAAAACATGTCGGATTTTAACGAAGCCCCCGCGAAAAGCGGTAATAACACCTTATTCATCGTACTGGGCATCGGCTGCGGTTGCGGCATTGTGATGCTTTTTGCCGTCGGTCTTTTGATAGCTCTTTTGCTTCCCGCCGTGCAAGCCGCGAGGGAAGCGGCTCGGAGGATGCAATGCACAAACAATATGAAAACAATCGGCTTGGCACTGCATAATTACAACGATTATCAAAAATCGTTTCCGCCGGTTTATACGGCGGACGAAAACGGTAAACCGTTGCACAGTTGGCGCGTGTTGATGTTGCCATATATTGAACAGCAGTCGCTGTACGAGTCCATCCGTCTCGACGAACCGTGGGATAGTGATTACAACAAGCAGTTCCATGATTGGGGGCCCAGTGTTTTTCGGTGTCCGTCAGGTCAAGGCGATTTGACGGGTATGACCAGTTACAGCGTGGTTGTCGGCCCGGAGAGTTTTCCTGTTGACTCGAATGACGGTTTGTCTTTTCGGGACATAACGGATGGTACGTCGAACACAATTTTCCTTGTTGAACGCAAAGCACCCGTTTGTTGGATGGACCCAACACAGGAAATCACATTCGAGAAAGCTTGTGAGGGCATCAACGTTTCCCCCGACGGTTTGGGCAGCAACCATTCATCCGGAATGAACGTTTGCATTTTTGACGGTTCCGTGTTATTTATCTCGAATACCGTTGAACAACGGGTTTTGCGTGCCTTGTTGATGTGGAACAGTGAGGAATCCGTGGTGGTTCCCAGATAACGACTCGCGTAAAAACAACATGGCCGTATTAAGCTTTCACTGACAAAAAGTATGGATTTGTACTGGCAGCCGGGGGCGCAACGAAGTGGAGCGACCGGATTTTCCGCATGAAATCGTTTTTTCCGTTCGATCCGGTCACTGTGCTATGTTCCGTTCCCGGCTACCATTGGCGGTCAAAGACTTACTCCAAGAAAGACTCTATCATGCAACAAAAGATCGGTTTTCTTGGTGCCGGACAGATGTCAACGGCACTGGCACTTGGTTTTCTGAAATCGGACATGGTCACAAAAGACCGGTTGTTCGCGTCCGATGTTGTTGCGGCAAACGGTGAGCGTTTCGTCACAGCGACCGGTGCAACGCTTTGCTCGTCCAACTTCGAATTGTATGAAACGGTGGACGTGCTTTTTCTCGCGGTCAAACCGCAACAAATGGAAGATGTTCTTGACGAATTTTCCGTGCGAATGGACTGTGGGCAAAAGCTGTTCGTGACCATCGCGGCGGGGTTGTCGCTCTGTTTTTACGAGAGATACCTCGGCGAAAATACGAAAATCATTCGCGTCATGCCCAACACGCCGTGTCTGGTCGGCAAGGGAGCGAGTGCCTTTGCCGCTTCGGAAGCCGCAACGCAGGAAGATATTGTTCTTGTCAGAACCTTGTTTGGCACCGTCGGCGTGGTTGAACAGGTTGCGGAACGGTTGCTTGATGCCGTGACGGGCTTGTCCGGTTCAGGCCCGGCGTTTGTCTGCATGATGATTGAAGCAATGAGCGACGCGGGTGTGCGAATGGGCTTGCCCCGTGCTATGGCAACGAATTTCGCCATCCAAACGTTGCGAGGAACCGCCGAAATGGTGCTACAAACCGGTGAACACCCAGCCGTGTTGAAAGATCGCGTGACCAGTCCCGGGGGAACAACGATAGCCGGTGTCCAGACACTCGAAACCCACGGTTTTCGTGCGGCTGTTATCGCTGCAATCCAAGCAGCCACGGAACGGTCTATTGAATTGAGTGACTGAAAATTCCAGCCCATTTCGAAATTGCAACATTTTTTTCCAATAATTCTGTTTTTATGGCCAAAAATTTCCGATAAATAAGAGACGGTGGACTTTGGGAACTCATACAGGACACCTGATGTTTTGTACAGGTATTATTTTCATGTAAGTTATTTCAGGAAAATAGATTGTGTCGTCACAGGATTTCAAGGACTGGGAATCGGCTCTCCCTATTGACCCGTTGATTCTTCAACATCTTCAAAAAAAAAATAAACACCCTGCTGCTTCACACGATGACCCCATTGGGAAACAGCGGAAACTGGGTGTTTTATATGCGGCTTGCTTGGGCATCAGTGCCATGATAATCGTCATTGTGCTGGGGATCATTCGATGTTCGGATGTTGATACGGTTTTGGTCAATAGCAGTCGAACCATACTGGTATATTGTGTCATCGGTTTTTTTGCGGGCAAAATTGCCGAAATGTGCATTAACGAATCGGCCAAGTCGATGATTCGTAAGATGTTACAGCGAATCGATCTAAAACAAAATACAATGGCGAACGATGTGCCTGATGATAATTGATGCAGTTATTTATCATTGACTCGCGATATGACAGACATCTGACAAACAAAAAAATGGCAAAACATCTCTTTTCCAAAACAAACAAAAATGTTATTGTTCCCGTTCATTGAGCAAAAGAAGCCGGGGGTTGTTTTACTAATGATAATGGCGGTGCGGATACAATCGCCACAATGGTTTGGCACGGAGTAGCTTATGACCGTTTTGACAACGGCGTCGTCAGAAATCGAGCAACTGTGGTTCCGTTTTAAGGAAGACACTTCGAATGTTGAATTGCGGAATCGCCTCATTGAACAATATATGCCGTTGGTACGGAATCGTGGTGAGCGAATCTGGTCGCGTTTGCCCGAGGGTGTTGAGCTGGACGACCTGATCTCGGCAGGCACTTTCGGTTTGATGGATGCCATTAATGCCTTTGATCTCCAACGCGGTGTCCGATTTGAAACGTTTTGCATTCCGCGAATCCAGGGTGCCATGCTCGACGAATTGCGTTCGATGGACTGGGTTCCGCGGCTGGTTCGGTCGAAAGCCAGTAAGATCAACGAGGCGTATAAAGTTTTGGAGTGCAAACTTGCCCGCAAACCAAGCGACGACGAAATGGCCGAGCATCTTCAGGTTTCCGTGGTGGAATTTGAGAAAATGCTGACCGAAACGCACGGTGTCAACTTGACGAGTCTCGATAAAAAATGGTTTGAAACCGACAGCTACAAAGACGTTCGTGAAATTGACATCCTTGCAGACAAGCGAGGTGAGGATCCGACGGAACGATTGCGCAAAACGGAAATGGTACGGGCGTTTACCAGGGGACTCACGAAAAACGAACGGTTGATCATTATCTTATATTATTTCGAAGAAATGACCATGAAGGAAATCGGCCTGACGCTTGAACTGTCTGAAAGTCGCGTCAGTCAAATGCACAGTACTATCGTTGACCGTATGCGTAAACTGTTGCATCATCGCGCCGGCGATTTTTAAACATTACATTTGCAGTGCTCTACCGGTTTTTCTGAGCATTGTTTCTGTGCTCATCAAGTTGTTTAATGAAAAACCGTTGTTACATTCCCGGATAACGAACCATTTGCGTACTCATGTCATGGTAACCGCCGAAGTTCCCGGACTGGTATGGCGAAGCTGTCACACCGAAATATCCGTATGGATAGGACGCTTTGGCCGGCATCTGGGCTTGTGACGGTGGCATCTGCCCCGGTTGGGCAAAGAGGGACGAGAGCGAATTGGCGGCTTGTTGTGTGCGATTCTGTGATTCTTCCCTGGCAGCTCGGAGACGGGCGAACAAGCCAACGCGTCGCCGTCCGGAATCCGTTGCCGGCATTTGAATGATAATCGGCGGCATCATTCCGCCCATCCCCATCATCGGGTTCATCATATAGGGATTCATTCCGCCCATTCCCATCATCGGGTTCATCATATAAGGATTCATACCGCCCGGCATCATCATCGGGTTCATCATATAAGGGTTCATACCGCCCGGCATCATCATCGGATTCATCATATAAGGGTTCATACCGCCCGGCATCATCATCGGGTTGGGCATTTGCGGCATGACGGGCTGACCGGAAAAATTCGGCATTTGAGACGCTGGAATAAATGTCGCCTGAAACTGCATGGTGTTCAAATTCGGCGAGTTGGAATCTGCGGCTTCCTCATTCCCGGCGACTGATGAGCCGTCATTCCCTTGCTCTTGCTGACCAGCAAGCTGCATGTTGACGCCAGACTGCGCCGCCTGGGGATACAGCAAAATGTAACCGATGGTCTGTTGTTGCATGGCAGGTTGCATCGGCTGTTGCATTGGCATGCCGTAACCGGGTGGTTGTATCATGGGCTGCTGTGTTATATGTTGTCCCGACATGGCGGGCATGATACTTCCGAGTTGCGCGAGTGACTGATATTGCGGCGATTGCGCAGGCATTTGTTGCCCCGTAGCAAACATACCACCGTATGGGTTGGGCGGAAATTGCTGTTGGCCGTAATTATAATTGTAAGTTGGTCGGCACAACTGCCCGTAAGCCGGGAGCGGCTGCGCTGCTTGGAAGCCTGTATTCGGTTGCATCACGCCAAGCTGCGTCGGGGGTGCGACTTCGGTAAATGTTACCGGCTTGACAAAGAGCGATTCGCGCTCAAGCCAATCCAAAGGACGATTCGTAACCAGGCTCAAACGCGTCGGTACATTGTCGTCATCGAACACATCGTGGTCATCACTCACTCCCACTCGCTGGGATTTGAGAAAGACTATCGAATTTGTCGGCGAATGAGACGGTGTGCCGAAATCATCGGACGGATTTTCGATCAATGTGTTGTCACTGACCTGTCGGATCGGATTTTTTGTTTCATCAAGCCGTGTCAAAAAAATCGGCTCGGATTCCGTTTGTCCAAGACCGGCCAACGTCGGCATCTCAAATTTCGGTGTACCCAGCGTTTGCTTTTGATATATGTCAGAAATATCTGAGATGCCGATTTGATGATTGGATTCGACTTGAGCAACAGTTCCCGATGTCGCATCGGCCTGCTCCAGCGGCGTGATGGGATAGTACAACTGGTTTATTGTTCGGAATTTCGTGTCCTCCGGCAACGAATACGACGGAAATGCCGTGTAAGTGGCCGGACGTTGTGCGACATTGACACTACCGCCATTGCTCTGATAATTCGTATAGGGTTTGTACTGAATGGTTTCCGGCAAAACAACATGTGGAACCTGCACATAATACTTCCCGGCGTTCTGAGGTTCAGACGCAACGGTATTTGTGGAATGAAAATCAACGAAAGTTGTGATAACGCCAAACAATAGAACAAAAATGCCGATTTTTTTTGACACGGATATGTCCCCTGTAGATTGCTCTCAAGAAATGGGTTACGTGTATAAAAATACACTTTCTGATTTTCATTACATCGTACTTCAGCGGGAGAATCATTGTGGAAACATATAAAAAACCATCCCTTTTATTCGCAAGAGTGCAAAAACCGTAACAAACGTTCTATCTTGACACGATTTCGTGTATAATACGTACTTACGAGAATAATATTTTAGTACAATCGATCTATTTTTTCTGTCTTGCGTAAATTAATAATATGACTAAGAACAATCGCAAAAATGATAAAGGTACACAAAAAAAGCGATCCGGCGGGAATGTTGGCAGCTTGCCTGGCGAAAAAGAGGCGGTGGGACTTCGCGTGATCGGTGGTCGGCTTCGCGGGAGCCGACTGCAATATGCCGGTGATAATCGCGTCCGCCCGATGAAAGATAGGACTCGTGAGGCTGTGTTCAATTTGATCAGCACTGCGTCCCGGGGGAAGCACGTCATTGATCTTTTTGCGGGAACAGGGGCACTTGCGATTGAGGCATTGAGTCGTGGAGCGGTTTCGGCGACGCTGATCGAAAAGCATCTGGCAACGATGCGAAATCTCCGGGCGAATATTGAATCCCTTGCTCTTACGGATTGTTGCCGATTGTTCCAGGCCGACACTTTTTACATGGCACGACATCCTGATGAACTCCAAATCCCTCCCAACCCGCCCCGGCTGGTGTTCTGTTCGCCGCCTTACGATTTTTACGTCGAAAAACAAACCGAGATGCTCGAAATGTTGCAGCATCTCTACGAAAACGCACCTGACGAATCGGTGTTCGTCCTTGAGTCGGACAAGCGATTTGACTTCGGGCTGTTACAACTTGTCGAAGATAACGACCTTCGTCACCGTAGTTATCCGCCAGCGGAAATCGGCGTTTACAGGAAGTTTGGAGCCGACTAAGACCCGTCGGACAGGGAACTTGCGCCCGTAGCAGAAGTAACACGCGTAGCGCAGTGACCGGATTGGAGTGGGCAGTAGTCAGTGAGCCGTGGCGAGGTAGGGCGGTCACGGCGTGACCTCCGCGAATCGTGTGGCCGTCTTTCCTTCAGCCACCAGCCTGCTGTCTGACCACGGCTTACTGTGGAGTCATCAGGCAGTCGTCGAGATCGGGGTGGAAATCCAAGACGCGATCGATCAAGCGGTAAGCCTCGATACGGATTTCGGGAGGAAAATCGTGTTCGGAATCGGGATAACGGACCTGAAGGTTATCCCCCGCACCGTAAAAGGCGTAGGCTTGCGACGCCAGTGCGATACCCTTCCTGACTCCGGCGACGTCAAAATCGTCATCCCTGACCGGTGAATTGGAAAAGAAGACGCGAGGCGCGATGAGAGCCGCGATTTCATGGAATTCAAAGGGAAACCGCTTTTCGTCGTATTGGAATTTTTCCGAAAAAAGCGGCATGTAACGATCCTGATCCCAACCTCCGTAGTCCCGGGCTCCCGCGAGACCGATGTCGTACTCGAATTGCGTCCAACCGCTGCTGGCGACGACGATTTTGAGCCGGGTGTCAAAAGCACCGAGAAACATGGCGTTGTGACCTCCGAGGGAATGGCCGATCACGCCGATCCGGTCGGGATCAACCTCGTCCAAACTTTCAAGCAAGTCAACGCATCGTGTATGGTAGAAGATGCCCACCATCGTGCCGGATTGGTAAGGTGCCGACTTGAAATCAAAATCTTCCAATTCGCCGAAACTTGGATAATCCGGAGCAATGACGACATACCCACGCCGGGCAAGCTCGCGGGCGTAAGCCCGGTTGGGACGCTGACCTTCTCCGTCCACGGAACGTTTTCCCAAGTCGTCGGTCTCATGAACGACGAGTATGGCCGGGCGTTTACCCGGAACGCTTTTCCCATCCCGAGTCGGGAGGTAAAGGTAGGCCGGTATCCGTTCATTCTCCACAGCCGTGAACAGAATGGTCTTTCTTGTGAACGTCTCTTCTTCCTGAACGTGGCGGACCTGAACGTCCAAAGAGGGAAGGTGAGTGCAATCCGGGAATAGCCCCATGACTTCCTGCATGGTATCGAGAATTTCCCGTCGACGGGTTTCCCAGTCGTTTTCCGTCTTGACTTCTCGACGGTTTCCCTGAGCGTCCCTGAATGTCATCAAGTCCGGTCTTTCCGCAAACGTCAACGCTCCCATCAGTGTCAGGATAAGTATCATCAATGGTTTCATAAAACACCTGCTGGTTGACATGACCACCCTGTGCCTATACCGTTGCGACGGCAACATCGTCTCGGGAAACGAAACGGTGTGCCGTTCCGTCCGCGTCTCACGCAAAGAGGCCGACGGAAAGAGGATGGTGCAAAGGTTGCGTTGAAACGGTTCATTGGGAGTTCGTGTCAAGTGATTTCAACAAATCAATCACGGCGGCTCTGATTTTTCCCTCCGCAGCAGGTTCGAGACAGTTGCCCGGTCGACGCCAAACGTTATAACCGCCCAGTCGATGCTGTTCTTCCGGTGGAATGTAACCAAAGGTACCGTTTGCCAAACTCAGGTTGATCGTCGGAAAAAAAGGACTCCGTGCCTTGATTTCCAGGCCGGTGATTCCGTAAATTTCACCGGGTAACGCCGTCAAACCGAGTTCGCCGATCCGTATCGCCTGGACGACGACTTCCGAGGTTTTCGGATGGTTTTCCATGGCTAGGGTGCTTTGGGCATAGTCGTCGATGATGACTTTCGGGCCGTCGGGAAGTGCCGCCAAATGGTTTTTCGCCACTTGAATTTCCTCCGCCGTCGGAAGCCGGTTGTTGAGCGTGAGCGTCTGTTCCGCCATACCAAGCGGCACCCAGTCGAAATACTCAATGTTAGGCCATACGGCCATCGTCGCGTCGGCAGTATTCCTGGAAACGGAATAAATATCGAATTTCGGTTGGTTCACATCGAAAAAGTCGAGGCAGTTGGCATCGCCGCTGGTTCCGTTGGACATCATTCCGACAAAATTTTCGCACATGTTATCCTGGCCGACCTTGTCCGCAATACGATCCCGGATTTCCCCGGCGAAAACGCCGAAATAATCGCCGGATATCTGATCGGCGGGAACTCCGGCGTAGTGAGTCGAGTAGTTTGCGAACAGAGCCAGCGGTTTGCCCTCGGGAGTGACAATCGAAATGACGGATACCGCCGTATCGACAGGACCGGTCCGTGCCACCATGTTTGGGTTGCCGCGTCCCGGATTCATCTGGGCACGGTCGTTCACCGTGCCGCCGAAGGGATTCGTTGAAGCGGTTCCTTCTTTCATCAGAATGCGCCGACAAAAAACGTTATGCGGATTGTTCCCGACAGCCCAACCTATTTTGGCCGGAACAAGATTTTTTTGTGCGAGAACCGCCGCCTGAACGATACTTTCCAACGTGTGCCGAGTTTCCCCGTCGGCGTGATCTTCGACCACGGCCGGGGCACTGTGCGTATGCGTCGCAGCTATCATGATTCGTTCGCGAGGAACGCCCGTCTTTTCGACGATCATTACTTTCATCGTCTCGACGAGCGGACGGGGAAGCGTGCAGCAGTCGATCAGGAGCAGGACGATCTGTTCCCGGCCGTCGTGCAACATGAGGCAACGGGCATGAAGCGGATCGAGAATCTTGTCGATCGGTTTCGGAAAAAAGTTGCCGCGGGGAACAACCGGCAGTTTTGTCGGCGTGATGTCGACGACGGCGGCACCCGCCTTGAAAACCCTGGGAGCGTCGTCGGCCTTTGCCGCTGAAATAACAAAGAGCATAAAAACCAAAACCGCAATAGTCCGGTTAAATCGTAACATAATATGTTCTCCAAAAAATTTCGACTGTCATCCCCGCGAAAGCGGGAACCTAAAATCAACCCCTTGCTAACGCAACAGACTCGGAAAAAACCGCGACGGCACCGTCTTGAACCGCAGAACGGTGTGCCGCTTCGCAGAGCAGGACGTTATGCAAGCCTTCTTCGCCGTTGAACGGTTTTCCATCCAGAATCGACTTGGCGTGTTCATCAATAATCGCCTGATAAATATTCTCAGGCTTGTCGATGAAAAAGTTTTCCTGTTTTGTAAACGTATCGAATTCGAGCCGCTGACGGATCGGTTCGTCAGAGTGACCGGACAGTTGGAACAATGTTCCGTAACTTCGCAAGACGGCGGCGGAGCCATAGACTTCGAAACCGAGACCGTTCAGCGTACCGCCCAATCCGCCCCGCAAATCGCGGAACGAAACCCGTGCGGAACAAGTCAAACCGTTTTCGAGCGTCATCAAAATCAGTGCGCCGTCCTCAACCGCGATCGACATGGTTTTGGGATAATACGTTGCGGCAACGGAACGTATCCGGTTGTCGAAAAGGTATTCGGCCATGTAGAAACAATGACTCGCCACGTCGCCAATCGGGCCGCCGAGTTCGCCCGGGTCGGCACAACGCCACGTTGCCGCTTCCGCCGGATCGTAACCGTAGGCAAACTCCATGTGAAAACAGGCATCGTTGACCGTGCCGAGCTTTCCATCGCGAATCATGTCCCTGGCCAGCCGGTTGAGGACATTTTTCGTCATCATGTGGTCGACGCTCAAACTGAGATTTCGCGATTTGGCAAGTTCAATCAGTTTTTCCGCCTCGTTACCGTTCACGGCGAGCGGTTTGTCAACGAGCGCGTGTCTGCCCTCGCTGAGAGCCACCGTCGTCAAGGGGGCGTGGGTGCGATTATTCGTCGCAACGAACACCGCTTGAATTTGCGGATCGGTCAGAACGGCCTCCATGTTGTCGTACCATTTCAGGCCGAGTTTCAGGACGGCATCTTTCCGCGCGGGATCAATGTCGGTCGCGCCGACCAATTCTGCGTGTTTCGGGCACCCGACACGTTCCGCATCAAGTCCAAACCCTTCTTTGGCAATACGATTTTCGGCAATCCCACCGAAACCAATCAGTGCGTATTTGATAGTATTCATGGCAAATATTTCCTGGTTAAAGGTTGGAATGTCTTCCATTGTATTTCGGCAGAGACGTAATCGTGAGATTACGGTGATTCGACTATCGCAATCTTACGATTGTTGTTCCAAAACCTGATCGAGTGCGAAATACGGTTTGCGGGTTTTCCACGCTCCTTGAGTAAAGTCGGGAAATTCAACAGGGCGATTCTCGGTGATCGAAAGTCCGGACAATTCGACCACGGCACTCATTGTGACCGAGTCGTAAACGTCGAGAGGAGTTTGCTCTTTGGCAAGGACCGCGTCAACCAATTGCCGTAGTTCGCAACCGTCGGTGCCGTTGTGGCCGCCGGGGTAAGTCCGATTCCAAAAACGGTGGTTGTACTTTTCCTGGTATGGTGGAAAGGGTTCCCACTCGCCGGGTTTCGTGGAAACGTCTTCGAGATAAAGCGATTCTTTTTCCTCGTCGTAAATACCTTTGGTTCCCTGGGCAATCCAACGATTGCCGTAAGGCCGGGGAAGCTGCACGTCGAGGTTCAGCACCACGGTTTTACCCAAAGCGGTTTTGAGAATCGATGTCACGACATCGCCCTGCGCAAACGCCGTCGTCGCTCCGGGATGATCGGCACCGAAACGCTGTTTCGCCCGGATATTGACGCCTTTGGCCGGCGTGGCGACGGAATAAATCTCGGTGAACCGGTCACCGGCATTGATGTCGAACCAACTCAAAATCGGCCCCAACGCATGAGTCGGATAGTAATTCCGATTGTACTTCTTGAAGTATTGAAGCTGCCAGCGTTCGTTACCGTTGTTGTCGTAGTAGAAATAATCGCGGCAATCGTGCGAGTAAGCACAATGGGAATACATCATTTCGCCGAACAGTCCAAGCCGGATCATGTTCAGCACAGCCAGGTTGTCCTGTCGAAAGCTCCAATTTTCGAGCATCATACAAGGTGTCTTGTATGTTTCCGATGCCTCGACCAGCTTCCAGCAGTCTTCGACGCTCCCCGCAATGGGGACTTCGCACCCGACATACACGCCTTTTTCCAGGGCACCCAGACTGATTTCGGCGTGCATCGGCCAGCCGGTGGCGATGATGGTCAGGTCGAGCTTTTCCGTTTCGAGAAGTCTTTTCCAGGCTTTGTCATCGTCGGTATAGACCGTCGGAGCGGGCTTTCCCGAGTCGGTGCAAATTTTGGCGGCCCGTTCGGCGGCGGTTTTAACGAGATCGCAAACGGCAACGACTTCAATCTCCGGGAAATCGAGAAGGTTCCGCAAGTGGCCGGTGCCTCGGTTTCCGGTACCGATCACGGCAAGGCGAACTTTTTTCGACTCGACCGGAACGGCGGTTTGTGTGGCAGTCTGCACGGTAGTTTGTGCGGTGGTTTCCCACGCCAACGATGCTGTAGCAAGACTCGCACCGGTTACCACCGCGCCGTTTCTCAAAAAATCTCGGCGTTTCATGATAAATACTTTCTATGTTTGAAGGTCCATTGAAGAATGGAGGAATGGTGAAGAATCGAAACGACATCATCGCCCAAACCGTTCGGCGACTTTATTGAAGGCATCGATACAGGCTTGGATATGCTTTTCTTCGTAAACGGGATGCGTGAAGAAGCACATTGTCCGGTCGGTCATCCATCGGGCGGTCTTGCAGTCGATGGCCGAATAATCAATTGTTCTGGCCTTCGGGTCGTCGAATGGATAATTCGCCGTTCCAAATCCGTTGCGTTCCGTGAAAGCCCGCTCCTTGTACATCTCCGGCCAAAGGACGCCATAAACCGGGACGCCTTCCGCTCCGACCGCTGCGATGAAGGTCTTGATGTCGCAAGTCAGCTTGTCGAGGTCGAGGACGAAGGGTGCCCACCACCAGGCGTTTTGCCGCTCTTGAGTATCCAACGGAGCGTGCAGAACGACGGGATGTTTTGCAAGGGTTTCGAGAAACAACTTTCCGTTCCTGATGCGGTTTTTGAGATTCCACGAATCCAGCCTCGCCAGTTCACAGAGGCCGATTTGCGATTGCATCTCGGTCATACGGAAGTTGAAACCGACCCGTTTGTGAATGTACATCAACTTGCCTTCCATTTCGAGCAGATTGAGGCGTTCCTTGACATCGTAACCGTGGTCGCGAAACGATCGGCATTCCCAGGCGAGGTCTTCGTCGTCGGTCACGACCATGCCGCCTTCGCCGCCGGTCGTAAAATGCTTGCTCTGGCAAAAGCTGAAGCAACCGGCATCGCCGATAGTTCCCGCCTTTTTGCCCTTGTAAATTCCACCGAAACACTGGGCACAGTCTTCGACGACCTTGAGTTTGTATTTTCGCGCTATGGCCAGGATCGGGTCCATGTCGGCCACGACACCGTAAAGATGCACGACGAGAATGGCCTTCGTCCGTTCGGTGATTTTACTTTCGATCTCGGCGGGGTCGATCAGGTGATCGGTTCCGACATCGGCGAACACCGGCAGCGCACCGGCCTGCATGGCGCAGAACGACGACGCGATAAACGAATACGAGGGGCAGATCACCTCGTCGCCGGGGCCGATTCCCAGCGATGCCAGCGCAACGTGCAAGGCCGCCGTACCGTTGGTCACGCTGATCGCGTGTTTCGAGCCGTTCCACTGCGCCCAGGCTTGTTCAAATTCCTGTCCGACCGGGCCGGTCCAGTAATTGACTTTGCCGCTGCGCAACGGTTCCATGGCTTTTTGAATGGTCGATTCTTCAAACGACGGCCACATCGGGAAGTTTCCAGTCCAAACTTGCGGTCCACCTTCCAAAGCGATTTTTCGATCGGTCATGTTGTTCTCCTAATAGGTAACGAGGTATGGTATAATTAATCCTGCGACTTTTACGCATCGTCAAGTCCCAACGGTGGATCGTTCATAAAAACCGGCTTGTAACCCCGTTCGGTAAGGAACGCGAAAGCACGGTCCAAGCGGTCCCAGTGATCGGGGAGGTAATTCCTGTAAAACGGCCAAAAGTATTGTTCGTGCGTCATCAAGTCGATAAATTCCGCCGTGTTCGGGTCGGCGATCACCTTTTCGAGCGTCGGCACGGTGTCGTCCAGCGGCACGAGATTGGCCACCAGATCGATTTTGGAAAAAACGATGCCGCTGTCAACGTCGAGGAGGAAATCCTGATGCTCCAGGTAATGGCATCGGCTGTCGTCCATCTGATAACAGACGTAATAGTCTCCGTTCCTCCTGATAAAATAACCGCTGAGTGCCGTCACACCGTGTGCGGCCAGAGATTGGTAGGTTTCCGGTCGAATCGTTCCCCAGTGGATGACCGTCGCCGGAAGATACGACGCTTCGCCTGCAAAGCGTTTGATTTCACGCTCCACCTGCACGAAATCGCCGATCAAGGTCTCCGCCGAAGCGTTTTTGTACGGTTCGCCGGGATGTTCCCGCTTGGCATGGAACAGCAACCGAAGCCAATCGGCGTTGTCCTCCCATTCCGACTTGTACCGGTCGGAAAACTGCGAGAGATTGAAATACTCCCTTTCGACATTGATGTACTCCGCGTCGCCCGAGGTTTCATAGAACAAATTCAATGCGAACTTCGTCCCGTATTTTTGGTGCAACTTGCGGAGATTTCCGAGAAAATAGTCCTCGAAAAGACTCTTGTAACCGTTGCGATGTATCTCGCGCAGGAAAAAAATCGTGTCATCGACCGTAAAACGATAGCGAGGCACGGAATTTTTGAGCCAAAGAACCCGGATTCGTGTCTCATGGAGTTCGTTCGAAGCGGACTTTGATTTGACAATAATGTCATTCATCTTTTGACGGAGTTCAATTTCCGCCTCAAAAGCCCGCCCGTTCCGACGGCATTCAACCCCGTTGACCGTCACGGCGGCATCCGGCGGTGCTTCACCGGATACCTTGATCTTCAGGGCGATCGGCCTGCCGTCGGACGCTTCAACGACACCGACAACCGGGGCACCCAGTCGGCGATGCAGGACGGCACCGTGAAATGGCTGAAGAACTTGAATTCCGGAATCGTCCGACGGAGCACCTGCAAACGCTTCAGGCAATCCTGCGGAAAGAACGGTGGCGATCCCGGTGAGTGATGATAAAAAATCGCGGCGTTTCATGGTGATTATCTTTCTGTTTCACAAAGTGATTTGAGCAACTCAACAGCCGTTGCTTTGACAATCGTTTCGGCATTGACTTCGAGGCAGGAAAACTTGGACCGCCAAGTGTTGTAACCGCCGAGTGCGTGTTGCTCCGGCGGGGGAATGTAGCCGTAACACCCGTTCGCAAGGCCGATATTGAACGTTGGCAGGAACGGACTGCGGGCTTTGATTTCCAGACCGGTGATCCCGTAAATCTCGCCGGGCAGCGCCGTGATGCCAAGTTCGCCGATGCGTATCGCCTGCACGACTATTTCCGAACTTTCCGGCCAATCGCCCATGTCGGAAACGTTCAGCGCATAAACATCGGGAACATTTTGCGGTTTGCCGTCTGGGAAATTGGCAACATGTTCCTTGGCTGCCCGGACTTCCTCCGGTGTCGGCACGCGATTGGCAATATAGATGCGCTTTTCGGCCATCGCGAGCGGAACGCTGTCATAGTATTCAATGTTCGGCCAAACGACCATCGCCGCCTGAGCCGTCTCGCGACCGACGCTCAGGTAATCGAATCGACGCTCCGGGTTCAGGAAATCGATGCAATTCGCATCGCCGCTGGTTCCGTTCGACATCATACCGACGAATTGTTGGGACATGTTGTCCACGCCGACTTTTTCGGCAATCATTTCCTTGATCTGCCGTGAAAAGACACCGAAGTAATCGCCGGAAAGAACACCCCCCCCGACTCCGGCATAATGTGTCGAATAGTTTGCAAAAACCGCCACCGGTTTTCCGTCCGGAGAGACCAGCGAAAGCACGGAAACCGCCGTATCAACCGGACCCGTTCGGGCAATGGCGTTCGGGTTGTTGATGCCGGGGTTCATCATCGCACGGTCGTCTTTCTTGTCACTGAACGGGTTCGTCGTCGCGGTTCCGGGTTTCATCAGGAAACGCCGACAATAAACGTTGTTCGGGTCATTGCCGACCGCCCAACCAACCTTGACCGGCGTGAGATTCTCCTGAGCCTGGCCGACGGCCCCGGCGACTTTGCCGACAAGGAAATCCATGTACGGCTTTTCAGCCGTTGCGGAATGGGTATCCGCCAGTGACGGTGCGGAATGGCAATGCGTCGATGAGATCATGATCCGGTTCTTGGGAATACCGGTTTTCGCAACGATCTCCTCTTTCATCAGTTCACAAAAATCGAACGGAATAATACAGTTATCGATTACCACCAGGGCGATTTGCATATTGCCGTCGCTTAAAACAAGGCAACGCACATAAAGCGGATCTTGCACGGTTTCAATGAACTGCGGAAAGAATCCACCGTTGACCACGACGGGAAATTCCAGC
>Ga0123353_10006144_pt1 | contig 15949 bp, 11 predicted proteins | sample TergutLab28metaG_3_FD_92763 | JGI IMG/M metagenome (GOLD analysis project Ga0123353, IMG submission 92763) | Labiotermes labralis P3 segment gut microbial communities from Petit-Saut dam, French Guiana - Lab288 P3 | ecosystem: Host-associated > Arthropoda: Insects > Digestive system > Gut ... | reverse complement strand
GCGTGAGGAGATGGGAGGAGGGGGGGGGGGGGGGGGGGGGGGGGGGGGGGGGGGGGCAGTAATTTCCAATAAAAAAAAAAGTAGCAAAAATGCACATATTACCTTCACCATATACGACTGCTTTCATGTAACAAGTTCTGCATGGAGTTTCATGACAAGTTTACACTGGAGAGTTTTTCTAAAATATGATGACCAATTCCAATTTTGGATACAATCAGAGCACAAATATCAAACTATAACTAATTATTCCTGTGGGCATTCTCTTTTGGGCTTTTTGCAACAAGTTCTTTTGCAGGCTCTTTGCTGCTGTGTGCTTTTTCTTAAGTTTTATTGTGGTACATTGCTGTTAGTTTCTTGTGGCTAGTTAATCATCAAAAATCCAGTTATTCTGGCAATCAGTGAGAGTACAGTGAAGCATTGGGCTCAGACCAGCAACAACCAGTGTTATCACAATATGCCTTACACAGGAATACATTGTATATCTCCATCAGTGTACTTAATGAATCCTTATGTTCATATCCAAAGTTTGATATTTACTACTGTCAAAATATAGCAGTTAGATAAAACAATAAAAAAGACCAACTGTGACCTACAGAGTTGAATCATCAACCCTAATGAACAGTCTTAATGATGTGGGAAAGGAAATCTTGATAAAAATATATGGGTCAACAATGAAAGTGATTCCTGGAGAATAAAAATAAATCAAGAAATTTGGAACAAATTTAAGTCACCAGATAGTGTAACGGTAATTAAACTATGTAGATTGGAATGGCTTGGGCATGTTGAAGAGTGGATGGTGAAAGGACAGTAAAGAAGTTACAGGAAAGCAAATCAGGAGGAGAGAGAAAACAGGAAAACCTAGATTAAAGTGGATGGATGATACCAAATTGGACTTCGGATGTACAGGTGTGAAAAGATAGAGAACAAGAGCTTTGGACAGACAAGAATGGGCATCTGTAATAGTGAAAGTCAAGGCCAAACTTAAAAAGCTGTAGTACTAAAGAAGAAGAAGAAAGTGTAGCAGTCAGTCTTGCAAAATCCAAACAACCCTGCCCAAAAAACAACCCCAAGATAAATACAACAATTGCCCTGGATTCCCAGGCACTGTGTATATACCAAAGATATGGTGAAGCCCATCAGAGGAGCACAGCAGACCTTGAATTCCAGCACACATCAACTGGATGATACAACTTCACATGAAAATGTACACATACATGTTTTTGTGTGCATCTCAAGTGTAACTGGACTACACATTTATTAAAATAAATAAGTACTGAAAAAAACAGTAGAGAAACTTGGAGCACACATTCTGTAACAAGCACACTTTTCATGTCAGTCATTTTGATACAAGTAAAATGAGACAAATGAACATCCCAGAATTATTAAGCTCTACACATATTTCCTAATTTGCTTCATTTGTGTTGATCTGCAGCACACGTGTAAGTGCTAAGGCAGGTACAAGGACATCTTAACAGAGATACTTATGACATCAGTTCCAAACTGGTAGTTTTTTAGTGATCAAATACATTATCCTTGGCACTTAAAGGTGAAAAACAAGAAAACATTTATCACAGAATGGATACTGTGCAGGACATTGTGCATTTATCTAAGGATCACATTCATATATGTGTTAAGCAACTTAGACATACAGGCACTGCAAGATGCTTCATTGATATGTAAGAAACACCATGTCATCATTCCTAAGAGTACTGCAAAAGGAGAATGCCTAATTTGGGGAAACTGACAAGAAGTGGTGGATAACCTCACCATGGAAATGCAAACGATTCCATAATTTGTTGCACGACAAGCTAGAGTTCAACAGTGTACATGCATACTCAGTATCATTCAGTTGACACAAGAATCACAGTATATTCATTCTGAGACACATGCAGGGCCTAGATAGTGACAGGGAAATAATTATCTTGGAAATGTTACAAGCAATAAATCACTTCCAGCTTGAAATCATATAAGCTAGCAAAACATGGTGTAATCCTTCACTAACAAAGCTAATTATAAATAAAGTAGTTATGTCTCAATAATACCATATGACAGAACACAGATCACAGCAACACTAAAAATCCACGTTTTATTCACCAGCTCTTAATATTTGACTGGAAATATGGTATAAGTTGTGACATAACTGTTACAAGAATCATACGTCCAGACTATTTTATGCCGCAGTTAATAAGTGGTAACTGAACAAATAAACAAAAGATTTATGTCTGAAAAATTAATCAATGAAGAAAAGATTTACATACCATAGGACAATACACTATCAAAAACCACAGGTAACTGAATGTGGGCCCTGTGGATTTTTTCTGTAAATGGGTACAACTGTAATGTTCCCTTAATTCAAATTATAATTACGTATTCCAACTACAATGTTTTAAATATGGAGTTCTTCAAGGATTAATATTTGGTACACACACACAATGACCTGTCCTAAACCATCAATTCTCAGTCCATCCCTCTTCTGACGATACCACATTACTTCATATCCAGACACTGATTACTTTCATAGGTGCATTAATATTGTGTCTGCTACCTTGAACAAACGAACTTACACTGAAATATCTGACAAAGAAAACATCATAAAATTTGATAGCAACTACACAACACCAATTAATCTCAATATACAATATAATCATAAAACAATATATTACGTACGGAAAACTACAATGTTTGACATACAAACTGGTAATAATATAGAAAAAAATACACAATGAATATAGTGCTTTAAAGTAATTTCTATTTTATTCTTACGCTTAGTTATGAGGACACTCACATGACTTATAATAGATGCTCTACACAGTGTTCAAATCAAATTACTTTGCATATTTTATTTTCACCGTGATGTACGATGCTTTCTGAGAAATTCATTAAATAACAAAACATACTTCACATCAAAAAGAGGATCATTAGATATGTGGTGACACTAATAAGGCAGGCTTGCACAAAACTGTGCTTTGTCAATGACACTGCCATTGCGTTAGCTGACACCACAGTACCATATTGCAACCATGCCAAAAACTAGCCAGTCATTGCATTCCACATTGAGTCAAAAAAATTGTTTAATTACACCCTAAGTACAGCCTCCAAACAGAGAAAATATGACTGGTGTGCAGTCTATTATACTGCACTCCACACTAAAAACTGCCAAAAAATATGTTTATTATGAACTTAAAGTTGGTAGAACGTTCCAACATTTCTGATGTAAAAGAAACGCCCCTTGCATTCAGTAACTGCAAACTGTTTGGTATGCTAGAAAGGAAATATTCCTTGTAATTAATTACAGGCTATATAGTAGTTACCATGGTACAATTTGTGATGTGAAGGGAACAATTTATTTGAGCTGCACAGTTGATGCCTAACTTTATTAATTTTGTGTACAACTGATCGTTTTATCACGCTTTATCTGCGCTGAAATTAGTTTCTAAACTGCATAGTTACTCTGCAGATGAATAAAATACTATCAAGATCCATTCATCAGAATAATGAATCTTGTATCAATGTCATGCTGTAACTTTACACAAGGTAGATAAAAATAATAATTGTGGACATGTTTACCTGTTCTCTACTGGGAACGGTCGTGTATTCACATCTGCGTGAAACGTGAACAGTGGAGTGAGAGGTGTAGATGCTGGAATATCAACAAGCAAATACTCAACAGGTAGGGGCCTGGCTAACCTAGGGACTTCGTTACCATAGCCGTCTTTTTCCTGAAACAAATGTAATGAAATTTGTTTTATCCGGCACACAATTTAACAGTGAATTCTAACACTATGAAAACCGGTTTGTACTAGTATTATAAATAACGACGTCAAAAATATTAAAACGTTTCGAAAAACCGCGGTTCAATCCACTGGCTAAGATGGCGTCTGCGCGACATTACTATTAATGCGCGGACAGATGGCGCAGGTTCCGCAAACTAACATCGTCCGCCATGCCAAATGGTTCAGTGTTCACATCATGATGTGGCATAATGTTGTAAGTTAGTGCCGTACAAAAGCCGGCAACGGCAGTTTTTCGTTATGTAAAATACAAATGCCGCTTCCTCGTTAATCGACAATTTCGTATAATCGTACAGACGCACCGGTACGTGCGTTTACGTCGCCGTAGCTCGTTCGCTACATTACGTATTTTCATCGTACCGACTTTTGTTTTTTTCGCTGTAGCAACAACGCGATAAACACGGTAAGCAATTGACTTCAACTCTTTGAGATTATTATTAACAGTACGCTCTTCAGTATGAGTTAACAGTAAACATTTGATACACATAATTCTATTGCTTTCACAACAACTGTGGCAGTTGGTGTTCTGCAAATGAGTGCCGCACAAATTTTGGAGTCGGTGAAGAACGAAAGTTCTCTTTCTTGTCACTGGCGGGACTTCATACTGCAGAATGCTTTGAAATGACTTCAGAGAAACGTTAGTTTCATGTCCCAGTCAGCAGCTGGGCCGAAATATAGGGTTTATATGACTGTCATGAGATTTTGCTATGACTGGAAAATGTGAGGATCTCTTAGGAATAGGTAGTGTAGTATGCTTATAGTTGAATGTTAAAGTTATACTGTAAGTAATTAGCATGTAAACGGTGTCAGAATGTGTACATAAATGAACGTTCACTAGTTGCTTTATGGTATAGGCAGAAAACACCAAATATGGGGATCAGTACTTGTTAAATGTGTAATAAACCAACTTTACAGATGATGGAACCAGGAGTACTACCAGAACTCGAGGAGTTGACCCTCTGTAGTTTTTGTAAGCAGAAGTTCAATGACTCGGATCTCTGCCCGAAGTTCCTAAGTTGCAAGCACTACTTCTGTCTCAAGTGTATCCAAACTGCACTAATGAAAGGTCGAGAATTGTACTGTGTTCACTGTTGGAAGCGTACTGAGCTTGGTGAACAAGGAGCAGATACTCTACAAACATACAGTGCAGTGCTAACACTAGCAAAGCACTTTACAACCCTGAAGATTGGTCCAGGAGCAGGTGGAGGCAACAAACCTCCAGATAAAGACCGCAAGGTAGATAACATTCAGACTTAATGAACAGATTCATATTACATGAAGTATGTAGTAAATACTAGTTTATTTGAGCATGTGTACAGAACCAGGTCCTACTGCACTTCCATTTTTACCATTTTATAGCAACTGTTTTTACCTTGAACATTAACAGAGAACTGAAAATTTATAAATGATTTTGATTTTCAAGATTTTTTTTTGTGAACTAAACATAAGTGATATAAGATACAAAGTTTTCATGGCAGTGAAGAGTCACATTGTGTTTTTCTGGGGTATGACTCTATGACATTTCAGAGGAACATAATGCTGCCTCCCATTCCACCTGGCAGATAAAGGCAGTATGTTCTTCATCAACTCTGGTAGTTGCCTATAGTACATTAACCCAGAAAACCGTAATACCAACAGGAATGAGTCGGAAATAATATCTAGTATGTTAAGAAAATTGCTTTTTGACATGGCTGAGTAGCAAATAAGTGCATGAAGCCAAGAATTATGGCTGTTACTGTTCAGAAGCCTAAAAAACTGTACCTTCTTGTGTAAATTAACACTCATGAGGAAGAAATGATTGGTTTTATTGCTGCAAACAGTTTTCCTAGGGGTGATACCATTTAACAGTCCAACTATGTGAACAGTTAGTAGTTATATAGTGACAGGACTACAATTAAGAAACATTGTGATATTTTAACCATTTCAATGAGACCAGGCAGTAACCCCTTAACTGACATGGGGAATACATTCCTTAGGAGTGGCACATTTTGTAAATCCATATTGGACAAACTTAGATATTGTGTGGTGGATCCATGGAAATGCAGCTGCAGAAAGTAACAAATACTATATATACTGTAATGATATTTAGTTATAAATATGCAGTTTGGTGAGCTATTTAGTTAAAAGTTGTAGGATGACAGTTAAGCTAAAAATTTACACTGATGAATATACTGAGTAAAATAAGATCAAGTTGGTTACACAAATATATATGCAAAAGCTAAACCATGTGTAGCATTTTATATGCAATGGTATTTTTCATGTGCTGTACAGTGTGTTTGGAAGGTTGCATATAATCAAACTTTCTGCATCTGGCAAACCACTGTTTGTGTTGTGTTCATACGTATACTTCAGTCCATATTGGAGGAGGGTTTACTGTATGTTATTAATGCATTTAGGTGTATTCATATGATTTTTTGTAGTTGTGATATCATTATTTCATAAAAGGTACATGCAAAGCCATTTCTGTGTTAAGTGGAGGATAGGTTGTCACCATTGCACTCTGGTGACCTTTCCCATCCTTCCTTCTGGGAAAGAGCTAAACAAAACCCACTTGAGGTGTGTGAATGGGTTACACACTTAGGTGGCTGCAATAAGAAGTGGAATTTGTAACTGGATACATTTCAGTTGGTGGTCATGCTAATACTAAACTGGAGAAACTCCTAATGCCTGTGCTGGGAGTAATATCCCAGCTGTCCAGTTCACAGCGGTTCAGTTTGCTGACTACACTAAATTAGTCTTTGCTATTCTCAGATGTTAAACACCATAGATTGGTAGTTATTTACCATTGCTTCAGGACAACCTGTTGGTCCCCCCTTCAAGGGCCAAGTGCAGTCCAAAGAAGATGGGATCAATAGGTTGTCCCAAAACATTGGTAACTAAGTACCAGTCTGTGCTGTGTGACATCTCAAAAGAGCGATGATCTCATTTACACCACAGAGGAAGCTTGAAATCACACATGCACTGTTAGTACTGTTTCAAAGTATTTGAAGAATTTCATGTTTGTTCCCATAGTGTTCATACTGTTAGGAAACAATAATTTAGGGCAAAATGTATGCAAATACACCAAGTTCACCTGGTGGACTTCAACTCCAGGTGGTTGAATTGACTTTTTCACAATATTTCTGACCAATACGAATGCCCATAGGTTTTAGGTGTACTGGAGAAAGACATAGGATGTATGCTCAGATGTTCAAACATGCATGTAATGTTAACTTCACAAACATGTATGGATTTCCATGCTGATTGTAAGACATCCTGTTATGTTTATATATTTAGTTAACTAGGAAATCACTATCCAAAATAACTATACTTTTGTTATATAACACAAAGCTACACATACATATTTCGATCTTAACAAACCATCCTGATGATTGCCTGTTAAGACCAAAATGTGCATGTGTAGCTTAGTGTTAACATAATAAATGTATAGTTGTGTATAATGGTGATTTACCAAGTGTTTAAATAACTGTGCATTCTTGACCCCAGATGCTCTGCTTCATGCCTTGGCTGTTTGTTATACCTCTGTAAAGACCTGCTACTACTCACTGTAAAGGAAGTGGGGTGAACCATAGAGCTTCTGTGGATGTGGTAAAGAATAGAAAAAAAAAAGTCTGTCACATACTGGGAATCAAAACCTGGTTGACCATCCCATACCTTAGACATTATACTGAATTTCCCTGGCTCTTCCCTCCCCTGTTATTGTACTTTAACACTGGCATGTAATGTCAAGTATACTCATCACACAGTGATAAGCTCGAAAGTGCCTAGCTTCAGGCTAAGGTAATGGCACTTAATGGCCTTCCCTATGTGGCTGTCATTAAATTCCTGTCTTCTGCAGCTCACACTAGGCATTTAACTCTGACACTAAAGTGTTAAATACACATAGGAATTGTGATGACTAAATGTACACTAAGCTAGGCAATACAAATTTTCAGATTTCCTGGCAGGAATTATTCACATTGTGGTCTTCTGGGTTGTGACATGCAGAAGTCTCATACATGGATATTAGTGTTTCCAGGCAGGATGTTCCTCCAAAACACTGGTATCCACCTGGACTGTGTGGTGTCACAAATGGAAAAAAACCACATTCTGAAAGCTAAGAAGTGTTTTGGAACCACTCAGGAAGTAGTACAAACCACTACTACTTGCAGTCTCCTATATCAGGGACACATGTCTCATTTGCAGGCAACAGTAATGAGACATCAGAATGGATAGGGGTAATTATACCAGTAAGATCATCTCTGAGTATCTGAACTAACTAAGCCAACTCCATGGAGCAGAGTCCTTATTGAGAAGCTAACATGTCCGCAGCTACTCAAGAAACTCCCTGCACTTTATAGAACCCAGAGGTTCATTAGCACATACACAAGAGCCCACTACCTGTCCCTATCCTGACCCAGATCAATCCTACTGTACATTTTAATATTATCCTCCCAAGGTCTTCCAAGTGATCTCTTTCTCCCAGGTTTCTGCATGAAAACCCTGTATGCACCTCCCATATGTGCTACATGCCCTGACAATCTCATTCTTCTTGATTTGATCGCCCATATAATATTTGTGTAGGAATACACATTACAGAGCTCCTCCTTATGTAGTCATTTTCATTCCTCTATTCTCCAAGTGTCTGAAACATTCTTCATCCCAATCAGAACTTTGAGTTAGCTCTTTAAAAAACTGGAAAGAATTGGTGCTGAATAGGGAGGCTTGGAATAACCTGGTGAGAAATGCCAAAATCCACGAAGGGTTGTAAAGCTATTGGAAGAATAAGGAGGAGGAGAAGAAGAAGAAAAAGAAAAGAAGAAGATGATAATAATAATAATAATTTTGTTAGCTGTGAATATGAACAACCAGAGGTTAACCAGTTTCCCAAAAATTTAGGAGCTGCCTCACACTTTTGGTGCCAGAAGTGTGACATGAAATAAGTCCCATACTGAGGACCCACAATTCTGGAGCTATCTGCAAAGCTCCCTATTATGTCACTTCCTGTTCAGTGCACACTTTTTTATATGTGGATAAAAAAGGGATAACTATCCTAAAAATATTAGGCACCACCATACAAAATTTAGTTGTTTGAGACTTATGCATGATGGTGAACAACCATAACAAAGGCAGTCAGTGAACCATGGTGATCTCCAGTTTCATACTTGCATGGAGCTGCACAAACCACTGCAAGTGGATTTGAAAAATTCTACATATGTGGGCAGGACAGCTGCTATTCATGTGTATTATGAACTAGTGTACTGAAAATAAGAGTTCGTGAGATATAAGCAGAAGGCAGAATGCCACCTACCAGGAAATAAACATACAAACTAAAGTGTTTATATAATTTTTTTAAATCCATCTGGACATAATTGTACAAAATAAATGCCACTATACTACAGTCTTCCTTTTATCATCCTACTGAGCATCTTTATTGCATGAGGAGCCTGCGTATGCCAGGACATCCTGTGACAACTATAGTGTTCAGGACAGTGATGAAGAAACACACATTTTAGCTGTATATTTGTTTGTTTGCACAATGTGAAAGCATCAGAATGTCTACTGTAGTAGTAACAGTGTCACATTCATGCTACCAAAACAATGACTGAGATGACCTGATCAATTATTACCATTGGTATCTATGACAGCAAATGTATGATTCATCTACTACTACTACTACTGCTGTTGCTACTTATCAGAACACCCACTGTATAATAATTCAGCAGAAACTGTGGAATAAACTTGACTACCCATTTGCAGTTGTAAGATTATGAAGATTTCTCTGCAGAACAGATATTTATTCCAAATATATATTAACGTAAACCAAATTTTTATAATCACAGTTTATCTGTGGGTGCAAAGATCAGAACTGGGATTGATACTACAGTAATATTAAAGAGAGGAATAACTTGTGGGTCAGTTTTAATGATATTGGTTAGAGTTAAATGAACTTTCCATACTTCAGCACTGTGTGAACAGAAACTTGTGAGCAGCTATGTCAGTGTAAGGGACTGAAGGGTCACTTTTGGTTCATTTTATGATGCAGTCAATATCAAGGGATATGCTTAAGCAGAATCTGCTACACCAAACTGCTCAGTTATTAGCACATCTACACTTGGACTGGGAAGTATTTGAGGTTAACTGTAATTACAAGATTTTGAGTGTATTCATAATAATCCATGGCTAAATGGTATAAGAACATTCACTACCATACGATAACTGTAGAACCCATAAAGAGATAACCCTACTACATCACTCCAAAGATTCACTGTATTTCCCAAATATCATGAAACTGATTTATTTAGACACCATATGGATATCAGCCACATTATTTCAGAACTGAACACAACAGTACACAAAAAAAAAATTCTGGAATACTGCTCCACAAGTATCTACAATGGTACATATTGTTTCTTCTGTCGCAGCAGTTGTGGCTGTGAAAACTTAGCATAATTGAGCATGCACTAGGACCAAAAAAGTATAAAACAGTGTAAAACTGTGATAATATCCTGATGGGAAAAATGGTGAGCTGCTGTTCTGAACATACACTGGTGGGGTGTAACCATTTTTTATGAGAATTTCCTAGGATCCTAATGGAAATATTTGTTTTGAACTTGTTAATAATGGACTGACAGGAAATTTAGCCACAGTGATGGTATATTCCTGAACATTGTAGTTATAACATGTGTAACCTTTCTTGCTTGTGAGTGCATGTTGTGCTGTATCAACTGGTAAACAGTTGCTGATATCTTCAAGGTCAAAAGGTTCATTAAGCCCCTGAAGACAGACATTATATTCCTTTGAAACATTGGTAACTAAAAGTCAACAGGGTAACGTCCCAGAAAACATGGATCTTCAACATTATTTTCTCAATCTGAAATGTTAGCTGCTATGACCTGGCACTAATGCTGTGAAGATACTCAAGTTCTGTTTAACCAATACCATGTTGATGGGAGGGTTATGTAGTGCCAAATGGGAAGTGTGATTAATAATAAGGCTGAAAAACACTGCACACTAGATGCATGCCATGTTCGAGCTATGTGCGTGTGTATTTACTGCACAGTATAGACTAGACACTGCTGTGCTTCTGAACTTGTTTTGTGCTGCTCTTCACAAAAATCACGTTACACAGCAGTTTTCGACCTCACCCACAACAGGTTATGGGCCCAGGTACGTGAGATTTTGGTCGGAAACAGTGCTGTGAAATAGTAAATTTATTAGTGACTGTGCCAGGAACGTGAAGTGACAAAATTAACTACAGCATGTATACTACCAGTGATTTCAAAGTACAGATTGAAACATTCGAAGGTCCTGACAATTGGCCTAAATGGAAATGGCAGATTTTAATGCTTCTGCATGTCCATTGCCTAGAAGGCATCACTGATGATCTCGAAAGTGCCCTGTCCTGCCTGCAGATGCTCAGCCTCAGCAGAAAAAGGAACTCACCAAGTGGCAACAGGATGACACCAAAGCTGCAAGCATTATTACATGCACGCTACTCAAGTCTGTTGCAGAGTGCATGTTGATGACTTGCACCAGTGCTAAAGACATTTGGGACAAGCAATGCACACGGTTTGAGCGCAGTAGTACGCAGTGGCTTAATATGCTCATCGAGGCGTTCTTCCAAGCACAATGTGACTGCAAGGAGGACATTAGCACACATGTCGCTAAACTGCAAAAACTGTTTCTCAACGCAAACGATGAATTGGTGCAGCACAGTGAAACTACACTGTCTGAACGTATGCTGACTGGACGAATTTTGTCCACACTTGGAAAGGAATAAGACAATTTCAGGGATGTTTGGGATACCATTCCTACTAACACACAAACAGTGAATTTCCTCATTGAGAAGCTCTGTGCAACTGAGTTGCAAGCTGGCACATTGGCATTTGCTGCACACAAAAATGACAAGAAGTTGAATTCTATGAAGGTGAATTCCAGTAAATCCATGAAAAGAGGAGCTGACCACGCAAAACAGAAATTTCCTTGCAACAAGTGCAAACAACTCGATTGATGGGCTGCGGAGTATCCTCAAAAGCAGCAGCATGCAAGGGACAGAGGTGGTAAATCAGCTGCAAAGAAGAATGCTGATGCGTTCCCAGTGCATGTAATGGGAGTTTCAAGAGCAAGCATTGTGGATGAGGGCGGCTTGGTGCAACACAGCACATTACGCCAAACAAACATTATTTTGTGTCATACACAAAATTTGCCAATCCTGAAACGATTGTGCTTGGCAAGAAAAATGTGCTGATGCAAGGATACAGTGAAGGTATGATAAACATCCAGATGTTTCACAACGGCATGTGACATGACGCAACACTGAAAAACGTTTGGTACGTGTCAGATGCAACCGCACATCTATTCTCCATCAAGGCAGGTGCCCAAAATGGCTACAGCACAACCTTGAATGAAAAAAAAAGTTGTTACTTGCAGAGGTGATGGAACTGTTGCAGCATCGGGTAAGCTCATTTATAACCTCTATGTATTGGTGATTCTGGTGTGTATTCCACAACACGTTGCAGAGGGTCCATCTGGCAAAGCAAGCAGAAACATTGCAAGTATGGCATGAACGTCTTGGTCATCAAAATAAGCGCCATGTTATGAAAGTGCTCAAACAACATGGTATTAATATGGAAGCAAACAAAGAATTTTCTGACGGTTGTGCTTTGGGAACAGCACGTTGGCAGAGCTTCAGAACTCGGAAGAGTCGACCAAGCATAGTTGGAAAACAGATTAACGCAGATGTGTGTGGTCCAATGACAGAAAGGTCAGTGGGTGGTGCCCACTATTATGTCTGTTTCGAAGATGATTACTCAAAATTTCATCATGTGTTCTTCATCACCATAAAAAGTCAGGTGGCTTGCTTTTTGTGAAGATTTCTGAAATCAATAAAGACTGCTGGACATGTCACAAAAGTTCTGCTGTCAGACGGTGGCAAGGAATTCAACTGTAAAGCTGTACAGAAAGTGTTGGAAGAGCATGGTATTATGCACCCACTCACCATGCCATACACTCCCGAATAGAATGGTGCAGCAGAGCAAGAAAATCGTATGACTGTGCTTCACACCAGTGGTTTGCCGAAAAAACTGGGCTGAAGTCTGTAATACTGTGGTATACATACTCAACTATACTAGACCTACACCAATGGAAGGTAAGATGTCTTTGGCTGTGGACTGGATTGTATGCAACTCTTGGACACTTGTGTGTTTTTGGGACAATGTTATGTGCACATTCCCAAACAGAAAGGGCACAAGTGGGACCAGAAGAGTAAGTTGGGTCAATTGGTCAGATATATGGGTGAAAAGGATGGCTATCGAATTTGGATACCTAACGAATGGAAGATCTTGTTGAGTTGTGATGTCCTCTTTAAGCCAGAAGTTGTGTGCAATTTGTGCAATGACATGACCAAAACCAAAAGCATGTGCCCCATGCCCCATGCAGCTCCAACTGGAGAAATTCATGTATTACAAAACTACAAAAGCGACAATGGAAATACTGCGTCTACTTCTGGAGGAAGTAATAGTTCGAATTCAAGACCGCAAGAGCGTATGTGAAAAGAAACAGCCAAATTAGGATGACTAGTGGCGAATTAATTTGCGTAATTGCTGATAGTCAAGGAGACTACTATTTGAGCCCAGTTTCGTACATTGAAGCGATGCAGTCAAATGAACAGAAGCAATGGAGAAAGCTGGACTGAAGAACAGCACAGCTGATCCTTGTTTTTTTATCGCATGCATGAAGACAGTTTTCTCTGTATTGCAATTTATGTTGATGATGGACTTGTTGGTAACAAGGATGAAGAAATTGAGGAGTTTTTAGGGCTACTGCAAGAGGAATTTAAAATTACAATTAGCTCGCTTGAGAACTTCCTCAGAATGCAGATTAAGTGTCAAAATGATAGGTCAGTCTTTGTTAGTCAAGAGGCGTATACAAACAAGATACTGCAAAAGTTCAACATGGCTGAAGCAAAAGGTGTGTCGACGCTTGCCAGTTGCGAAGAAAGTGATAACCACAAAGAAGTCAGCAGTAAGGTTCCATATCACAAGGCAGTGGACAGCCTCATGTATCTTGCGGCAGCAACACACCCTGACATAGCATTCGCCATAAATAAAGCTGCATGGGTCATGGATAGACAAGCTGAAAAGGATTGGAACAATGTTAAACACATTTTTCGCTACTTGTGATCAACCAGTAACTATGGCCTCAGGTATACTAGAGGTTCTGTTAAACTAAAGGTTTTGGTAGTGATGCTGACTTTGCAGGAGATAAGGTAATTAGACATTCCACCATGGGTGTTATAGCTATATTTGCTCACGGTGCAGTGTCTTGGACAAATCAACTGCAAAAGATGACAGCCCTCTCGACAACTGACGCCGAGATCATTGCAGCAAGTGAAGGGGCTAAAGAATTAGTCTGGTTGAAATGCTTGTCATCAGAACTGTTGTCTAACTTTGCCAGAAAAACACTGGTACTCTACACTGACATCAATGCCATCAAACTAACCAAGAACAAAATAGTGAAACACATTGAGGTGCGACACTTCTATGTGAGGGAGAGATACCTTAATAATGACATTGGCATAGAACAGGTTGACGGAAGAAAACAACTGGCAGACTTGCTTACAAAACCCATTGAACATGTTCAATTTGAAGTACTGTGCTGTGAAATTGGAATTACCTCTGGGGAGCAATGAAGTGACTTGTGCAGTGTCCATTGTGTGACAGTGTTTGGAGGAAGTAATAAGGCTGAAAAACACTGCACACTAGATGCATGCCGTGTTTGCACTATGTGTGTGTGTATTTACTGCGCAGTGTAGATTAGACGCTGCTGTGCTTTGATACTCGTTTGTGCTGCTCTTCACAAAAATCACATTACAAAGCAGTTTTTGACCTCACCCACAATAATTGCGAATGATAAGTAGATAATGATCTGGGATGAAGCACTTGTGTTCACTCTGAATCAGAAATGAAAAAACTGTTATTTCAAGATATCATCTACAGCCATCCCTCACTCTTGATTGGTTCCAGAAACACAGAGCACCACGTGAAACAGCACTAAGCAGGGCATTGTTCCATAAGAATTAATGTTCCAACATCTAATTTGTACTCTAATCTTAGGCCACATGGATAATTAATTCACAATGTCAGGGTATATTTAATACAGAAAAGATGAACAATTATAAATTCAGAGTACTAAATTAATTTTGAAGCCCTTCAACAAGTTGCCATCTTTCAACATTCTTTGATTTTGTCTATATTTTTCAATGTAGACTTTACTATTGATCTGTTTAGAGACCAAATTGCAGTTGTGCGCTGCCATGGTTTGTCATGGCTTCTTCAGAAGTGTGGTCATCCCACACTCAATTCAGCAAGCTGCTGATCAGCTGCTAATGCCACCCAACTGCACTTGGCCATCAGTTAATGATGGCATCAGTGGTAAACACATGCAAGTGCTCATCAAACAGTTCAACCATGTAACGCTTCTGTGCAGTGTTAAAAAAAAAACCGCAAGAGCACCATAGCTAAACAGTACTAAGTGAAGCAAACTGTAGTGGGAATACCTGTATTAAGAAAGAAATACATGTAAACATGCATCATGTACATAAATGAAACAACTTTGTGTTGTGGTCATGTTACATTTTGGAGAAGACCTTCTGCCTCTTTCTTTTCTACTGTGGAGACTATGACATTAGGTTCCTCCAAAACATTGGTGACTAGCTACCGGACTACATGACATCACTTTCCAGATGACAGTAAGGTTCAAAGAACCTTCCAGCTTATGAAACTAATCCAGTATTCATCGTGTTCTATTGCCAAAAATGGAGGTGCAAAAATTAGACTTCTAGGGGCAGGACATAGGAGGCTATTATGACATTATTAAATTCACATATTTTTGGATCAGATTTCAGCGACTGGGGCCAGTATTCTGTTGCCCATGAAAATGTTTTTCAACTTTAATTTCAGCTTCCTACTGCCAGTCATATATTGCATAGTGATAATTTAACATTTTCACATTGGTCTTTTGTCACTGTTTGCTGTGAACAGGCTTTAGTGCACAAAGTCCTACGCAGATGAGACACGTGTACTTACATAGTAAAGTAAGAGTTCCTTTCATGTCATCAGATACCATGATTAGTCCACCCAATCAAAGCAGAAGTATGCATGGGATTTTTGGAATTC
>Ga0123353_10006143_pt1 | contig 15950 bp, 12 predicted proteins | sample TergutLab28metaG_3_FD_92763 | JGI IMG/M metagenome (GOLD analysis project Ga0123353, IMG submission 92763) | Labiotermes labralis P3 segment gut microbial communities from Petit-Saut dam, French Guiana - Lab288 P3 | ecosystem: Host-associated > Arthropoda: Insects > Digestive system > Gut ... | reverse complement strand
TTTTGGTTACCTTGACGTGATCTTCCCCGGCAAGCATATCCGCAACGTGCACAACAAACGCGACACCCACAACGTCGAAAGCATCAACGCCGACCTGCGGCATTATATCCCCGGTCTGGCCCGCCGCAGCCGCTGCTTTTACCGCAGCCTTGAAACGTTTTTGGCGGCCATCGAAGTGTTCGCGGACGCTTACAACGCGTTTGGAGAAGCCAAACTTAAGCACCGTGTTCCTGTCGTGAGGAGAAGTGAAAATCCAGCTAATCATCTGCATAAATTTCGCGACCCGCCTGGTAGCTTCCTCGACTATTTATAAAGACGCATATAGGGCACGCCTGGTTAAAACGGTCACTTGCTTTTTTATGAAAAAAGGAGTATAATTTAAACTTCAAGAATAGTATTCTAAAACATGGAGGATGATGCAATGAAACGAAAAACAACAAATAGGATGGGCCAAGCTCCGCTAATCATCGGTTTTCTCGCGCTGGCGCTAACCGTCGCCGCCGTGCTGACCATGCCGCTGGCCGTCTCGAAGTACGTGGCAACTGGGCAGGCCTCGGCAACGGCAAGGATCGCGGCGTTCGACTCAATAACCAGCACCAAATATTGGGGCTCGGACGCGATGGTTTATTGGCATAAGCTGTTTCTTAACCAGGGATCTCCTACTTATCACTTGGGCCGCGAAGCCGAGCTCTATATTTATGCGACTAACGAAAGCGAAGTTGCGGTAACAATGGAGCCGGTTTTTTATAATGTGCGCCAACCCTACGGGACGCCCTATTCGCACGGAACGATCGGCAGACGTCCGTCGGCCACTGGGACCCCTGATTTTTCTTGGAGCAATGCGTTGCACCGCCAGCCTTTGATTTTTGAATTCGCTCATAAAAATCCCGATTTTCCCCCATTTGAACATGAAACTCTTCTTATTGGGGGCATGCGGGCTTCCGCTGTTGATTCAAATGGAAATCTCACCGGGCCCAGACTCGATGACGTAGCATATCGCGGCGAAGACTTGTTTTTTGGGGAAGATGCGCTTGGGGGAATCAAATTACCGATTGTTAAGCCCGGCGAAACAATGGCCTTCGTGTTTACCCTGCATGGCTCATGGGCTCGGCGAGGCTTTTCTGCCGCGCAAGGCACGTTGCCCCGCCAGGACTATAACATGCTTGGCACGCAGGACGCCAGCGTTTACAACGCGGTATTCCGCCTGAACTATGACATCATCACCACGCAAGTGGACTAAGGAGGAGAAAAACATGAGAGGACTACGAATTGCGGCGCTTTTGCTGATAGCGGCGTTGGTCACGCTGCCGACAAGCAGCGCAAAGTATTTCGAAAACTTTGCCTTTGGCCTTGGGAAGGCTGGCCAGCCCGCGCTTGGGCTCAACAACTCGGAGGCCGAAGGCCTTTCGGCAACCGAAATTAACGACAGAGCCAGGCAGGGCATGGATGTCGTGTTTTCGGCGAACCATTTGTTCCAATACAATGGCACAAACCAAAACAATGGAACACAACAGCAATTGACAAATCTGCCGGAAGGCTATTACGCCTTCATCATTCGCGGTGGGGACGGCGGCGTAGGCCGGGCTGGGCCCTCTTTTGGCGGTGCTGGCGGGATGGTGATGGGTTATGTATGGCTGCGCGGCGGCACCACGCTTTATATTGAAGTTGGCTCTGCGGGTAGAGGCTGGCTGAGTATTACAGGCACAGGCAACGCAATGCCTGCGCTTCCCTTTGGAGGCGGAGGCAACCCCGGAAGCCCCAGAAATGGCAATATGGGCGGACAGGGCGGCGGGGCAACTTCCATCTCAACCAGCGTAACCCGGGCGCAGGACGCCAATCTCATTGCGATTGCCGGCGGCGGCGGCGGCGGCGGCAGAAATGACAATTCGCGCAACGTTTCCCGCGGTGGGAATGCCGGCGGCGCGGGCGGGCCGGTGATGCAGGCAACAGTGGCAGAGACGAATTCAAATTATTATTATAGGGACGAAAACACTCATAATCCCATTCTTAACGGATATGATACAGATGCCACAACGCACTTGACAAACATCTATGGCCCAAGAACTACTTGGGTTGGCCCCACCAATAATGCTGCCAACAACCCTGCTGCCACCGTCATTCATGTTGTTTATAACCTGAATGGCGTACATGGTCTGGTCAGTCCGGGATACCAGGGCGGCGTTATGCTCCCAAAAGATGGTAATAGATCCATCAAATCTACGGCACGAAGCGCTGGTTCTCCCGACCTTCGCTGCGGCGGCGGCGGCGGCGCGACAGTTGGCGGCCGCGGTGGCGATGACGAAACCGATATTACTCAAGGCGCCGGAGCAGCATTGCAGGGAGCCAGTGCCCGAAGCAATACCAATGGCGGCGGCGGCGGCGGCGGTTGGTTTGGCGGCGGCGGCGGCCACAATGCTGGTGCGCACAATGGCGGCGGCGGCGGCGGTTCTTCCTTTGTACGCCACGATGTGAGGCCTCTGACTTTGGCGACCGGTACAACAGCTGATATGCAGCGCAACGTCTATTTCAGAGATTTTATTTCTTTGACAAGATTTACGTTGGGCGATGCTCCTAATCAGGCTACTTGGGAGCAAGCACCAGTTGCAGCTGTTATCAACCTTGCAAACAATTTCCCTATTACAAGCACCACTACTTGGGCGAATACATCATATAACAACGTAAACGTTCGCTATTCTCGCAACGCCACCAATAATACTCAAGTAAGGCACACTGTTGGCAACGCAAATAGTGGAATTATAGGCATGCAAACCACAAATGCTTTAAATAACGCAACCCTTCCCGCGGGTGATGTTCAAAACTCCGGTTGGGACGGCTTTGCTTTCATTAAATACCTTGGCCCCAACTGCCCGGTTGCCTGCGTTGCGCCGTTCACCTGCCCGCACGCCCCGGCCCCCTGCCCGTCAGTCACCGGCATGCAGACCTACACCTCCTGGCCTTTCTAAATTACATTCAAGCAAGGCGCTGTTTGACGCGCACGATCAGGAATGCGAGCGCTTCGCGGCGACCATTGTCGCAAGAGGATTGCACACAAAAAACAAACCTGCATGTGATTGATGCAGGTTTGCTTTTGTTATTGGGCAGGTAAAAATATCCTCTTCCTTTGGCTGGTATTCTCTGCATAAGTTTCCATCCGCATGAAATAATAACCTTGAACTCAAAATTTCAAGTAAGGATGATGGAACCCATGAAAGCAACCGGAATTGTGCGGCGCATCGACGATTTGGGCCGCGTGGTCATACCGAAGGAAATTCGCAGGACAATGAGGATCCGCGAGGGCGACCCGCTTGAAATCTTCACTGATTCGGAAGGCGAAGTGATTTTCAAGAAATATTCCCCGGTGGGGGAGCTTTCCTCCACCACAAAGCCCTACGCGGAGGTGCTTTCGCGCGGGACAAACCTGCCGATTCTCATCACCGACAGGGACCGGGTGATCGCCTGCGCGGGGCTTTCCAAAAAGGAGGCCATCGACCGCCGGGTGACAAGCGCCCTGGAAACGGTCATCGAAAGCCGCGTGAGCTTCACGGCGACCATCGGCGGCGAGCGCCTGCATCCTGTGGAAGGCCTTGAGCGCGAAGCGGCCGTGGCCTGCCCCGTCATCGGCGGCGGCGACGTTTCCGGCTGCGTGATCATGCTCATAAACGAGAACGGCGCCATGCCCACCCAAACCGAGGTGAAGCTCATCCAGGTAGCGGCGTCCTTCCTGGGCAGGCAGATGGAGGAATAGCGGGCGAGCGCCCGCAGGCAACCGGCTGTGCCGCAACAGCCATTCGCTTGCTAATAAACCAGAAAACCCCCTGAAGCCTTGGCCCAGGGGGTATATCAGTTGCGCCGCACACCGCCAGGTGGCAGTCGCAAACAGCGATGGGGCTACGCCTCTTGCACTCCCATGGCGTAATCGGTAAAGCCTACCTTGAATACTCCGTTGGAGGATACCTTGTACAGCACGACGACCGTGCCATCGTGCTCCATGATGCAGTAGCATGCGCTATCGCGGTAAAGCATGCCCACCTTGATGGTCAGCTTGCTGTCCGCATAAATCACCAGTTCCTTGCCTGATGTGTTTACAAATCTTTTCAATTTTTACCTCCTTTGTTGGTTTACAGCAATCTTGCAGCAACCTGCAACATTGTTAACGGATTGACTTGTTAATTTGCGAAGCGTAGTATTATTATAACACTTTTTCGAGATAATGCAAGACTTTTTTGAAAATTTATCTAAAAATAATTCTATCTATTTGACATATGAAGGAATTCTAGACAACATTTATGGGAATGAGAGGAATTGTCGTATAATTCTGGAAATTATTTTTCCCAAAACAGGAATTGCAACTGGCAATAATATACATGCAATATCCAGATCATGCCATCAAAAATTGTTCCTCTGAAGAACTTCGCCTAGTGTCTCGCTAAATAATTACAATTTGCAATCATCTTCTTGTTTTTCCACAATTATGGCCATATATTGTAAATGAATCAGAAAATACACAACATATATTGCCAAATCGGAAAAGTTCACCCCTACAAGCCATTTTGTTACCACTACATATTGTGGTGGCCTCAGTAAGCCTAATCATTTGCCGCAATGAAGCGTTTGCATAAAATTCATTGACTGAATAAAACAGGAATGGTCAATTTTCTCAATGTATGATCGCTTTTATAATTCAGTGCGCGAAATCATTATATGGAGTCGTAAAATTGCCATTTAGACTCCATATCTGCACAAAATTTAGAAATTCGGCATATTTTTCCCAAGATATTGTGTTTTTATTCGCGCATAGGTTTCATATTTCGTCCCCATGGGAAGGCAGATCCAGGCTTGCCTCGGTCAGTTCGGCGGCCTCTTCCAGGGAAGCGCAGTACTTCACATCAAAGAATCGCCGGAGCTCGGCCGACTGCCCTTCCAGCTCCTCTTTTAAACTATGAGCATGATCGATGATGAAGACGATCATTCTGCAGGAGGTAAGTGCCGCCTGGGGCAGGAATACGTCGAACAGCCACCGGGTATCCGCCGCCTCGTTTTCGAAGCCGCTGCGGGTGTCGGCGACATACTGGCAGCCCTCGCGCGCCCGCAGGATATCCAGCGCGCGGAGCAGGGGCGCGCGGTAGTCATCCCCGCTGCAAAACTGTTTCCATGTGACAAACACGACGTTTAACTCCGGGAGATACTCCACGTCGCAAAATTGGGAATGGTACATGCAGGGTTCCTTTCAATCTTAACGGTTGCTTGTAGGGGTGGCCTGTGGGCCACCCGCTTTCAAGAAGCTTTTTTAAGGCGCGGGCGGCTCACAAGCCGCCCCTACAGGTTGATATTATTTCTGCGTCTCCTCCAGCATTTGCGCCATATCCAGATAAAATTCCTTCGTGCCCGGCATTCCGCCGATGCGCTTCACGCCGCCCGCGAAGTCGAAGTGGTCTTGCTCCAGGGTGGGCATCAGCTGCCATACGCCCGGCTGTATATGATCCGGGTCGTAATCTCTCGCGGGTTCAGCGAAGGGATGGCGCGCGGAAATCAGGTTCACCTGGCCATCGTTTGGCAGCCAGGCCTCATCCACATAAACGCCGCCCTTCGTCGTGAACGTGCGCTTTTTACCCATATCCCTCGCCAAGCCCTTGAATGCGGTCCACATGCCCTTTTTGGGTACATGGTTGCCCTTGCTGTCTTCCTCTGTCATTAGCGCCGTGTAGCTGAAGTAGTAGATATTCGGCAGGCATTCCAGCTGTTCGTTGAGCTTGGCCGCGCCGTCCAGGGTCATCTCCAGGTCCGCGCGTTCCGCGTTTTTGCGGGTGAAGAAGCGGTACGCGTTTGGGGCGTTCCAGGGCCGCAGCCAAAAATCCTTGAAGGAAACGCCGTATTGCTGCAGGCGCAGAGAGTAAAACCAATCGAGGGGCAGGGCACTGATCAGGTATACGCCAATCGCAAGCAGCCGCAGGAGCCAGCCGGAGGACTTGACGGCGGGCTCGAAGGCGGTGCTGCCGTTGTGGGGCGCGCCGAGTGTGACGATGGAAGCGACGCGCCCTTCCAACCCGCCGCTAAACAGCGGCGAAAGCTCCCCGGGCGGCGTAGCGGCCCGCTCTTCGGCCGAGCCATCCTTTAATAATTGCGCAAAATAACGCAGCGTGGTGCCGCCAAAGCTGTAGCCGAGCAAATGCACTTTCCGGTCCGTGTTGTTCCAGCCCGGCGCGAGGGCGTTCTTGAACGTGGGCCCATAGCGCCGGTGGCCATGCGCGGCGGCGTGAGCCGCGCCGTAATCCGTACGGGTGCCGGTGAGCTGCGCGTATAGCTCGCAGGCGCGGTCCCAGGATCCGCTGAAGGGCCCCACGGAAGCGGTGCGGGCCTCATACCCCTGGCTGTTCAAGTGCTTGGCCACACTGCCGGCCATCATACCCCAAACGGGGGCGATACTGTTCATGGCCTCGCTTTCCCCGTAGCCGCCAATGCCGGAGACAAATACGATGGGATAGCAGTCCCGTTTCGGCTCCTGCGCGCCGGCGGGGATCATCACGGAAAACATCATAGCGGCGATGAGGAGAATGCTGAGAATCCAGTTGAATCGCTTCATATCAAACCCTTCCATTTTATTGCGGAATCTGTTCCAGAATGGCCATATGCGCAAGGCAGAACGCGTGGTAGCCGGGCGCGCCGCCGATGCGCAGGCCGCCCCAAAAATCGATATGGTCGTATTCGACCATGGGCATGACCTGCCAAACGCCTGCGCGGAGATTGTCCGGGTCATACGCGCGGTACGGCTCGGTGAAGGGATACTTTCCGGAAATCACATTCACCAGGCCGTCATTGGGCAGCCAGGAATTGTCCACCAGAATCCCCCCGGCGGTGCGGAACGGCTCCCGGCGCTTGCCCATTTCCCGCGCGATGCGGCGCATCAGCGGGGATATACTGTCCTTTGGCGCCTGGCCGCCTTTGCCGTCATCCCGCGTCATCTGCCCATAATAGCTGAAGTAATATACACCCGGCAGGCATTGGATGGCTTTGTTGAGGGCGGCGGCGCCGTCGATGGAAAGGTCCGTATCCGCGCGGTCGGCGCTTTTGTCAAACACCCGGAAGGTATCAAGCGCCTTCCAGGGCGCGCGGTAAAAATCCTTGCTCGATATGCCGAAATGCTCCAGCCCGAAGGGATACGCCCAGTTGACGACGGGAAGTATGGTTCCCGCGGCTCCTGCGGCGATCAGGTATTTCTCCAGGCGTTCGCCGCTGCCGACGGTGGGCTCCACGGCGGTGCTGCCGTTATGGGGCGCCGCGAACGTCGTGATGGAGGCCACGCGCCCGCCCAGCGTCTCGCCGAACAACGGCGAAAGCTCATTCGCTGGCGTTGCCGCGCGCTCATCGGCATTGCCATGCTCCAGCCATTGCGCCAGCAGCCGCGCCGTGACCCCGCCGAAGCTGTGGCCGACCAGGTGCAGCTTGCGCCCGCTGTCCCAACCCGGCACCAGGGGCTTTTTGAATGTCTTGCCGAAGCGTTTGTGGCCGTGCGCGGCGGAATGGGCCACGCCGTAATCCACGCGGGTACCGGCCAGCTGCGCGTAAAGCTCGCAGGCGCGGTCCCACGCGCTGGAAATCGGCCCCACCGAGACCACGTAACATTCGTAGCCGCGCTTGTTCAGGTACTTTTTCGTATTGCCGGCCGCCATCCCCCATGGGGGCAGCGCCAATCCGGCGCCCGCCTCCTCGCCAAAGCCCGCCAGGCCATGCACAAACACGACCGGATACATGTCCTTTTTTGGCGCGCTGGCCGCGGAAGGCACCAACAGGGACGCCGCCATCACGGCAGTCAACAGTAAGCTGAGAACCCATTTGCATCGCTTCATCCTATTGCATCCTTTCCCTGGATTTTCTTCATCCCAATTATACCACATGGCATCGGAAAAGGAAAGCGCAAATTTATTTTTTTGCTTGACAAACGATTGGGAACTCTAGTATAGTAGATATACTATGAAGAGGGGGGACCTCATGCAATATCTGCTGCTTTTTCTGGAAGGGATCATCACCTTTATTTCGCCGTGCCTGCTGCCGCTGCTGCCGGTATATCTTTCCTTTTTCGCGGCGGGAACGGCAAGCCGCCGCCGCGCGCTGGCGAATTCGCTGGGGTTTGCGCTGGGCTTCACGGTCGTATTCGTGGCGCTGGGGGCGTTCGCGGGCACGCTTGGCAGGCTGCTGCGGGAATACGCCATGGCAATCAATATCGTAACAGGCATGATCGTGATCGTGCTGGGCCTCAATTTCATGGGGATCCTCAAAATCGGTTTTTTGAACCGCGCCAGCCGCAAACAGGCGGATACGAAGGACCTTTCTTTTTTCACTTCCGTTCTGTTCGGCCTGACGTTTTCCATCGGCTGGACGCCCTGCGTGGGGGCGTTCCTCGGCTCCGCGCTGATGCTGGCGGCGCAGCAGGGGGGCGCCCTGCGCGGCGTGCTGATGCTGCTGGTGTATTCCCTGGGGCTGGGCCTCCCGTTTGTGGCAAGCGCCGTGCTGATAGACCGGCTTAAAAGCGCGTTCGCGTTCATCAAGCGCAACTACAAGGCGATCAATATCATCTCGGGCGCCCTGCTCGTGATCGTGGGAATCCTCATGGCAACGGGGCTGATGGGAAGGCTATTGGCAATACTATCATTTTAGTGCAAAAGGAGTTCCTCATGAAACAACAGACAAAGCTTATCATTGGCGTTCTGGCGTTCGCGCTGGTGATCGCGGGGGCGTTTTTCGCCTATCAGGCATTGAGCCGGAATACGGCCATCGACGATATCCAGCCGAGCACAAATTCAGTGAAAGAAAAAGCGCCCGATTTCACCGTAGCCGATGAAAACGGGCGGGAAATCCGATTGTCCGAGCTGCGGGGCATGCCCGTGGTAGTGAATTTCTGGGCCAACTGGTGCCCGCCCTGCCGCGCTGAAATGCCGGCGTTCGATAACGTCTGGGCGGAATTTCGCGGCGGCAAGATCGCGTTCATGATGGTGAACTTAACAGATGGCATGCGCGAAACGGTCGAAGCAGCCGGTGATTTTATCAAGGCCCAGGGCTATGCCTTCCCGGTGTATTACGACACGCAGGGCGAAGCCGCCGCCGCGTATGGAGTCAGAAGCATACCCACCACGCTGTTCATCGGCCGGGACGGCAATGTCGTCCATCGGGCGCAGGGGGAGATCAACGAAGCAACGCTGCGAAGCTATATCGAGTTGATTCGGTAGAACTTGATTCATAACATCAATCGTGGATTCGCGGAATTTTAGCGGATCTACGTTTTGTTTTCTTCCGCCTTCTCCGCCGCGTCGCTTTTTTTCATGGCCCGGCCCATCACCACGAACAGCATGGATACGCCAAGGCCTATGATCAGCATCAGCGCGCCCAGCCACCAGCGGAAGCTCGCGTCGGAGATGTTCAGGCTTTGCACTGAAATGCCGGCGAGGGAACCGGCCATAAACCCGAACACCATGGAATTTGCCAGGCCGGGATACCGTTCAAACACAACCTTGATCCCGCTGGAGGCGAGCACCAGCCCAATCATGGCGCAAAGGCCGAAGAGCCCAAAGGGAACCCAATACGTAAAATCCAAATGCAGGAACGATTCCGCCGCAAACAGCAGCTGGCTGTAGACCCCAAAGATAATCAAGGTCATCGAAACGCTCATGCCGGGCATCAGGGCAACCGCGCCGCCGGCCAGGCCGCTGACCGCCAGGATGGGCAGGCTCGCCGTGATGCCTTCGGCCGCCTGTCCCATATCCACGGCAAAAATCCCCAGCGCCAGCGCTGCCGCGAAGGCGCAAGCCCCGCCGGCTAAATAACGCTTCTTAAACCCGCAATTCTTTATCTGCTTGAAAATCTCGGGCAGGTTCCCGGTAATCAGCCCAATCATGAGAAGGTAGGTTGCCTTTTCGAAGGACTCAAACAAAAACTTGAAGGATACCACGAAGAAGACCGCGCTGATGGCGGCGCCGATGCCCAGCGGTATGCAGAAGATGATATTCCGCTTAAGCTTCTTGAAAGGATTGGACGCGATGCGCACGATATCCTGGTAGATGCCCAGGATGATCGCGATGACGCTGCCGCTGAACCCGGGCGCAAACACGCTGATCCCCAGAAAAAAACCGCAAAAAATCCTGTAAAAAAACCGCTTTGTCATCATACCACCAGCACTACTGTATATTTCACCTCAAAGTATATCAAATTTGCGTACAAAAAGCAAGCTTTTTATTGGATGGGGAGGATGAGGCGCTTCATGCCGTCTCCTCAAACTGCGAATGATACAGATCCCCATAGAAGCCGCCCTGTTCGAGCAGCTGTTCATGCGTGCCCTGCTCCACGATGTCCCCGTGCCGCATCACGAGGATATTGTCCGCGTCGCGGATGGTGCTCAGGCGGTGGGCGATGACGAAGCTGGTGCGTCCGCGCATGAGGTTTTTCATGGCTCTTTGAATGCGTTGCTCCGTATGCGTATCCACGCTGGAGGTGGCTTCGTCGAGGATGAGCATAGGCTTGTTGGCAAGGATCGCCCGCGCGATGGTGAGCAATTGCTTTTGCCCCTGCGAGATACTGTCCGCGTCCTCGCCGAGCACCGTGTCATACCCCTCCGACAGCAGGCGGATAAAGCTGTCCGCGTGGGCGGCTTTTGCCGCGGCAACCACCTCCTCGTCGCTGGCGTCCAGCTTCCCGTAGCGGATATTGTCGCGGATGGTCCCGTTGAACAGCCACGTATCCTGGAGCACCATACCGATGTTCTCACGCAGCGCTCCGCGTTTTAGATTTCGCACATCGTGCCCGTCCACATAAATTGCCCCGCTGATGACGTCGTAAAAGCGCATCAGCAGCTTCACGATGGTGGTCTTGCCCGCGCCGGTGGGCCCCACGATGGCGATCATCTGGCCTGGCGTAATCCGGCTGTTGAAGTCGTAGATCACAACCTTGTCCTCGTCATAGCCGAATCTCACATGGTCGAATTCCACCTCGCCGCGCACGTTTCCGAGCGTTTCGACGGCAGTGTCGTCCTCTTCCGGCTCCGCCAGGAACTCGAACACGCGCTCGGCCGCCGCCGCCATGGATTGCAGCATGTTGGACACCTGCGCCAGCTGCGCGATGGGCTGCGTGAATTGCCGCACGTATTGGATGTACGCCTGGATGTCCCCCACGCTGATCGCGCCCTGGAAGGCCAGAATTCCGCCGGAAATCGCCACGGCGACATAGCCCAAATGCCCGATGAACTGCATTACCGGCATCATCAGGCCTGAGAGAAACTGGCTTTTCCACGCCGACTGGAACAGCACCTCGTTGGTCGCCGCGAACTCCTTCTTCGCCTGCTCCTCATGGTTAAAGAGCTTGACGATATTGTGCCCGCTGATGGTTTCCTCCGCCTGACCGTTGATAATACCCAGATATTTCTGCTGGATTTTAAAATACTTCTGGCTCTTTTTGACCACCAGCAGGATCAATCCCGCGGAAACCGGCAGGATCCCCACGGTGATGCCGAACATCAGGGGGCTGATGGAGATCATCATGTAGCCCACGCCGACGATCATGCAGATGCTGGTGATAAGCTGCGTCACGCTCTGGTTCAGGCTTTGCCCCATGGTGTCGATGTCGTTGGTGATGCGCGAGAGCACCTCGCCAACGGTTCGGCTCTCAAAATACTTCATGGGCATGCGGTTGATCTTTTCGCAGATTTCCCGCCGCAGGTTGTAGCACACCTTCTGCGAGAGCGTCGCCATGGTCCAGCCCTGGATCAAATTGCAAACCAGGCTGATGCCGTACAGCAGCAGCACGGTGAGCAGAATCTGCCCCACCTTGCCGAAATCAATGCCGCCATTGCCGGTAAACTTTGCTATCAGGCCATTAAAAAGCTCTGTGGTGGCCCTGCTTAAAATTTTTGGCCCAATGACATTGAACACCGTCGCGGCTACCGCAAACGTAAAGATCAAGGCCAGGGAGAGCTTGTAGCGCGCCAGATAGCGGGCCAGCTTCCCAACTGTGCCCCTAAAGTCCTTCGCTTTCTCGCCGCCGCGCATTCCGCCGGGACCGAACCCCATTCCCCGGCGACGCGTTGTTCCGCTCCTATTTTCAGCCATTATTCCGCCTCCTCTACGCCAAGCTCACGGGCATTCAGCTGGCTTTTCGCGATGTCCGCGTAAATTTCGCAGCGTTCCATCAGCTCCCTGTGCGTGCCGATGCCCACAATCCGCCCCTCGTGGAGCACCACGATTTGGTGCGCGTGGAGCACCGTCGAGATCCGCTGCGCCACGATGATGACCGTCGCGTCCCCGCTGTTTTGCGCCAGGGCCCGGCGCAAGGACGCGTCTGTTTTAAAGTCGAGCGCTGAAAAACTGTCGTCGAAGACCAGCACCTTCGCCCCCCGGGCGAGGGCGCGGGCGATGGAGAGCCGCTGCTTTTGCCCGCCGGAGACATTCGTCCCGCCCTGCGCGATGGGCGCGGCGTAGCCCTCCTCCTTGCGGGAGATGAACTCGGCGGCCTGTGCGATTTCGGCGGCCCATTTCATTTTCTCATCGTCCATATCTTCATCACTGAATTTGATATTGCTTTCAATCGTGCCGCTGAACAGGTTGCCCCTCTGCGGCACGAAGCCGATATGGCTGCGCAGCTCGGTGAGGTCAAGCGCCCGGATGTCCCTGCCGTCGAGGGTGACGCTCCCGCCTGTCACATCAAAAAGCCTGGGCAGGAGGCTGACGAGTGTCGTTTTCCCGCTGCCGGTGCTGCCGATGACCGCCGTTGTTTCGCCTGGCCTCGCCGTAAATGTGATGTCTTTCAGCGCGTCCTCCGCGCAGCCGGGGTAATGGAACGAAACATCGTCGAATCGCACCACGCCCTCGATCTTCCCCACAGGCTTGGCATCCGGCGCGTTGACAATGCGGGGCTCGGCCTCGAGCACCTCCTCCACGCGCTGCGCGGCCACGCCCGCCCGGGGCAGGATGATCGAAATGAGGCTGAGCATCATAAACGCCATCACAATCTGGATGGTATAGGTGATGAAGGCCATCATGTCGCCGACTTCCATATTGCCGGCCTCGATCCCGTGCCCGCCGACCCAGATGATCAGCATGGCGACCGCGTTCATGAAGAACATCATAATGGGCATCATGATGCTCATGCCCCGGTTGACGAAGAGCTGCGTGCCCATGAGGGCCCTGTTCGCCTTGTCAAAGCGCGTTTCCTCTTCCTTTTCGCGGGTGAAGGCGCGGATGACCGGCAGCCCCGTCAGGATCTCGCGGCTGATCAGGTTGACCTTATCCACCATCACCTGCAGCGCCTTGAACTTCGGCATCGCGACGGCCACCAAAACAGCCACCACGGACATGACGATCCCCACCGCCATGGCGATTACCCAGCCCATACCGGTTTTCGTCTGCGCGACCTTGATCACCCCGCCGATCCCGAGGATGGGGGCGTAGAGAACGATCCGCAGCATCATCACCATGGCCATTTGAATCTGCTGGATGTCGTTGGTGCTGCGGGTGATGAGCGAGGCCGTGGAAAATCGGTCGATTTCCGCGCTGGAGAAGGAAAGGATCTTTTCATAGATTTTGCCGCGCAGCACGAAGCTGTTTTTCGCCGCCGCAAAGCTTGCCAGCATCGTCGAAAAAATCGCCGCGACGGTGGACAGCAGCACCAGCAGGATCATCTGCAGCGCCATGCGGAACATGTAGTCCCGCTGCAGCTTGCCCATGTCCATGCCGATGGCGGTATATTCGCCGCTCAGGAAGCGCACGGCAACCTGCTGCTGCACCAGCTCATTTGAGAAGTCCACGTTCGCCAGCGAGATGCTTTCGGTCAGCTGTGTTTTCACGCCCGAAATGCTCTCTTTCGTCTCCGCGTTGAGCATGGAGGAAAAGCGCGGGTCGTTCACCACTTCGTTGCCCAAAAAATCCAGCAGCTGCATAATGGACATCTTCCAGCCCGGGTCGCTGTGTTCTTTGCTCGCGTAAAGCAGGTAGAGCATCTCGATGCTGCCCGCGTCCATGGCGTCGCCGAAGCCGCCCATCAGCCCCGCCATTTCCCCGGCGGTATATTCCTCGCCGGAAACCACCGCGTCGATCAACGCTTTGGCCGCCCCAAGCGCGCCGGCTGCCCCATCCATCCTTTCGGCATAGGCCGCATTCGTCAGTACATCCCTGGACATAAAATCAATAAAGGTTTGCGGCGGCAGCTTCCAGCCGCCGGTATCGCCGTGCTCGTTTTGGTACAGCAAAAACAGCTTCTCGATGGCGTTCCGGTCCATCCCCGGCAGAGAAGCAAGTTCACCGGGCGTATATTTTTTGTCCGTCAAAGCGCCCCGCATCAGGCTCTGCGCCATTTTGATCTGCTCGATATCGCCGCCGCCGGGCATATCGCCGAAGGAGTCGCTGTTCTCGGAAAGGAACGTCACGGCCTGGAGCGGCGAGAGCTTCCAGTTCACGGCCTTGGTTTCCGACTCCCGCAGCGCGAAAATCAGCTTGATCATCGCCGGCTCCATGTTCGCGAGATTGGCGATTTGCTCAGGCGTATATGTTTTTCCTCGCGTCACGGCGTTCATTATGCCGGAAAGCCGGCCCAGCAGCTTCACGAGCGTCGTCGCCTGTGCGCCGAGCTGCTGCGCGAACAGCGGGTTTTCCGTCTGGCTTTCCAGATATTTGACGAACGCGCCCAGCGCCATGGGCTCCGGCTGGTAGGCGTCGTCCCGCGACTTCTCAAACACATACAGCAGCTTCACCTGCTCCGCGTCCATCCCCATCAGCTCCGCGAGCTGCGTGTACGTGACCGGCTTGTTGATTACGGCGGGGTCGGTAAAGGCTTTCATCCGCTCCATCTGCGCAAGGGCGTTTTTGTCCATCGTGCCCGCGTATTCCGGGTTTTGGGACACGTCCTCCACCAAAAAGTTTACGAAGGCCCGCAGCGAAAGCGCTTCCGTCTCCGCGCCGCCGTAGGTGGTGAAGTACAGCAGCAGCAGCTGCTTGGCCTGCGCCTCGTCCATGCCGAACATCGCGCCGAGCTCTTCGGCGTTCATCGGCTTTTGCAGCGCCTGCGCGTCGGCGAACTGGCCGAGCCGTTCGATGCCGGCCTTCGCTTCCTCGCCCATTTGCGCCGCGGCCGGGGAATCCGCCACGTCGTTTTGCAGAAAGCGCAGGAAGGCCTCCGCCGTCATCGGCTCCGTTTGGCCTTCGGCAAAATAGTCGTAGTACAAAAGCCGCAGCGTGCTTTCGTCCAGCGGCACATCCGCGCCGAGCATTTGGATCACCCGCGCAAGCTCTTCGGGCGTGTAGGTATTGTCCCCCACCAGCACCTGCGCCTCCCGCACAATCACATCGCGGAGGATGGCGTCGAGCGCGGCGCGGTCCGCCGCTTTGTCCAGATGGAATATGCCGTCATCGCCCAGGGCATAGTTTTTTTTCACCAATGCGCTGTCTTCCGGCGCCATCATGTCCCGCATGGTTTCCAGCGTGCCGCCCCGGATTTGCTCCGGCGCCGCGTCCGGGATCCCCCCCTGCGAAATGCCCACGTTCACGATGTTGCTGGTATAGGTCGGCAGCGAAAGGTCGCAAACCGCCTGCACCACCAGCAGCAAAAAGCAGCCGATCACCGCCGGCCACGATTTTTTGAGATACCTGAAAATCTGCATGGAGATACCTTTCCAAAAAAGTTATTGAGGGGTTTTCCATAGATCCACCTGATAGGCGATCAGCCGTTTCCGATGCGCCTCGTCGCTTAACAGCCCCGCGCCCGTGCCGGTCAGCATCGTCAGGAAAAAGCTGTATAACACAGCCCCGATCGCCTCCGACGCGCTGACGAAATCGATTTCCCGGATCTCGCCTTTTTGCGCGCGCCTGCGCAAAAATTCCGGAAACCATTTGTCGCCCCGGTGGATCAGCTCCGCAAACCGTTCCCGTTCCACAATCCGCATGGCCTCATTTTCCTTCAGCAGGATTTTGATGACGTCC
>Ga0123353_10006142_pt1 | contig 15950 bp, 15 predicted proteins | sample TergutLab28metaG_3_FD_92763 | JGI IMG/M metagenome (GOLD analysis project Ga0123353, IMG submission 92763) | Labiotermes labralis P3 segment gut microbial communities from Petit-Saut dam, French Guiana - Lab288 P3 | ecosystem: Host-associated > Arthropoda: Insects > Digestive system > Gut ... | reverse complement strand
TTTTTTGTGTTTTTTTTTGGTTTTTTTCCGCGTGTCATTTGGTTTTTTGGGTGTGAGTTTTTTTTTTTTTTTTTTTTTTTTTTTTTTGGTGTGTTGTTGGGGGGGGGGGGGGGGGGGAGGGATGAATATCCCAAGGGTGTTATGAGCACCAGAAGGTTGAAAACTGTCGGCTTCCTTCATGGCACTGTCAGTAACCCAGACTGTAGTGTCGCACAGTACAGAGAACAGTGACTGATGAATTGGGTTAAGAAATAGTCATGACCTAATTTCAGGCACTAACCAAGTATGTGCCTGGAGGGACTAAGTAAAACCATAAATAATCTCAGTCAAGGTAATTGGTGTCACAGCTGAAATTTAAGGTGGTCACTTCCCATAGACAAGCCTATGCAGTCGCCACTTCGGCCAGCTTGCTTACTGTGACAGCAGAAAACAGTTAAGTTTCTTGATGGGTGAATTTGTTCATTCAGTATGGACCTACTTATTCTAGTTGTTCTACATGAGCTGATTTATTTTTTTCAGTACTGCAAATTCTGAATGTGCCTTGCCAGTTTGAACTTCCTATACACTTGTAACATTTCTTGTTCAACAGAACGTGGCTCTCGATGTGTGTAGCCTCGACCAAGACTTGGGTCTGTTACAGCAAGGTTGTGATATTACAGGTGGCCTGTATCTTCGGATTCCTCAACTACAGGGACTGCTCCAATATCTGCTGGTAATGCAGGGTATCTTCTGTATTCATTAAGTCAAATGCTGGGTGCTATTATTTCCATATATGGCAGGCCAGTGCCCTTCTTTAAGCCAGGGCTGGCTAACCCTTTTGAGGGTGTGTGTCCAATTTGCCTGTGAAGTTCAAAGAAATTCTTTCACATGCCCAATTTTGAAGAGCAAAATAAGGTCATGGAACCTTCCATAATTATTATTAATTATTTAATTATTATAATATTATTACTGTATATTACAATTGTATTGTGTGATTACTGCACAGTATAATTACTATATTTCTAATAAAGGCCTCCTCAAGGAATGTGATTTGGAAGTAACTGCGCTGCTACCACTTCCTGTTTGAAAAGAAGACTGTAAAACGTTTTTTCCAATGTTAATTATTCGCCCAGTCACTGCCAGGCCGGTGCCCCAACGATAAATATCCATTCAGCACTTCACACCACTCCTGATATGTGTAAAAATGTTGCATTCACTGTATTATTTGGTAGCAGCTGTAATTTATATACTGTCTCTATGCAGTCAGATATTTGAACATATACACATTTCTTTCAACTGGTTGGGCCAAAAAAAAAATGCAGCAGTGAATGTCACGTGCCAGGGAAATCTTTCCATGTGCCATAGGTTCACCAGCCCTGGTTTGGGCTTTAATTGCTGGCCTGTCACCACAGAGGGATGGTTTTAGTCACAGGCTAGTCAGGATTGGATTTGTGGTATATGAAGTGACATTGGGACAGGTTTATCTCCCAGTACTTCTGTTGTCCCCTGTCAGTATCATTCCACCATTTATCTGTGACCAATGCTGTGTAAAATTAGCATTGTTCAATAACACAGTTAATGGAAACATCTTTATTGAGCAGAGTACAGCTCGAGCTCATAAGACTTTTTGAACCAAACGTATTGAAATATAATGCATTACATTTCAGGGACAGGTTTGGTTCCTGTCCTCCCGCTTCTTCCAAAATAGTTTACATTACATTATGATTATTTACACCATAATTAAGCCCAGATTAACATCAAAGTTTAGAAAATGTAGTTATGAAAATTTCACTAGACACCAAATACACAAAATATATAACTGGTCAGTGTAGCTGTGTCCCATCACTAAACTGTAGCACTGTGTAGGCACTCCTGTTTATCGGAAAATTTACTATATTAACTGTTCTTAGTTGTGGGAAATGGGGGTTTGGTGTGTTGCCAGATGCCATTTTTATTTCCTTGCCTCTTAAACTGGAAACTTTCTGTCACTTCTTGTGCACCATGTCAGTTAGTTGAATGTTGCTGGCTTCTACATGCTATCTCTGTGAGATTCAGTATGTTCATTTATGTACAGATGTCACTGTCCCTTTCATATTTTTCCTGTATTGCTCTGCCACATGTCACTTCACTCTGTGTATTTCTCTTGTAAGTATGGCAACTAGTGTCTTAGATAAAGACATCTCACTTGTTAATGCTGTTGTTTTAAGTGTTTTCAGGCTGTCATATCACACAGTAATCTCCCAACAACTCACAGTAGCATTTTTCAGCACTAAACTGTATAGCACATCAATTATCCTCAAATCTACTCACAGATTTCTCAACCAATCAGGTTTTGTACCTCATAAACTGGAATTGATAAAACCAACAGTGCACACACAACCCCATACCACACCTCTTATCTAAAAACTGCTTATAACATAGAAATCTAAACTTAACAAATATAAGCCTTCTCCCTACACCCTTCACCTGCCATCACTTATCTCTATTACAGTGGTTAAAATCAACAGATTGCCTAGAAAAAAGAAGAAAACAGTATTCTGTTGGCCACCTTCCACAAAATCTACAATACAAAATGACTTATATGTGCCCCCCCCCCCCCTTACCCTTCAGTATAAACCAATTAATTGTTAGAATAAGATCTCAGTGATACATACAACAACTCATAACCCAATAACTTTTCTTAGCAATTGTGTTAGTTGTGTTATCTGAAGATGGTCCCTATGGAACAAATCGTGTTGTCAACAATAAAAAAAACCCTTAGGTGTGATGGATGGCTTCTTTCTTTATCTTTGGGATCATACAATAAAAACACATTTTTGCAGTGGGTATTCCTTCCTGAACCACCAGTCAGGAAGAAGTTGGTACTACCGCCACCTGTTAAAGTTGACTATCGAGCAACCTGCTTCTGTCATCGAGAACTCATTGACATTGGATTTGTGTGTTCAGTCTGCCTGTCTAGTAAGTTTCTTTCAAATTTTGAATTTGAATTTGTAAATTCTGTTATTTCTCATATGTGTGCTATATTTTGTGCTCATCTCATAGTCCTTGATTTGAGTATCACATTAACACATTGCTGTCGGGCTGGTCTTTTAATTAAATACCCCCTGGTGACCAGATGTTTTAAACGCTTTTAATGTTCAATCCCATAATATTTTGCAGGCTTATCGTTCTAAAATAGGGTTCAAGAGCGGTCTGTCTGCTTGTAACTTGAGATCCAAACATCCTACATGTAGCTGACGATAACCTTGAAGCAATCAGTGTGTCAGACCAGCTCGAAAACGCGCGTGTTGGACGTCGTGTAAGAAAACGCAGAAATGCGGGGCCCGTCAACAATGCATGGGTGAGCAATCACGCATTTCTGCGTGAGCCGACAGCAATGTGTTAATGGACCTTTAAATGACTGGGTTGGTATTTAAATTTTAGCACCTAGTTTATGAAAACATGGGTAGTCTTGAAAAGAAAAAGTTAACACTCAGAATGAACAGCACCTTGAGGAAAAGAAAACAGACATGATGGATCATGTTATAAAAATACAGCAAATGTTGTTGCTGCCTAAACATATGAAATGAAATTCTAGAGGTGTTTGTTATGTGTGTTTACATATGCAAACTTAGGTCATTTAAAGGTTGTGTAATAAGTGCACATCATGAAGGACCTCATGACATAATTTTCTCAATTCTCTTTATCACTTGTTCTGCTGTAGATATATTTCCCTCAGCATTTATTTCCTGAACCACCTCAGTTAGTGTTCTGCCTTTATTGTGACAAACCAAGTTTCTCATTCCATACTCAACAGCAGGAAAAACTGTTTCCCTTTACTTTGTGGTTGGCAGATAGGAAACGAGATGTGGTGTGTTGGCATGGGTTCCTTGAATGTTGTTTGCTCTTAAATTGCTCTGTGAATGCAATTTTAGTTTGTCACTAGATACAAATATTGCCACATTTTTTAATTTCTCTTTGTAAGGTTCTAGACCAACCTCTTTACAAGGGTATTAATAGAAGTTCTGTGTTTGTTTGTTTGTTTGGTAGTAATATTTTTATCCAAGTTACCTTTGTTAATAAAATAAGTAGGCGCTGTTCATCTAATACAGCAACTCTGTTTGTTGTAGTTCGTTACGCTATGCCCAACATGTTTCAAAACTTTTGGTTATTGGTGAAGGGCTTCTCTAGGTTCCTGTCAGGTTTCTTTTATAACTTGCTCTATGGCATATGATAATTGTTACTGCATATTGGAGTATAAGATAGTGGTCAGAATAATCCATTCAAATTATGGAGAATAATATATTGGAACTGTCATTTGATTTTAATGTTATCTGTTTAATTTGCAGTCTTCTGCAAGTTCAGCCCAATCTGTACAACATGCCAGTAAGTATTGAGCTTCCACTGATGTATACATCCTGTTACATAGTATTGTAAAAGTCTTTCACTGAGTTTGAATGGTAAATAACTCCCTTTTTCCATGGAGCAGAATTCTTTTCCAGGAATTGTTAGTGTGTTGCATAGCTGAGAAATTCCCTGTATTTTATGCAACTGAGGGTTCATTACCGTGTTACATACAGGCCACCATTAGTCCCTATTCTGAGCCAGAGTAACCCTGTCTATGTCTACATCTTAATCTCACTCTTTCAGTTTTCCCCAGCCAAATACAGTTTTCATTTCTCTTTTGCTTAAAATGGAGTACTTGCATATGGTTTGCCACAGCAAAACTGTGTGTAAGTGTATATGCAGTGTTGTTGGATTGTTTTGATCTGTTTCTGAGGATGTTTTTGGTATTAATCACAAAAAAAATATTGTATAAAATGAGGAAGGTATATCACCTCATATATGGGTAAATTTGGTGTATTGTGGTGGTTTGGGTTGCCACTGCTGCTGCTGCTGCTGCATCATCACCACCACCACCACCACTGTCATTGTTATGAAAGTGCACATTATGCTTCTTACACATGTGGTATAGTGACATTGTTATCACTGGCCCTCCGAAATGTGCAAGTTTAATTTTCCTTGCTATAATATAATATATTCATAACATAACATGCTATAACATGATACAATTTTGGACCTGCTGGCTTCACCATTGTCTGGTTGTGCCTTCGCTTAACAGCACGAAAATTGTGGAACAGATTTTTCATTAAGTTTGATATTTAGGAGTTTTGCCAATATTTTGTTGGTATATTCTGCTGGGTTATGACACTGTAGCAGTTTGTTGGGTGCAGTTTATGAGCTGCACAAACAGTAGCTCACACCCTACATGTGTCAATCAAAACTACTGCATATGAATTTCAGCTAGCTTCAGACATATTTGTCAGTGCTTTGAACAGTTGGTGTTTCTTTTTCAGTACAGTATTCAAAACCCCTGGTCCTTTGCCTGTCAAGCCTAAGAAGAGGAAAATAAAACTGAATTGAAGACATATTTTACTGTTGTATGCACTACAATAAAGTTTCTGTTACTATTTTCTGCCACTTTAATGACCCTGCCCTTCCTACTGTAAACAAAATTCCAACGACATTTTCATTTTAGGTTTTAGTACAGAATAGTGGTTTAATACACACAAGTGTTGTGATGGTACAGCCTTTAAACTAGAGGTTCTGTAGAATGGATAATAATTGAATAGTATTTGGACCTAAGAGACAGGAAGTAAGAGGAGGCAGAAGACTACGTAATGAGGAATGTCATGTGTACTATTCCCCAAATACTGTTAACGATGAACTTAAGGATGAAGTGGGCAAGAAGTTCATACAATGTTTTATTTGTAACACTGGTAAGAGGGGACCAAATAGACAGCTGTCAGTAGTGGTATAATATTAAAAATGTTCAGTGGGTTTTGGGCTGAGTGAGCTGACACACTAAAGCTGCTGGTAGTCTGGTGAGCACACTGTGAGGCAACTGGTACTTCAACAATGTGGGTACATGTAGATGGTGACTACCCAACCCAGGAGATGAGTAACATGCTAATACAGTATGTGCATGGACGCTACTTGACGTTACTTCACATTAAAAATTTGAACTGGTAGGAAAAAACGTTTGTTGTGCATGCTAGGCTACAGGCTGGGCAAGCCGATCTTCCAATGCCACACAGGTCAGTGGTATTTTCTTTTCTGCAAAATGTCCAGACCGGCTCTGTCCACCCAGGCTCTTATTTAACAGGTAGTTGGGTTCATCTTCGGGAGCAAAGCGTCCTGGGGCGTGAATTTTCACCACTCACCACCATCTGGTTACTGAGCCCATGTGCCTTGATGGCGCACTACGGGATTTTACCTTTTTAGACCTTCGATTGTCTCCCACTCTCCTACAAGGGCACCCAACTTATCTGCTCGTGGCCAACGTCAAGTATCTCGCTGTCTCTTTGACCCATTTTCACGGGCGCCAACAAACACTCCGAGCAATAAAGGCTCATGTTGGTAGGATTGTTCCGTTCGGTTTAGGCATGTTGGCAACAATAACAGTTTGGGAAGTGAGTAGCAATTAATCGAATAGAATTTGTGAGTTTGAGTGAGAGGAAGGCGTGGGTGAGTATGATTGATTACGTGTGAATGTTCATTGTAAAAATAGTGAGATAAGTTTTATTATTTAGAACAGTTATTTTATTTAAGTACTGTAAGCAGTGAAATGTTCGACCAGATGCACACCTTGCACATGAGTGGGAAACTAAATTGCAATGTTGAAAGGTACCATGGGCCATGGTGTCAACAAATTCAACCCAATAAGAGATCTTCACTGTCAATTTAGATAAGCCCGAGAAATCCGCTGTCTCTTTTCTGAGTGTCACTTAAAACAAGGCTGACTAGCCATGTACACATAACGTTTAACTATCGGAGTGGTGACATGTAAAGCGTTCTTTGCAGACCATGGGTTGCAATGTTGCTCCTTTATTTTTTGTTATAGATTGACATGATGGAAGTGTGTGTTGACAGTGTAGAGTCGGCTGTTAATGCCTGTAAAGGCGGAGCGTCTCGTTTGGAGTTATGTACAGCTTTGAGTGAAGGTGGCCTCACTCCCACGCCAGGAATGCTTAGGATTATTAAATCTGTTGTAACAGTACCAGTGTTTGTGATGTTGCGTCCTCGTGGTGGTGACGATTTTGTATATTCAAGGTATGAAGTCGAGGTTATGATGAATGATGCAGTTGTATTAAAAGAGTGGGGTGCAGATGGTTTTGTTTTTGGCGCTTTGAATGCATCTGGTGAGGTAGACAAGAGTGTGTGTAGGGAAATCATGGACATAGTATCACCACTGCCAGCCACATTCCATCGAGCATTTGATGTGTGTCGAGATACCACCCTGGCTTTGCCTACTATAATAGAGCTAGGATTTTCACGAATTTTGACCAGTGGACAGGAGTTGACAGCAAGTAAAGGAATACCTGTTATAAAGAAATTAATTTCAAATGCTGATGGACGAATTATAATAATGCCTGGAGCAGGTATCACAAGAGCCAACATTGGAGAAATTCTGCGACAGACAGGAGCCCAAGAATTTCATGCATCAGCTAAGGTTTTAAAGACATGTTCTGGTTCACCCAGTAAATGCATTATGGGGCTCAGGAGTGAAGAAAATGCGTTTGTTACATCAGAAGAGCTTGTTAGGGAAATGGTGACAATTGCTGATGAAACAATAAGAAACAGCAAGTGGGAAATCAGTGTGTGAGTCATCACTAGATCTTACACACAAGAATGTTGGATTCCAATATCTACGTATTTTTAAAAATTGGTAATTTTCTTGAATTTGTAACTGATACTTAAATTAAGTAGAATGCAAAACTTTCAAATTTATGTGATTTATGACACAGTATGTGTAGAGGGTATTATAATTAAACAGAATTTTAACAAGATAAAACTGGAAGTAATTCCTGCCGTACCGTCAGTTTTTACAGTTCACAGTAACAAGAAAACTATAACTAAATATCCTATCTAAATAAATGCTACAAATCATGAAAGAAGTGCCTTGTCATGTAAAGAAAATTGTAGTAATACACATAATAATTTGTTAAATCACAAAGAAGGACAAAAAATGACTACATTTGAAAGCTGGACCCATCCTAAAGAGGCTGTTTTAGGTGAAATAATCAAGTGAACTAAGAACACTGATAAATATATTGACAAATGGTTGATGTAGAATGTCTCAAATTATCAAACTGCGTGCTAGGATAGTAAGTAGCCCAGGATTGTTTAAGGACAAGAGAAAATGGGCCACTTCATGTGTTTTCAGAGTTCAGAACTGTATTAAGAAAACTGAAAATCTGCAGCTACACTATCAATGTAAGTGTGAATTAATAGGAGTTACAAACTTGCAAGCATAGATGGCCAGAAATCTTATGTAAGCCAAACAGCATCACTAAAATAAGGAGTGTGTGTGGAGTACCAAGAATGTGAATTCAAAACAAACAATGGATGTATTAAATACTATGCATAGCTTTGGTAAAATTGAGCACATAATGGATAAATCGAGTTCTGCAACAAAAGGCCAAATTTATGATTGATAAATAAAAGTTTGATTTGTGTATGTAATAAACCAGATAAACTTGTAGGTTCCGTAAGAACAAAGAATTTGATAATTTATAAGAGGCAGCACTAGAATCCCTTTATAGAGATCAAGTATAACAGAAAACAGTGCAGATGCAGGTTCTGGCTTGTATAACTCACTAATTCCACAGAGTACCATTGTTCTTCAAAAGGTAACAATTCCACAACTAGGCAAATTCCCCCCTCCCCCCACCACATCTAATGGAAACAAATGGCTTGGTCCTATATTTAAAGCAAACCATCGTCATTTGTCTTAATTTATCCAATTCACATCCTACCATGCTGATGTTTAAGATTCTACTTAATATTATTGTTCCATCTAGGTAATCCAGCTGGTGACTTTCATTCAGGTCCCCTCCAGAGACCTGTATACATTTATCTTGTCCACCATGTGTGCCACAGTTTGTGTCCACCTCATCCTCTTTGATATGATAACCTGAAGCATATCTGCTGATGAGTCCGTTGGATATGTTGCCCTTCTCATATGCAAGAAGCTAAACAAATGTCATTTTACAACATACAGTTACATGTGAATTGACTTAAAGATATCAGCCAGCCTGTGATGTGATACAGTGACTGCGTAATACAGAAGTTAGTGAACCCTACACTGTAGAGTGCCTGTTTGGATGTACAAATAGTAAAAAGGTAAAGATATAGGTAAAGGTAAAGGTAAGGGTAAAGTTCACCCTAGAACAGGCCATAGAGACCCATAGGGGGAGTAGAGGTATAGCTTTACTCTTCCTTCACCCTCAGCACTAGGTGGAGGTGGGTGGTCAGTGCCATGCCTCAGCCACTTTACCCTCAGGGAAGACCCAGAACCCTTTGTATAGGAGGCTGGATGGGCCCCAGGTCCGGTCTGGACAGGTGCAGAAAATCTCACCGCCACCAGGATTCGATCCCCAGGCTGTCCAGCCCATAGTGAGTCATTATACCATCTGCACTATCCCAGTCTCCATACAAGTAGTAAGTCAGGAAATTAATCCATTTGTTTTGTAGTGAAATGAAAAGTTGTGAACATCCTTGTCCTATATTGAGAAGTTACTGTGTGCAGGTACACTGCATATCAGGAAACTTCCTGGGTATTGTTCTGTTGACCGATTGCAGTATTCATTTCTGTTTAATAATGAAGTGGGGATGTGCCACCTTAGAGTAGTTAGGGAACTTGTTTTGTTCAATGCAAATTAGATTCGTTGTGATGTTAATAGTAAAAGTGAGACAGATTTGTTGATGTAGTGTTTAACCACTTCTTCTATCATTGTTTCAGTGAACAGGTCTACAGTCACTGTGCTGTCTCAGAACCTTTCCTCTTCTTGACATCTTTCAGTACCTGGCTGATGCATCTTGTTCTGGATTGTTCTCTGGGTTTTTCTAAATGTCATTGTTGTATCTGTTGTCTCTTTTAGCATGTCTGTGAACACAGCAGCTGTCATGGGTTGTCATGGTGGACACAGTCTTTGTGGGCACTACAGCTGCCATGTTCAGAGACATAATAAAGGAGACAACCTCTGATGAGATATGCAGTGAATTGAGGGTCATTTTCAAACATGTGAAATGCAAATTCAATAGGAGGATAACAAGGAAACAGAGACTTATGTTACAATATTACCCTTGTCTGGATGCTGGAAAATTGGTTATTGTAGGAATGTCATTTATTAGTTAATATTAATACAGTTTTTCAGACAGTTGCTGAACAAGCAAGCAATATGTGTGTGTGTGTGTGTGTGTGTGTATATTCTAGATAATTGTAATGAATGAGTAATTCTGACAGATTTGCCATGTTTAGAGCCCATCAGGAGCTGTTGTTACATGGGCAAATGTGAACGGGTAATTTGTCTGGAGATCATTCGCAGTGTAGAAATGTTGCATGTGAGGAGATATGCAATGTTCATATGGGCTAAATTTTTGGCACAACATTATTTGAGATCTGCAACATTATCATATTTACCTGAATGTATGATGCAGGTCTTCTCCTGAATTTTACTAGTTTAAAGGTAGCAGTTGTCTTAAAGTCATGCCCAGATACACAGTGGAACTGGCTAATTGATACTTATTTTGAGGCTCTGTAAATGAAAATAGGCACCATTTTGCTAAAACTTTTTTCATTTTTTTGAAAGAGGCAGTTGGGTATCTTAAATGAGAATTCTTTTTTGTATCTTAATACATGTAAAAGTACGGTATGACAGTGTGAAGTCCATGTACATGCCTTTAAGGTATGTAGGGGTATAGCTACACTTATTCTTAAACTTGGCAGTAGATGGAGGTGAGTAGTCAGCTTCATGTGCTGGCCACATTACCCCACACGGACAGGACCGTCAATACACATTGAATAAGATCTGACTGTTCTGGGGAGGAGATGATTTCCTGCCACTGCTGGAAATTGAACCCTAGATTCAAGAAATCCCATAGTCATTACTTTTCAGCTGCACAGAGTACATTTTCTGCCATGGTATAAAGGTACCTCAGCACTGACATTACAGAATATATTGTGATGAAAATATCAGTAGTGAAATTTGGAAACAGAAGCTGTTTGGTCTCTTCCATTTGACCTAGTGTTTAACATTCGCTGGCTGAGCCACAATGTACAGCCACAGTCACTCTGGCCGGATGTTGCATTACTTTCTGAACTGCTTGGTGCTGATGATTGTAACTGTATGGGACAGAGTTCGATTCTCTGTTTTGGAGGAACAAGGACATATAAATTAATTTGAAGAGTAGATTACATCAGTCCATTTAGAGAAATATTCTATTTAGGATGATTAGATAAACCGAAACATATGAAGCACGCAAGGTTTAGAGAGAGGATAAGTGACTAGCAGCCTCTGACCAGACAGGAAATGGGGGAAGAAAAGATCTTTTGGAAACCGCAAGAAATGTAACTTGAGAACTTGGCAGGTTGGGAAGTCGAACTCTTGGTGTACAGCGTGGGGACTGAGTTCTATGTGAAGTGACCTATGGGGGGTTGTTGAAATCAAAATTTTAACCTATTGGAACATTTGGATTTTGTTTAAATTTGAATGTGTAGGGAAACGAGGGATGCCGGTGCTCTCTTGTTAGTCAGTCAGTCAGAGAGGACGTGACAACTGCATCTCTCAACCGAATCATTAATTAACAATAGTCAAAATTAGAATTTGTTTTGAGTGTCAAAATGTGACTACAATAAAGTGAAGTGAAATGTCGTAAAAGTACTTATACTTGACGTTCTAATTGTCCTCAAAATTTAAAACCACCATTAAGAAAAGTTTTTATGTGTACGGGACATAAGCGGATACTGAAAGAAAGAAAGAAGACACCACAACAAGAGGTAAGTCGGTTATAAGATGAAGGTGCTGTCATTTGAAATGCCAGAACTACTGATCCCACAACCCATATAGTCAAATTCCCCACATTGTGTGGAAGCCAAAGAGGTTCCCAATTGCCCCATTTCCTGAGTCAAATAAATGCAGTCTGTGCCTTCACATTTTTCATTCTTTGGAGATCCATATTAATAACATCTTTTTGTCTGTGCACAGGTCTTCCAAGTGGTCCCTTTCCTGCCAGTCTCCCCACCAATACCCCATGTTAATTTCTGTCTTCTCCCATGTGTGCCACTGCAAATGCATTAGAAATTTAAAATGTGAGACAGAAGTTGTGAACAGATTAAATCAGTTGAGCACCAGCTCTTGACATCTCCTGCAGTACCACAGCTAAACTTCATTACTTGGCAGCCGAAATTTTAAGTTTGTTTTGCCCTGAGGAGCCACAATTTTTTATGTTCAGAAAGCAACAGTGTTTTGCCCAGGAGGTTTCACTACTGCATAAGTTGTAATTTCCATCTTGTCTGTCTGTCAAGCTTTGTGAAAAACATGAAGTTTCAGTAGTTGTTGATGTTTTGAAGGATTGTGGTGCCTTCACCTTCAGGTTTCAGCAGTCGATCCTAGGGATGATTGAAATGTTGGGAACTTTTGGCCAATGACATAGTTGCAAGCTTGAATGGAGGCATCACGATGTGCTTGGATATGTATTATGATATTAATAGTGTACGTCAGCACAACTATTTTATTACACAAGGTAATTACATATACTACATGTTTCGATTATTGAACAGTCATCTTCAAGCCTGTTCTTTACAGTTTAAGTCACAGGATGTTGTGCACACATTGGGATCCCAGTGTGTTTACATCAGTGAAATACTTAAGCCAGATCATCTGTCTAGGAAAGTAAACGTGCGAAATGTGTAACTAAGTGGATAAAATACATTTTAAAATGCATTTTATCCACATAGTTACACAAATTACTGGGCCCTGGCGGTCCAGAAGGGGGCCCAGGGCCCGACTGTGTTGGATATGTTTTTGTCTTTCTGAGTTGTAACACGTTTTGTCGATTGTACAAATTAACCCTTTCAGACCAAACCCCAGTCGCTCTGCAAATGACAGAGTCCTTCCAATTTAGCGTACAGATGTTTAGCTGGTCCACTCTTGCTGGGCGGCCCGATTGTTTTTTTTTTTTTCCGCGGCCCTAACCCGCTGTCGGAGGTCCTTACTTAGAATCACGTAAAAAATGTCTCTGGGAATTTACTGTGCCGAATTGTATCTATATCGCACGGAACGTGTAGAAAGTAGAGGAAAATGTTCAATTTATCCCCGTCATTAAATCATGCCTTTCACTTTACCGTATCTCACGAAGCTCGTAAATGCTCAACAGCAATGCGTAGAGATGTATACGGAATTTCGCTGAAATCGATCAGGAAATATAGAAAGGACGTTAGAATATGCTTTACTCCCTTAAAAATATGACTGTCGCCGAGCACATCTTCACGAAACTCACGCTTGCTCGACAGCTTGGTAACGAACTCGTGTACCAATTTAACTGAAATCCGGCTGCGGGGGAGAGGAGGGGGTCTCCACATCAGTTTTTTGTTGTAATTCGTGAAGAACACCTAAACACCGTGATTTAATACTGACGGGAAATAATCGCTGTTGGTTCTCGGATCCGTAACGAACACCACTACAGTATGTGCGCAGAGCGTGGAATTATTTAATTTTAAACATGGTGGTACGTAAAGTAAACCGCGCGTATGCCAGTGGATTAGTGCAGTGACTAGGTTGCTTTGTGGATAACCTAACAATAAACGTTCGATTTCTCCAGCCCATTGCCCGCGGCGTAACCTACATCCTTCAAACACGTTAACACATCTATGCTAATCTGCTAACAGCGCCGCCAAGTGCTCAACTTGCCACACTCCCTAATTGTAGTACAAATTTGTGCTCTGTGGCGAGGCAAGTGAAAACAGCTGTAGTTAGGTTACGAAGTTATGTTCGTGCGACGCCGATTTTCGAGCAGGATGTCTGCGTTTGGACGTGGTCTTGTGTTGTCAGTGTTCGTCGCTTTAACTCTCTCGGTAGTGCAAAGTGATGAAAATGGTATGTACTTTTCAGGCATTTGTAAACACTGTTCACAAAAGTGTTGTTTGAAGGTTAAAATTAACCTGTGTTACATACGCAGATGTAGATCATCGTACGGAATCTTGCGGGAAACAGGAAGAAGGTAGAGTTTTTGGGTTATGAGCTGGGTGGTACATACAGTTACCAGTGTGGTTTAAATCATGCTCCTTGGGAATAAGTATTGAAATAATGGTAATGATAGTAAGAAACTTGTTAGGATATAGGTTTTGTGTCACCTTTTTTTAATGTGTTATATTTTAATGTATTAAAGTATCAACATAAATATTAATTGACATATATGTGCATAAGTTGGTTACAATAAAGTGAATATTTGTGTCACTTCTTCATGCAGCGCCGTTACTAATCGTCGGTCACGCTATAAAGACTGACAGTGTCGAATGATATTGACAGGGGAAACCGAAGTACTCTGAGAAAAACCTGCTCTAGTGCCACTTGTCCACCCCAAATTTAACATGGCTTGGCCTGGGATCAGACCTGGCCTTAGCTGTGACAAGTTTGCGACTAACTGCCTGAGCCATGGCATGGCAAACTAAGAGTGTAGGGCAGTTTGTGTTCAAAGTGAGTGGTGTGTCTTTCAACTATTGTGGTTTAACCCCTGAAAATTACAAAAAATGAGAGGCGATAAAGGAAGTGAAGAGCAAGGGGGTATTGAGTGATGCTTACACATGGGGGGGGGGGGGGGGGGGGGATTTTTTTGGAAGGGGCTGGGGGTGCCCCGGGGTTTCTGTGGGGGGGGTGGGGAGGGGGGGGGGGGGGGGGGGGGGAGAGCATTTGTTGGAAGATGCCTAGGCTTCGCCTGCGTGTCCTTCGGTGGTAGTAGCATGAAAGCATATGAAGAAGGGTACGTTAGATTTGTGACAGCAGTAGCTTGAAATACGGGACGCGGAATTTTATTCCTCATTAATGCTAAGGCGCATAATTTGGACATTTCATTTATTTTTTGCTTTAAAGCAAGGGGGTTAATTTTGATAACCCATGAGAAGCATGCAGTAGCAACTCGGAATGGTGGCAGCCTTCCCGACCCCTGCTTGAAGACTAAAAAAAACCTGCGTCTAGATGGCCGGTCGCAGGACCTGCCGGATGCATACTATTAGCCAGCAGTTGGCAAACAAAAGATGGAAATCCTGTAACATTTCCCTCACGTGTGCTGTTGCTTTGTGGACAATTTGAGTTACATGTTATATACAGTTTAACAGTGACAGTTACATGATAAGACATTGGTAAATTCTTTGCACTCACATAGTAACAGTGCTGTAACAGGTAGGCCTGCGGGTTTAACAAATAACAGCGTGTATTGACACTACAGAAAAATCAATTGAAACTGTAATTAAAACAACACTTAGGAATTGCAAGAATCGCTCACAAGAGATTACCCTGCGCTCGTACATTCAGTACTCCGGCTGCATAGCCCTATCTACAGTTTGCTTCATTCTGTTGTCTACTGGTGCTCACAGCACTCCACAGATTTCCTTCCCCACTACGCAACGTACTGTGCAGTTCTGCAGGTACACTGACCCTGTACTCTGACTTCTTCGCTCGCCCGTCCCTACGCACAACACTCTGACTTGCCGTAACACGACTGTCCATCTTTTGCTGTCCGATGGCCTTACATGGTGCGTACTGAATTTATAGCAACTACGCCCTAACTAGGAGCGCCAGTGTCTCGTAAGGGAAGCGTCTGGCGTACAGACTGTCAGGGACGTGAGAACTTAAATGTTATTATTGTGTAGGTGTTACTCGTAGTTGACCGCCTCTGTGGTCTAGCGGTCAGAGTTTCTGGCTACAGATACAGAGGTCCCGGGTTCGATCCCCGGCGCTACCAGATTTTCTGAGTAGTAGTGGGTCTGGAACGGGGTTCACTCAGCCTCGTGAGGTCAATTGAGCTAATTGAATGGAAAAAGTAGCGGCTCCAGGTCTAGAAAACAGAGATTAACGGCTGTGGGGACCCGTTGCGCTGACCACGTGACACCCCTCTATCCGCAAAAGTTGGCACTAACTTCGCCGACCGGC
>Ga0123353_10006141_pt1 | contig 15951 bp, 9 predicted proteins | sample TergutLab28metaG_3_FD_92763 | JGI IMG/M metagenome (GOLD analysis project Ga0123353, IMG submission 92763) | Labiotermes labralis P3 segment gut microbial communities from Petit-Saut dam, French Guiana - Lab288 P3 | ecosystem: Host-associated > Arthropoda: Insects > Digestive system > Gut ... | reverse complement strand
GGGGTTGAACAGCACGGCCACGATGGGTTTTGAACCGATATGGAAGCTGTAGCCGCGTTTGCTTTCCGCGAATTCGATATATTCTTTGATATTTTGATAGCCGGGGCCGTAGTAGTAATACAGAAACTCATCCGTGAGCTTTTCAAGGTCGCAATAAGGATTCCACAGCAGCTTGCCGATCATATAAGCCCGCAGCTCACCGAATTCGCCGCTCAGGCTCATTGAATTACCCTGCGCGAAATAGCCGCTCGCGCCGTTTTCAAAAAATGTCTGTACATTCGCCTGCATAATACGAAGATCCGGGAACGGGGTCAGATAATGGCCGAAATTTGTCGTGTAATCCCAAACGATAAGGTTCGGGCAATACCCTGCCCATATCTTTATATCCTCACAAAACCCCGGAGCGCTTATTTGATAAGGCTCGCTGTGGTTGTTGTCAATCGAGCAGAGTTGTATCGCCACATTATCCGCCGGACGGACATTTTTCGGCGGCTTTACCGTATACTGATAGGCGAAGGTATGTATAAAAATATCAGGGTTCAACGTTTTCGCGTAATCCGCTACCTTGTTCACAAAGGCTATAAGCGAACCGGCGGGGCTTCCCTCCGCCGCATCGACGGCCGCGCACTGTGTACAACGGCAGTAGTCCTGATTGTCATTTTGGGAAACGGATAAATATTTAGCGTTGGGGTATTGAGCGATCCAATCGGCGATATAGGCTTTTGTCAATTCAAACACGTCCGGGTTTGAAAGACAGTTTTGCCCGCGCATACGCTGACCTCTCGCGTTCAACGCGAAATATTCGGGGTTGCTCTCAAAATATTGCTCCGCAGGAACAAAAAACCTGAAAGTATGCCCCGCGTCAATGCCGCCGAATATCAATAAGTCCGTATAGCTTTCGTCCATAGTGCCGTGGACAGGAGTCATTGTGGCGTTAAATTTCATCTGCGCGCGCCAATGCGGGTCCTGCGCTTTATGCCAAGAGGTATGGCGGAACGAAAAAGCCGGAATCTGCGTCACATCCGTATCGGCGGGAAGCGCGGCAACGTCAAGCGCCGGGACAACCTTCAGCTCCGGCGTGAACCAGCGGCAGCCCAGATAATCTTCAAGGAAAGCATATACGCCGAAGAGTGTGCCGCGCGTTTCGCCGCCCGCAATCAGCAGCGTTTCTCCGGACACGGTGATGCGGAAACCGTCCTCGCCGAGTGCGGTCCGATCCGCCAGTGCGTCAACGGCGCGGCCGGTTTTCCCGACGACTATCTCCCGCTCCGCAGCAGGCTGCGCGTCCGTGGCAATGGGCAACGTCACGCCTGTGATTTGCGCGAAATAGGCTTGCAATTCCTCCGTTGCGGTGACTTCCACGCGCAGGGCGTTTTCACCGCGCACGATGCGGTAATCGCTCAAGCCGTTCGCCGCCAGCGTCAGCAGCTGTGTGCCGTCTTCATAGACCGGCACGGTACTCATATCCTCCGTTGCGGCAGGCAAACCGTTGTAGTCCGGCATCAAGCCGGGGAAAAGCGCCAGCAGCGCCGAAATGATCACGGCGATCACGGATTTTGCCGATTGGCAGATTTCATAAAAAATGTTCATATTGCAGCCTCCTATATTTTGATAACTGTAGTATAGGGGGCATTTTCCCGCCCCTTGTTCTTTATTGTTGATAACAATGCGCTTGATAGAGCCATTTTAACATAACCTGAGAGATAAGTCAATAAAATCAATTTAATTTGCGGTCTTTTATGAAAATAAATATAAAGCAAATGTAAATATCATAACAGGCGAATATAAAGCTCATGATATTCGGATGAGAGTTTTGTTTGATACAATTAATATAAAAGAACAGGCGGAGGTGAATATGAGTTTCTCAAAAAAGGCGCTTATCGCCTGTGTAGTTCTATTTATATGCCTAGCGTACACCGCTTACTCCCTTCCCCCGCCGCCGGGCCAAATGTATATGACGGCTTTTGAAGAAATTCGGACAAATCCGCCGCCTCAGGCAAGTCCCGGGGCCGTTATCGAAAAACAAACTGACGGGGAAACCGCCCGTCCGTCCCAAACGGCTTACGGCGCTGAAAATATAATACAAAACTACGGCAATACCGTCCCGAAGGAGAGTCTTTCAACCCATCAAACGTCGGCAGAGCCGGCTGCGGCCCTGTCGAATATTGCCGATATTGAAACCGTCGGCGCGGACCAAAAAGAAAACCCTTCTTTCGCGGATGCGGCGCAATGCCTTGAGGCGCTTACGGAAGCGGTTAACAGGACAAGGGCGTTCAAAGGCGGGCTGTCCGTCAGCCGCGCTGAAACGTTTGAATCAAATGTTGCCGAATGCACAGGCGGGCCGCTGGCTTCAGGCGTCATAAACAGTCTTGTCGGCAAAGTCGTTAAGCCTAAAAATGAAACATTGTCATTTAACGGGGGACTGGCCGTTGACGGGGAGGGAAAAACCATACCGCTCCTTCTTCCGCAAAACGGGCCGTTCAGCCTTAAAGCAAACGGGGTTTCCTCGATAAGGGCCGAAGAAAACGGCGGCGGGTTAACGGTTTATCTTCAATTAATACCCGAAACCTGCGGCTTGAATGAAATACCCGAGCATAACGCGTCCGCTATGGGTTTTTTAAACACCGGCAATTTGGACATCAGCTTCCTGACGGTCACTTCGGCGAAAATCGTTTATACGGGTTCAGCTATCACAGCAAACATAAACGGCGTCGGAATGATAACAAGCGTCACGTATACTATGCCCATGCATATAGAGGGGGTGGCGAAGGCGATGGGCATAAAGGGCAGCGCTGTGATAGACGGATGCAAAACGGAAAAATGGGAAATATCAGCAATCAGCGAATAGGAGCCGGAAAATATATAATTTTAAAAGAAAAGGAAGGTATTTCAATGAATTTAACATCAACCGCAAATGCGAAAGCCGGGAATTTTATGTTCCGCCGGGGCGTGAATTTTTTGCGCGAGGACTTTGTCGGCAACGCGTTGACGCTTCTCGGAAATTTCGAGGAAGCGGCCGAGGCCGACGAGACTGTCAATAAACTTGTTCAGGGGTTGAAAAAGGGCTTTTCGAAGCCTGACAACCCGTGGATAGCTTTTTTTGAGAGGGTAGTCAGGGATACGGATATCGACATTATGGAAAAATTAATAGCGCCTGTTAAAAACGTATTGTTCGACTCGTTTGAAACACGGAAAAAAGCCATGAAAGAACATGACTGCAACGTCCCCTGGACGGTTCTTATAGACCCTACGGCGGCCTGCAACCTGAAGTGCGAGGGCTGCTGGTCCGCGGAATACAGCAAGGCTCATCAGCTGTCATATGACGACCTGAACAAAATTATCAAAGAGGGCAGGGAACTCGGCGTATATTTCTATCTTTACACCGGGGGCGAGCCGTTAATGAGGAAAGACGACCTCATCCGCATATGCGGGGAAAACCCTGACTGCCTGTTCCTCGCGTTTACAAACGGAACGCTCTGCGACGACGCCTTCGCGGACGAGCTTGTGCGCGTAGGCAATATGTTTGTCACTTTTTCGATAGAGGGCAACGAGGAAACGACCGATGCGCGCCGGGGCAAAGGCGTTTATAAAACTGTGCTTGCGGCTATGGCCCGCCTGAAAGCGCGGGGTTTGCCTTTCGGGACATCGATCTGCTACACGAAAGAAAACGTCGATGTCATAGCAACCGACGAATACGCGGATTTTCTTATCGATCAGGGCGTTATTTTCTCATGGTTCTTTACATATGTCCCCGTAGGGGCGGGTGCCCCTGCAAACTTGATGGTGACTGCGGAGCAGCGCGAAAAAATGTACGATCAGGTGCGTAAATGGCGGCGTGAAAAGCCCTTTTTCCCCATAGATTTCTTTAATGACGGCGAATTTGTACACGGATGCGTCGCGGCGGGCAAGCAGTATTTTCACATAAGCTCAAACGGCGACTGCGAACCCTGCGTATTCGCCCATTATTCCAATGTGAACATTAAGGAAGCTTCTTTTATTGACGCCCTGCAAAGCCCCGTGTTTAAGGCCTATAGGAATCGTCAGCCCTTTACTGACAACCATTTGCGCCCATGCCCCGTATTGGACAGCCCCGGCGCGCTGAAAAAGGTCGTTGAGTTGAGCGGGGCGAAATCCACGGATTTGGCGAATCCCGAGACGGCGGAAGATATTTTCAATAAAAGTGTTGACGTGGCCAAAAAATGGAAGGAAACCGCGGACAGGATGACCGATAAATACGGCCAGCTTCAAAGAAGCTCGCGGAGCATTGAGATGTATGCGGATTTCGAGGCGGGCCGCGTCAGGGATTTCGAAGAATTTGAATAGAACTTTCGGTTCATTAAAAACAAGCATAAGCTCACGGAAAGGATAAAAATTTAATAATGAAGATCGCAGATACGCGTGTTTTCGGTATGCGCGAAAGAATCATCGCCAATATGACCTCAGAATCATGGGAAACAGTGCCACATGCCGCCTATTCATATGATGCGGACGTAACGGGTTTGCTGGCTGAACTGAAAAACATTAATATGGGAAGAGAATGTGATATAAAAATCAGCGTAAACACCCTTATGCTCAAAATCGTTTGCGAGGGCCTGAAGGCGGCGCCCGCCATGAACGGCCACATAGATTTTAGGCGGAAGCTTGTCAGCGGCAGGATAGATCTATTCGAAAACATAGATATAACCATGCCGATGCTTTGCGTCAAAGGTGAGATGATGACTGTAAACATGAAGGATTTCGGCAATAAAAACCTCGACGAAATGACCGCTTACATAAAAGACGTTGCCCGCCGTCTTGAAAACACGCATATCGACGCCGTGTTGTGCGATACAGGCATCAAATACACCGTGAACGCCGTTAAAAAGGGCCGGCTTCTGACGGCCGGCCCCAAGCTTCTCGTATGCGTCGCCAAAAAATATTTTGATAAGAATTTAAAAGGGCAGGCGAGAAAAGATTATTTTGGAATACCCGAGCAAGACAGGCTTACCAAAAAAGATATAGAGCAGGGTACCGTGACGGTATCAAACATAGGTTCCCTTTGGCCGAACCATCACGGCCGGGCCACCCTTATCGACATTATCCCGCCGCAGGTCTGCGCCATTGCCATAGGGGCGGCTGAAAAAAGGCCGTTCGTTGTTGCAAACGCGTCAGGCAACGATGAAATAGCGATAAGGAGAATAATATCGCTGGGCATCGCGATAGACCACCGTGCCATGGATTTTGACAAAGTCATACCTTTTATGAAAAGGATAGATGAAATCTGCGCCGAGCCCCGGGTTGTCCGCGAATGGACGGATCATTGCCCCGAAGGAAAAAATTAGAGGCGAACGGAAAATCCGGGGTGTCATATTGCTCTTCGGCAGCGTTTCCCGGCGTGAACCCGTTTTCAATATCCGTTGGCCTGCCGATGTTTTTCTAACAAAATCATTTTAGACATATTTCTTGAAATATCATTTTTTCTATAATCGCTTATTTCTTCATCAGGTAATAAATAATAAGAATTATCACCTTTTAATTTTAAAAATTCTTCCATATGCTCGTAAAATTTATCAAATGCCTCTTCATCTGATTTGGAATTTGATATGATTATGCTAGACCAATGTTTATTTTCTGAAACATTATATAAATCAGCAATATAGACTAAAAAATCCATCCCCAGATATTCAGGATGGACGCCATCCCGGTCACATATGCATTCTATATACCCATTTATAAAATCTAATAAACGTCTAAGCGATTTGCATCCAAAAAACATTCCATATTTTTTTCTAATTTCTTGTAATAGTAAATATAAATTTTTGTCCATAATTAAGCTCCCCGTCATCTGTGTACCGTAGGGTTGGCATTGTAGGCGTCTATGTTTTTGCCGCTCCATTCCCGGTTGCCTGAGGAAGCGAAGGGGAAATCCGGGGTGTCCGTCCTGACCGTTGCAATTTCAAAGTCCGTGAACTTCACGAGCCTCATGTCTGGCACGCAGGAGTTTACAAATAAGCCGACATACTGCTCTTCGGCGGCGTTTTCCAGTGTGAACCCGCCCTGGCGTATCCACGTGTTCCCGTCATCCTTGCTGTAGGAGCATTCAAAATGCCTGCCGCGCTTTTCGACGCGGAACAGGTACGGCGCTTCGGGGCCGTCAACGGCAAGGACGGGCGGGTTGTCCCCGTCGGGCGTCCCGTAGTGCTTGACGAAAAATCCCCGCGAGGACATCGCGCCCGAATAAATAAGCCCGCCCGCGTCTACCCACGGTTTATCCGGGCTGTTTTTGACGACGATGCCGTGGGACGCGTATGGCGTGGTATATTCCTCATATTCGACGCGTACAACCGCGTCAAAATCGCCGGAAACCCTGTGACGTCCAAACAGGATGCCGTAGCGCATCTGGTTGGAGACGTCGTTCGGGTATTGGTGCTGGCTGCCGGCGGCGCGGATATACAGATTACCGCCCGCCGCGCCGAACTCCGCGACGCAACCCCGCCACATTATCCATTTGTTTTCATCAGGTTTCGAGACGATATCAAGCTCGACGAGGCCGCTTTGCCCTATGCGTGCATAGTGGCTGCCCGGCGAAGTGGGTTTAAGGCGGAATGACACGTTTTTTTCTTCTCCGGCGCGTAGTATCACCGCTTGATTTTCGATTATTTCGCCGTTTAAATAACAAGGCGCTGTTTGCGTGTCGGCAACGGAGCCTTCATTTTTTATTTTGCATGAAACCGTGAATTCTTCTTCGGGATTGCCGGATTTTATCATCATTTTGTCGGTTTTTATCGCGCCGAATACAAAATTTGCCTGTTCAGAACCGCTTATTTTAACCGGGCAGGCTACGCCGCCGACCATGATTTCCGTTGCCGCCGCGTCGTAGGCCGTGAACGGGGCGTGAAACACGCCGGACGCGCCCGCGTCCAAATAGCAGACCGCGCTGCCGCGCAGCAGGCCGTTTTCCGTCACTTTGCAAATGAAGGAGCCGCAGACGCCGCTGTTTTTAAGCGTCACAAGCGCTTCGGCTTCTTCCCCGGAACGCAGCAAAGGCGGCAATTTTATATCCATGATTTCAAACTCCGGCGAGCTTGCTGTTTCAGAGGGGGGCGCGGAATCAAAGCTTGTCGCCCATGACGACGGGGTTTCGCCCATAATAAGCTCCAGTTTCCCTCCCGCCATTATTTCGGCGTGTAAAAGATATGATTTATCATGCGCCTCGCCGTTAAGCTTCGCGCTTTGGATATATATATTTTTTTCGGAATTATTAATCGCTTCCACTGTGAAGGCCTTCCCGCCGGGGAGGCGCAGCGTCCATTCCTCAAATGCCGGGGACGTCAGCGTGTAGCAGGGGCGTCCGGGGCAGGAGGGGAACAGCCCCATCGCGATAAACGCGAACCACGAGGACATCGCGCCTGAATCATCCTCCCCGTATAGCCCGCCGGGGCTGAGATTGTGGACCGTGGGCATATACCTGCGGCAGACCTCCATAGTTTTATGCGGTACGCGGGCGAAATTGTAGATAAACGGGATGTGGAAGGCGGTTTCGTTTATGTGGTTGAAACGGTTGTTGGAAAACGTCCCGTCGATATGTTCGGCCATGCGCTCGTCCCCGCCCATCAGGTTGATTATGCCCTGTATGTCGTGCGGCACGAGGGTTGTATATTCCCAGGGCGAGCATTCGCAGAAGCCGCGCTTGTGCGAGTCGTTGGGGTTGAACGGTTCCGTAAATTCGCCTTCGGCATTTTTGCGGCGTACGAACCCGGTCTGCGGGTCGAAAACATTTTTATAATTTTTGGAACGCGCCGAAAGGAATTCATATGCTTCCGTGTCGCCCAGGTATTTCGCCATTTCGGCGGTACACCAGTCGTCATAGGTAAGCTCAAGGGTGTATGAAACGGAATGGTCGTCCTCGTCGCTGCCGTCGCCCGCCATGTAGCCCTGTTCGGCATAATCCTTCGGGACGCCCTCCGAACCGATATCTATCCTTGTCGTGGCTTCCTTCATGGCCTGAAAAGCCGTCTTATAATCGAAATTACGGCGGCCTTTCGCGTAAGCTTCGGTAAAAACCGACGCGGCGTGATGGCCGATCATGCACGGGACGAGGCCGAGGCAGGGCGCGGGCGACATAGGCAGCTTGCCCGCCACGATGTAGTTTTCCAAAACCGACCACGCCACGTCGTCCTGCCGCTCCGGGTCAATCAGATGGTGGAGCGCGTGGGTGGAGCGGAAGGTGTCCCATATGGCCCAGATGTCGCTGTAGTATGTGCGGCCTTCCGCATTGCGGACGCCGGATTTGCCGTCGGCGCCCATGAAAAACTTCCCGTCCTCGGTATAATCAACGGGGACGTTCAGGCTGCGGTACAGGTCGCTGTAAAAAATACGTTCGACGGTCCCGTCATATGTCTTTATGTCAATGACGGAGAGCGCTTCGTCCCACTGCCTTTTGCAGTCCTCCACAATTCCGTCGAAGTCCCACGCGGGAATCTGATTGTTGAGGTTGGCGGCCGCCTGCTCCGCGCTTATATACGATATGCCCGTTTTGAAATATACGGTTTCATTTTCGGCTGTCGAAAACTCCGTCGAAGCGCCCATGCGCGTGCCTGAAGCCGATTCCGCGCCGGGGGATTCCTTCCCCTCCCGCCAATATACGACGCGTTCAAAAGGCTTTGAGGCGCGGATGCAAAAGAACAGCTTTATCTGAGGCGAACCCCTGCGGAGGATGGGATAAATGCCGTAACCCCGCAGCTCGGCCGGGCCGGTCTGCTCAATAAAGCCGTCCTCGGCCAGATATTGCGCCAAAAGCGTGTGCGAAACGTCGATATAAAGCCGTGAAACGCTGTTTTTCGGATATGTACAACGGAAAACAGAGCAGTTTTTCGTTGCGGCGAGTTCGGTTTTTATGTTATACCTAAGCAAATCGACGCCGTAATAGCCTACGGACGCACGTTCTTTTTTGTGAGAAAATTTGGAGCAGTATTCCCGCTCATTCGGGGTGAATTCGCCCGTCGCGGGCATGAGCATCAGATAGCCGCGGCTGCCGCTGCCGCCGATGCCCTCGATATGCGTGTGGCCGAAACCGAGGGTGACGTCGTCGTCATAGTCGTACCCTGCGTTGGGCAGCGAATATGTCTGCGGGGCGAGTTTGACCATTCCGTGCGGGACTTGCGGGCCGACGACGGCCTTGCCCGAACCCGCCGTCCCCATAAAAACGTTTACCAAATCGCTTTTTCGCATAAATAATTTACACTCCTATCAAGTCTATTATTTAACCAAGGACGCTCAGGCCTTCCGCCGACGTTAACCACGCCGCCAAAACGGTGAACACGGCGATACATGCAAAGAACCATGCGTGCGTCGTGAGCCTGCCCCCGTAGGCTTTGAGCCATCCTGCGTCTTTTACAAGAGGCCGGCCGCTCCGGTCAGGGCTTTTCAACGCGATATGCCCCACTAAAGTAATCGCTTCGTAGAACGCGCCGTAGAGCAGCACGGTAAGGAGCAGCCCTGGCGTAAATCCCAAAAATAAATTCGCGAATAAAATGAAGAATCCCAACCCCAGCATCCAGACGCGCCATAGGAGTACGGTCTTGAATTGGCTGAAGCGCACAAAGACATTTTGTTCCGCGAGGATGTGATACATAAAAAAGAAAGAAACTATAGCGGCCACCTTCGCGCTGCCTAAGAACATGAAGCACAGCGGCAGGATGCAGTAGACCGGGCGTTCGGCGTTTTCGAAGATTTTTTCGTATATCAGCCAGCCTTTTGAGGGCTTGTTCCCGGCGCTCCGTATTACTATTTCGTGTTCCGCGCAGCTCATCAGGCCCCGGCTGAGCTTATCGTCAAGTTCCTCTTTCGTCCAAGGGCGCTTAATGATAAACGGGATCAGTATAACCGCGAGCGCCAAAGCGGCGTAGGCTGCCGGCAGGGCCCACGGCGCAAGGCTCCCGGTCAGCTGCGGAATCCCCGATATGCCGGCGATTGACGCCGCGTAGCCCGGATAAAATTTTATGAGCAGAAGGAACGTTATTGAAACGCCGATCCCGGTCATAGCCCCAAAAGAGCATTCGGCAATTTTCCAGTTGTCGATGATCCCCCTTTTAACGGGTTTTTCAAGGAACTGCCAGCCCCTTTTATTGGGGTATTTGGAACGGCGGTGTAGCTGCACCGCCAAAGGGAAGCCCAGCCCGCCCGAAATCAGGCTGCCCGCCATGAGCGTCAGCGCGGCATAGTCTTTGCACGCGGCCATAAAGACAATCAGCTCGGTCAAAACGCCGATCAATACGCCTATACCGTCCTGCCGGTTTTTCGAGAAGTAAATCTTCGGGTGTATTCCCTTTTCCCTGTCAAAAGGCCGGTCGAAAACCCTCTGGCCTGCAAAGACGGCAAAAGGCATAATACCGAACAGCAGCAGGACTGTCGGCAGCTTATTATAGTATTGCCCTGTCAGGAACGACAGGAATATGCCCGCCACCGAGCCGAAAACGCCGAACCAGAGGCCGCCCTTGACAAAAAGCCCCGTCATGCCCCTCCTGAAATCCTCGGGGGGATTGCGGTCGGAGGTCAGGCCGGAACTCTGCATATAGGACATATGGCCGCCGAAGAACATCCCCAGCGCCCCGGCGGCGGACATAATATATGCGTTTTTAAGCAGGAAAGGGGAGCCGCTGAATACCGCGATCACCGTTCCCATGACCGCGCCGGGGAGCATCGCCGACTTTTCCCCTCCGAGGTTGGTCCCCCGCATACCCCAGGCATAGGACATGGCGACGGCGGAAACCGCGATGAACAGTGTGACAGAAAACGCGTTTGTGATATCCATGATTATGATCCGTCCTTATTATATTAATCAGTTGCTTTAGATTTCGTGATTATATCGGTTCGTAAAAGCGCAGAGCCGCTGTAATGTACGGTTACAGCGGCAAACGCTAACAAAGATTCATTTTAAGGCAATTTTTGGCGCGTCGGAACGGCAGTCCGGTTTCCTGCTGTATGTTTATGTGCCTGAAATAAGGTAATACAACTCATGCAGGTTCGTAAATATTAAAAACAAAGTCTTGAAAACCGCTTTGAACTGCTTTGTAAACATTTCAAACACGCCGATTGGCTCTTCCGTTATAAGCTCCTCGGTGTTTTCCGGCGGGTCTGTGACCGTATAGGACAGGGAGGCCAGCGCAGCCATGTGGTCCGTGTGGGTCTTGCCGTTTTCGTCGGCCATCATGATATATTCAAAGGTTTCGGGAGTAAAAGCAACGCCGCCGCCATTTTTATAAAGGACGCGGTCAACGCGTTCCCCGTATGTGGGGTTCCAGCCGGAGCCGCCGTCGTATTCGCAGTTCCCGTCGTTGAACATCTCCGCCCACACGTCCGTAAGCCCTGCCGGGGCGAGCAGGTTTTCATACAAGGCGTCGCCCCGGTCCCTGCCGAGTATGGAATTAAAGTCGCCGAGCATGATTATGGGCCTGTCATATTCCAGCGCGCTTATATGCTCCGCAAGCTGGCGGTAATTGTCCGCTCTCGCTTCGATTGAGCCGATCGTTGTACCCGCGTTTGCGTGGAGGACATAAAGGTCGATATAAACGCCGTCTGCCAGCTCCGCCACCGAGTAGACGAAACCCTTGGGCGCGAGCCTGTCCGTGCCGTCATAGAGGACGCCGTAGCTTACATCCCATTCGACGCGCTCGACATTGTATATCCCGCGCTTTGAAAAGATGTTCAGCCCGTCACCCCCCGGAACGCCGCCGCTGTGTACCGTTTTATACGGATACGCGGTCATTTTGCCGGCAAGGCCCTTGTGGTAGTTGAAATCCTCCTGCACCCCGACGATATCAAGGCCGAGGCCGTTGATGTATTCGCCGATTACAGCGGACTTTTTATTTCCCGACGATCTTGCGTCGCCCTGAAACGTGCCGATAATCGGCAGCCCGGACACATTGAAAGAAATCAGATTCAGCGTACCCGTTTCTGCGGTATCCTCCGCGAACGCCGCTATGTTAAATACGGCGCAAAACAAAACCGTGCATAAAATAACGGACATTAACCATTTAACATTCTTCTTCATCCGAAAATACCCCCTAATTATAGCATATGTAGCTGAACCCATTGTAACATAAATTTTCACAAAAATCTATACCTAAATAAAAAAAAGACCGTTTTCGCCGCCGCGATTTAATTTCCGAACAAGTCTATTATATTTTGACGGGCAGCCCTGTTTCCACCGATTTTTTAGCCGCAAGGGCGATTTTTACCGACTGAAGCCCCGCCTCAATACCCACAGGCACGTCCGTGCCGTTCACGACGGCGTCCACGAAATCGCACATTTCTTTTGTGAATGACTGCATATACCTTTCGAGGAAGAAATAGAGCGGTTTTTCGCCGGCCACGCCGTTTTCGTCCGCTATGACGGCGGTTGAGAGGGTGTCGTTAGCCGTTGCGACCATGCCCTTTGAGCCGAAAACCTCCGCCCGCTGGTCGTAGCCGTAGGCGGCCCGCCTCGAATTGTCGATAACGCAAAGCGCACCGTTTGCCATTTTCAGGGTGATGACGGCGGTGTCAACGTCGCCCTGTTCGCCTATTGCCTTGTCCACAAGCACCGCCGACTGCACATAGACCTCCTCCACGCCGCTGTCCACAAGGAAGCAGGCCATGTCGAAATCGTGTATGGTCATGTCCATAAACATGCCGCCGGAGGATTTTATGTATTTCGGGTTGGGCGGCGCGGGGTCGCGGGAGGTTATTTTCACGATATGCGGCTCGCCGATTTTCCCCGCGCCGACGGCGGCCCTTATAGCGGCGAAATTGTGGTCGAAACGCCTGTTGAAGCCCACGAAAAACTTTAAATTTTTCCCTTCAAGCGCGTTTTTGACCTTCATTATTTCCTCAATTGTCAAATCAACGGGTTTTTCACAGAAAACGTGCTTCCCGGCGTTTATCGCCTCAATTGAAATCGAAGCGTGGGTGTCAGTGGGCGAGCAGATCAGAACCGCGTCGATTTCCTCGTCCCCTAATATTTTTTTATAGTCCGTATAAATCTCATTTACGCCCATCCCCTCGATAAACGCCTTTGTTTCGCCGTCCATAAACGGGTCTGCGATTGATTTAACCTTTGCGTCCTTGACGTGATAGACGATTGACTGCAAATGCACTTTGCCTATACGCCCCGCGCCTATTATTCCTATGTTTAACATGATAAACATTCCTTTCTTTGATTTAATGCGGAATGCAGAAATAAGAATGCAGAAATTCGGCAATATTTCTGCATTCTGCATTATTATTTCTGCATTAACCTTTTGCGTTTTTAACAGCTTCCATCATCTCCGCGAAAACCTCCGCGACTTTCGGCCCTGTTTTTATGCCAAGTGAATTGGTTTCCTCATAATGCCGTCTGCCGAGGCGGTCGATGCCCCTTTCAATAAAGGGCGATTCTTCCGAAAGCAGGAAATCGTTCGGCGGCACCATATAGCCTACTTCGTCGTTCGCGAGGCCGAAAATCAGCAGGTCCGGGTCGCCCGCAATCTCAATGAGCGGCTTCGGGTTCGCTTCCTCGGGCGAAAGGCCTGAAGAGCATTCCTCCGCGCCGAGGTAGCCGCCGTAGACGAATTCCGGGAAGATCTCGCCGGGGAGCATAAGCATTTTAAGGCTGTCGATCTCAAAATAGTTCATCTCGGTTTTTAAAACAAGGCCGTTAGGGGAATTTTTTGTAAAATACCTGTCCGCTTTAATTACATCCAAAAGCGCCATGGTCATAAGCACGTAGTTTGAGACTTCAAAATACAGCTCCTGCCTTATCATGCTGATCTTGGGCGAAAGCCGCTTCTCATCCTTGATCCCGAGGGCGCAGTCCGCAAGCTCACAGCCTATTTCTTTGGTTCTTTCAATGCGCTCGCCCATATTTGAGCCCTTGTCGGCGGTCGTGATCATGCCGCCTAAAGCGCCGGAGAAGAAAATCGTGTCCGCGCCCGTCGTATCGCGTATTTTTTCGCGGAAATAGGTTGTGTAGTCGGCGCTTATCATGACGTTTTCGTCCGAAAGGGTTTCGGGGTGCGCGGCGAAGTTGATCAGGAAAATCTCGCGGCTGCCGTCGGAGGGCGCGAAACGCAGGCGCGTCAGGGCTTTTGAATAAACGACGGGGGTACGGCCGTCGCCCTGAATGCCCTCAACCTCTACTGAGCCTAAATATAAAGCTCCGTCCCTGCGGCTCGCGTAAGCCGTTTCGCAGGAATAGATGATGCTGTCGCGCACTATGTTCATATGCTCAGTCGTCTGCCCTGTCTTCGGCAGGGGACCCCAAAAGCCGAGGGTGTCAATGCCCGCGTGGGTGTGGGTGCAGGTGATCTGGACGCTGCGGCAGCCCGTTCTCTCGCAGAAGGGCTTAAGGCATTTGCGGATTATCAGTATATCGCGGTTTGACATGCCGACGGCGTCAAGGCTTACGAAAACAACGCCGCCCTTGCCGGATTTGTCGTCGATCCAGATAGCGTGGGCGTAAATTGTGTCGAGTATGCCCCTTGTCGGTTTATACATGCTGTAGCCCGCCATATAATACTTCTGCTTCCTCAGGTCGGGCGGCAAAATCGATTTCCTGCCAAAGCCGACGGAAAAGACGTCGCCCTTCGCCTCGGCGGTGTAGTCGAAATCGGCCTTCGGTATCACGGGAGCCTCGTTGTTCTTTGCCATGTACCTGCCGTAGGCGTCTATGCCCGCCCCGACGGATTTGGTTAAGACGCCAATGGGGTTAAGGTTTTTCACAGGGTTGTACATGAGTTTTTTTGCGATGTTTTTCATGGATGTTTGCCTCCTTTATTTTTTTAGGGGTTAGGGGGTAGGGATTAGGGATTAGTTGCGAAAAAACAAAAATCATAAATATCTAATCCCTAATCCCTACCCCCTAATCACTATATTGTTCCGTCCCAGGTCGATACCCTTGATTTCTTCATTTCCTCCTCGTCAAACCAGCGGCTTGTGACGCATTTGCTTTCGGTATAAAACCTGACCGCGTCCTTGCCGAGGCAGTGCAAATCGCCGAAGAAGGAGTTTTTATGCCCGCAGAACGGGAAAACGCCGACGGGGACGGGTATCCCTACATTCACGCCGACCATGCCGCCGTGGGTTCTTTTGGCGAATTCACGGGCGTAGTATCCGTTTTGCGTGAAAATGACGGAGCCATTGGCGAAGGGGCTGGCGTTCATTATTCCAAGCCCTTCGTTAAAATCCTTTACGCGCTTTATGCAAAGCACCGGGCCGAAAATTTCGCTGTCGCCTACGCTCATTCCGGGCTTTACGCGGTCGAAAACCGTCGGGCCGAGATAGAATCCGCTCTCGAAGCCGGGCACTGTGACGTTTCTGCCGTCTAAAATCAGTTCCGCGCCTTCGTCAACGCCTTTTTGTATCCAATTTATCACATTTTCTTTGTGCGACGCCGAGTAGACCGGACCGAGGCCGCTTGTTTTGTCATAGGCGGGGCCGATTTTCAGCCGGTTCGCGAGTTTTGCGATGGCGGCGGCCAGTCCGTCCGCTATTTCTTCCTCCGCCACGACCACGGGCAGGGCCATGCACCGTTCCCCCGCGCAGCCGAAGGCGGAATTTATGATACCCGCCGCCGTCCGCCCGATTGGCGCGTCTTTAAGCACAAGGGCGTGGTTTTTCGCTTCGCAGAGGCATTGAACCCGTTTGCCCGCCGCTGCGGCTGTTGCGTAGATATGTTTCCCCACCGCGGTAGAGCCTACGAAAGTTATACCATTTATATCCGCGTGTGTCAATAGCAATTCGGCTTCGTCCCGCGAGCAGGTGAGGACGTTCAGAACCCCGTCGGGCAGCCCGGCCTGTTTATAAAGCCCCGCCATTTTAAGCGCGGTGCGCGGCGTCTGCTGTGCAAGCTTTAAAACCATCGTATTGCCCGCCGCTATGCAAAGGGGAGCCATCCAGCCCATCGGTATCATGGCAGGGAAGTTGAATGGCGCGATGCCCGCGAAAACGCCGATC
>Ga0123353_10006140_pt1 | contig 15952 bp, 11 predicted proteins | sample TergutLab28metaG_3_FD_92763 | JGI IMG/M metagenome (GOLD analysis project Ga0123353, IMG submission 92763) | Labiotermes labralis P3 segment gut microbial communities from Petit-Saut dam, French Guiana - Lab288 P3 | ecosystem: Host-associated > Arthropoda: Insects > Digestive system > Gut ... | reverse complement strand
TTCTCTGTGTGAAAGACGACTGGAGAGGACAGTTCTGAGGCCTGCGCTATTGCCAGTCAAAACTGCGCAGTTTACTCAGTTTTTCCGTCTGGTATGACGTCACACACTAAAATCGCTCAGTTTAACTGAGAGTGTATAGCGCCCTTAAGAAACTGCCTTACAACGAACAGTATTTCCCGGTTATAACGACATCGGTCTATGCGACACCTCGCCTCTAACGTCAGATATTCTGTAATGCCAAACAATTCCTCGCTGTTAACAATAATATTGTACTCCTCGGTTATAACGACACAAAATGTTTTCACTCCCTTTGCTGACGTTATAACTGAGTTCGATGTATACTTTATTTTGTGACGCGTTCTAAACTGCACAGTTTATATCACGCCGCATGAATGCCTTGTAGATTCTCAGTTAAGAACGACGTTTCGGAAGGTATAATTTTCCTTCAGTGGATTGAGGATAAACACGAATATCCCCGGATAGTATCCTTGTAGTTTAGACGAGGGGTCGAATCGTCCGGATCTCAAGCAGAAGTGCTGCAAGGCACAAAGAAAGGTCGTAACGAAGCGAGTAATGTGAAAAATACACGTGCAGAGGAAAGACATAAATGAATTCAGAATTGCAGCCAAGAACTTTGCAAAACCCCGATTTAGAATGTAAATTTTTTGACGTTCTAAATTGTGTGATAATTCTTCATTGTTTTCAGTTATTCGTCATATTTATATCTTTTAGTGTTTTAGTTTATGGCAGTAGGATATATTGTGGGTAGCAGGGTAACAGGTGAATGGTGAATTGGAAAGGATTTGAAAGAAAACATTTGCGGTCTGAGTGAGTTACGGCGCATTATTTTTCCTGAAGAGACTAAGGAAAATCATTACAAGCAGCAAGCAGGGTATCAGGTGTTCCGGCCGAGATGAGAATCCGTACTTAAGTTAATAATGGGATCTTTCCTCTTGTACACCACCCTCCTGTTTTCGCTGTAAAGGATTGTAACTATAATGAAATAAGCCTCAGTAATTATGACACTTTGTTCAAATACAACCTAACCTAACCTAACTTAACCTAATCTATAAAATCTGGCCGATGTGAAAACAGTATCGATGGGGTTATAAGAGGAAGTTTCGTAATAATAATCTTGCATCATATCTAAAGTGTGATTTAGTTAGTAATAAAAGATTTTGATTTCATTGAATATCAAGGCCAGCGAGGAATGTGAATCGCAAAATAACGACTTTTAAGAAGTACGTGTACACCATTCGAGTTCCGTTTACTTTATTCCCAATTCATTATTAAACTCATTTGTATATTTAAGTGCCCTGTATGCAGGTTGACTACAGTGAGAACGGCATTTTATGAAATACGCTATGTTTGTCGAATTTCCATTTTGTTGTTTGCAGTAACTTTGGTTGAAATTGTAATTAAAATTCGAGTATATTTTGCACATGTTAAATACCAAGTTGTCACTGTAAACGCCGTGAGTGCATGTGGGGGGCAGCACAGGTAGAGTTCCACTCATATTCATCCACGGCGCTAGATAGTGGTCAATGGTCAGCTTTACGCCCCGACCGCTTTACCCCAAGGAAGGAACTCTTGGTACCCGTTGAAAAGGCCCATTGATTAGAAGCTGGGTGTGCGCCTGAACCAGTGTGTTCGTTTAGGAGAAGGGAAAAATGAATTGCTTCTGCTGGGATTCGAACCCCGAACCGTTCAAACCGTAGGCCTATTTGCTGTACGGGTCCATATGACACTTGTGTAAAAAAATTAAACCGAGCGACAGCATCTGTTGTGAATCGGAATAGGAAATTTGATCGGCATTCTTTCTGTAGAGCCTAGATTCAAAAATTCAGCGAACAATTGATAGAAACGACCTTCTCGTTAAGCGCCGGTATTTTAAATGGAACTGGGGAAAGCGTAATTAATCTTTTAATGCATTTCGTACGAAGAACGTAGGAAAGTGAAATTACTACCACAAGCAATAGAAAAGCCTAATTACGGACTGGACCGGTGAATTAACTTAGACGCTACAAACAGCTTTGGTTTCATTCGCCGTTTTAAATATCTAAATTTTGGCGAATCTGTGGACGCTTTTTTTGTTGTTGTTGTTATCTGTACAATGGTGACTGATGATATCGTAGTGTTGAATACAACCGTGAATGTTAAATTTTCATGTTGAATATGCTGCACATTGTTTTGCTCGGATTGAACAAAGGGTAACGTTTGACGAGATTTGCGTTTGGTACATACTTCCAGAATGTGACAGATGCGAATTGAAGGCGAGTTTTGTTATTTTAAAATTAGCCTACACACAAAATTTCAAATGACAGTGTGATTTATGAAGACCCAGAGGTAGATGGCAAGATGTGTTTATGAACGTCTCGTTATGAGGATTTTGGGAAGTGAAGGTTCAGCTCCACTGACCCATACCTTCAGCACTAGATGCAGGTGTGTTGTAAGTCTAACGTCCGGGATACCTCATAGCGAAGAGAGTTATTATGATTATTATTATTATCATCATCATCATCATCATCACCTTTATGCAGGGTATTTATACTTATATTCCTGAGACAAGCTGTGTCCCTAGGGAATACAGTGTTGCAGCTATTCTGTTGTTACTATTTATGGTGCTTATATCGTTAGTTTCAATGTTGAATCTATTGAATTTTTACATTAGTACTTTCCAAAGTATGTGTGCAGTGCCCAACGTGGCTGTTTTCTGTAGTTCTTTGAATTCATGCATTCCTGGTATGTTGCTCACGTATTTTCTGAATAACTTTGAAACAGTCCCAGTCGTCCCTATTATTACTGGTATCGCCTCTGTTTTTACATTCCACATGCGCTGTATTTCTATTGTAAGGTCTTTATATTTTAGAAACTTCTAGGCTTCTTTTTAAATCACATTTCTGTCTCCTGAGATTGCAACGTCTATTAACATACATGTTCCCTTTTCCATTATCACGGAATATAATGTCTGGTTTATTGTTGGGGATAGTTCTGTCAGTTTGTACTTGTTGACTCCACAATATGGGAACCTTGCCTCCCTGACTTGTTTCTGTTGATTACTATTATTATTATTAATTCGTTATACTTTATTGAGCTTTGAAATGTGTTTATTGCAGACGCCACTCTTGCGCCTTGTGCAGTTACCAGAAGCTCATGGACTGTTCACCGTACTGAATAAGTCATATTAAATAACTAGACAAAGCTCATCAAAATTCAATATACAGACATCTATGGGTCTTTCATGCAAAGCTGATTATCATTGATTCATAATGAAATTTTCTGCATGTGCGGATGTCGGAGCTTCACTCTCGCTTTATGCAGATCTCCATTTGTAGTTGTTTCGAGCCAGCTGATTCCAGACAACATCCGCGCACACTATTTCTGTAAAACTTTTTTCTTAAATTTCCCGTCTACGCTTAGGTCTTTCGAATGCACTTCTGCTACAGGATTTCCGACCACTTTTTTGTACGTTTTCATCTTCATTATCCGCAATATTCCAGTCAGCTGTCCAGAGCAGTACCACTCATTAATTTCCTTGTTACATAACGTTTCATCACCCTTTTAGTTGCTAGTGAATATATAATTTATACAATTTACGGAACCAGTTTAGTGCATGATTACGTGAAACAGCGGGTTTTATTGCTGGCGTGATGCGTGTCTAATAGTATCGCGTAGAATTATTCCTTAAGGACTGGTTAGTTCCAGGGAATTGAGAGAGGACCGCGATTCGAACTTTATCCAGGCCGTCAAAGAGAGTACCTCATTTTGCCTTTGCCTTAGAACACACGTCATTTCCAAACGCGATCATGTTTAAATGAAACCCTCTAATCTAGGGGAGGATTTTAATCGGGAAAGGATTACAGTTTCAAACGCGATAATGACTTGTTAATAACAGGGGAGTCTTATTAGCATGCACATGTGCAGACTACTAATTAAACCGCGCTACGCTGTCACATAGTATAACACAGCAGTTGTATGTACGGACAAAACATCACACAACAATGCGGATTATTTTCAGAAGAGATGAACAATGCCATGGTTATTACCGTCTACCAGGAACAGTGACGTGTTTTGCTATTTTAAAGTCCGAGCTATCTCGAGAATCTCTACAGACCGGATGTATACAAAATTCGAGAGGTTATTACTCTTGTTATCCGCAAAATCCTGGGTTCGAATCTCGGCCTGGGGCTCGTTATCTTGGCAGGAACTTGTTCGTGGTTTTCACAGGTAAATATTTGTAGGCTGCCATAAATGTACCTCGACAAATTCTATATCTTTGCTCATTTATCGTTCACAGTAATTTTAGCATTTTACTTTATGTAACCAATGCATTGAGAAAGCGTTGCTGGATTACGCAAGAACGAATCAGTAAATGCCCATCTCGAGGTAATTACGATCTCGTAATTACGACTTGGAAGTGTTATTGTAGCTGTTACTATTCTTTTGAATATTATAGTAAACCTATTCATGTATGTTGCATTGTTGAATTCGTTGCCGGTTAGTGTGGATCGCAGCTTTAGCTTGTAACCAAACATGTAGCGTCCGTATTTATACTGCTTTTGTCTGTCGGTAGAGAAGTATGGAACGTTGAGAATGGATGTTTGAAATCGATCGGGCCCAGTCGGTACGTGCTTTATCATTGCCCCCTTTTACGAGGGGTATTGTAAATACCGTCCTCCAAACACGTGCTGAACAATGCTTTGTGCATGTGCTCGCAGTTCTGGTGAAGAAATCAAAGCGGTTTGAATTTTTTTTTTTTTTGCGTATTGCACGTTCCTAAATATTAATGGCAATTGAGTTTCATAGGTAAATAATTCAGAGAAATTTCTGCGATAGTGTGAAATTTGTACGAAAATTTTGAGTGTTGTGTAAATCTCGACAGGAGTCATATATTTCAGTCTATCATCGACGTCTCTCTTTACCCCTAATTATGAAAGTGGTGTCTATCTGAAGACTTTTTTTTTTGAGGTGTGGTCTACATCGAAAATTCAACAACCTTTTCGCTTTATTTGAAAGCCTGAGTAAGTTTAAAGGATTTAAATTGATTTCTGACATTTCCAAAATCGTTTTGAGCAGGTGTGCTCAAATCTCGGGCGGCCACGTCACTCAGGGGACTGAATTTTTAATTATGGCCCATGTTATTTGTAGGTCTTCGGCACGGTAGTTTCTTTGTGTCATCCTTGTGACGCCTAGAATTTTGAGATGGCCGCTAGATTTTTGGAAAATTTTGCACTCCTGGTTACGGCACACGCTTTGTAGGGTACGTTGTTGTCTCCTTTGTTACTTTATCGCGTACTCATGCAGACGATTACCGACGTTTCAGATTGACCGTTTTCTTCTGACTTCAGGATAAGAGACTCTTGAAAATAGAGGCAGCTGGTGTCCCCGAAACGTTAGTATCCATCTAAGAAAGTACTCTGTGTTATAACCCAGAACATCAGGATCTGAATTGTCGCTGTCTTAGAAACCTCATATCTTACGTTAGGCGTTACACATGTCCTGATGGCAGTTGGTATTTAATGTTTAGTTTCAAGATCAAGCGTTTTACGTTGGAAGGTACAGTATGTAGCGGGGATTGTATGTGAAATGCTGTGGCTGGGAATAAGAGCAAGGCGAGAACCATACAGATTTATAAGCAGTATGGTACAACACGTTTGTTATTTGTGTCGACCAGGTTTGATCGAGATTCCCGCCAACAATAGATTAAATGTTTTTCAAGAAGTGAAAAGTGGGCAGAGTTATAAGCAAACTGAGAGTTGCAGGAAAGAACTTCACTAATACCGTGGAATGTGACCACATGTTATGGTTTATTGACGTGTTTCGTCTTCTCACTTGTGACACTGGATTCGTGAGCCTCTCATTATCTTTCCACCTCATACCCGACTGTCTGCTCCGAGGCCTTGAGCTCTGCCCCGAATGTACGAAATATTTTATTGTTAGGGGATGTACACTAAAATAAAACATTCTGTTTAAATGGTGGGAAGATCGTTAGCCTTCTTTTCTTCTTATCTACGCCATGCAAGAATGTATCAGCAGTGTTGCAAAGAGGTCATACGGCTTGCTACTAAACTGGGACGCCATAATATATGTTGTAGTAGACTAGAAAGTAGTTTATGGTCACTGCAGCTGAATGTTTTCCAGTAATGCCTCTCTTCTCGTTATGGAACTTTCCTTGAACAATAAAACGGCCTTGAATCATTGCGTTATTATTAGACCCAGGAGGGGAATTTATTATCCATCCCTGGATCCTGGAAATCTGACGGTTCTTCCAAGTTTTGGGAGCGATCAAGTGTCAAAGATGCTATTTTCTCTTGCGCTGATAGTCGTACCAGGTGACGCCTGTGAAATTTTAATTCCATCATGACGAACTGATGTGATTATATTCCAGAAATTTCTGCCTTCCTCCAAGTTTCATTCCGAAAGTAAATGAGATAAAATTTATCATGGAATTGATGACTGATCTTTTCAAGCGAAAGTGAAGGAAAGATTCGATGAACTGTGATTTCTTACAGGATGGTAATGGCACGGCCTGCTACTCTCTGGTAGTTTTCAAACTTCAGAACGAATTGAATGCGCTTAGACGCATGACAGATTAGCCCGTTATGTAATCCCTTCTCATTTCTCAGTTCTTTTGTAATGTATCTTTTCAGATCCTTATTGCGCACTTGTGCAGGTCAAGCGTCACGTATTTCGCGACACGTCGTAGCATCCGAACATTTGGAATGTACTTCTCTGTACACTTCATGAGCATAAAGGTCACGTCGGTTTTCGTCCACTACCAGCAGCAGGGATGATATTCTGTTTGGTCCACGGCTCGTCGCGTGTGAATGAGCGTAATTCAGTTGCGTAAGACATTTGCTTCTGGAGGCGGAAGATTGTTTGAAACAAAGTCGACTGGATGTAATGAGAAATTCTTTATTAAAACAACGTAATAAACTAATATAACAATTTTTTTAATCAATCATTATGTTATGAGCCTAATGAAATTCTTAAGATAAATATAATTAAAACAAGCACCAAAATAATATGACAGTTTTTAGGCGAAAGTTGCTAACAGCGACTACTAGCACCGTCATGTCCGTCCGTCCATCTGTCTGCATGGAGTAACTCTGCTCCCACTGAAGGGATATTCATGAAACTTAATATTTGAGCATTTCTCTAAAATGTCATGAAAATTCAAGTTTCATTACAATACAAGAACATCAGGTACTTTACATGAAGACCAATTTACGTTTTTGATCATATCTCGCTCGGTTCTTATAGAATGAGAAATGTTTCAGACAGAAGTTGAAGAGAAAATAAAACACATGTTTTGTGTTCAATAACTTCTTTGTCGAAAATCTTGCCGTTTATGAGATAACGTGGGAAAATACTGTAACGCCTAACAGGCCACGGATGACTATACGGCGCATTCGCATTGCATGCTGGATAACTAAGGCTACAAACACACAATCAAAATATGTAAAACGTATTGCTTTCCACGGAAACAATGGTTATACGCATGCGCCTCGATCCTATGTTATACGTACAGTGGCAGTCTTGGTTTTCCAGCAACGTGACCTTGGTTTATTGCAATTTTTAATTATGATTACAATAATCAGGCGCTTAACTATTTGTTTTACTACAATTTGGCCAAACCTGTGTCACATATCATTCTTTTCGAGGAGCATTCGTAAAATTGCGAGGAGCGATTATTAGCTGCGTCGTGTCTGTCCGTTTGTCGGTCCTCATGGAACAACTCGGCTCCCTCTGGACGGATTTTAATGAAGTGTGATGTTTGAGTATTTTTCGAAAATCTATCTTGCAAATTCAAGTTTCATTAAAATCTGACAACAATAACAGGTACTTTACTTGAAGACCAGTGTGCATTTTTGATCATATATCGCTCAGTGCTTCTTAGAATTAGAAATGTTTCAGACAAACGTTGTAGAGAAAATCAAAACACGCAGTTTATGTTCAATAGCTTTTTTAAATCGTTCCGTTTGTGAGATAATGTGGCGAAACATTGTACAGCCGGCCGGGCAACAGATGCGAAAATGCGACGACAGTGTAAGAACCGGTAAGGGGCCAACTGATTCTCTTACATATCTGCTTATCTCTCTCAGAACAAGAAGAATGACAGCTGGAAACTGTGAGCGGTGACGGTAAGAGCAAGGATCAATCAGGAACGTGGTAATCGAAAAAGTTAAATAAGTTGTTAATCGAACCTGATTGGCCAAACTTGTCGGTGGATAGGGTAAGAACAAAGTTACGTCACGCAAGCCGACCAGGTATGATTTTGCAGCCGCATACCGGGACACATCAGTACTGATGTTTTTAAAACTCATAAAAGGTAAAGTTCTGCCTGTCCGCGCCGTAACAGTATATCTGGAGAGCATAGATGCAGCTCCGTTCGTTCTTAACCTCGACAGTAGATGGAGATGAGTGGTCATGTGTGTCCTTTGACCGCGTTACCATTTGAACGGGAGGCTGGGTTGGTCCCTGGGCTAGTTTGGACGTAGCGGACAAGTCAAACATGACTTCGAACTGTTGGTCATCGAACTTCGACTCCACGGTCATCCAGCCCGTAGCTTATCATAGGAAGTAATATCCGACAGTTTTGGGTTTGGCTCTTGTTGTCGCAGAAACACAAGAATGTGTTTGTCGATGTTGGCACTATTGCACAATTTCGTCGTCCCAGCGCTGACACATCGGTCTACATATCAGCCGCTGACAGACGCTGCGTTTTTTCCAAAGCCTGCAATACCAATTTGTCTGCTGGCGAATTCGCTTACAGTTACCTCCACACACACACACACACACACACACACACACGTGGTCAGAGGTCGCAGCAAATCAAGTGGCCATGTCGCACTCGTGGCTGATCGTGTGATCATACAACACTTGACATAAAAGTAGTGCGCCAAGTGCTTTCTACCATTTTGCTTTCCCACGGACACATGTGTACGATATCCAGGGCTGTTTACTGCGCTGTACAGTAAACCCTCCCATGTCCTGCTAATGCTAAGATGGCGGTGATAAATTATGAACTGGTTTTGATAGAACGTTGCATGATTCATATCACGATGGAGTGTCGACTACTGCAGCTATGTTGCTTGTTTGGGACGCTAGTTGCCATATTCCTCTGTCGTGGCACAGAGTGTAACGCTCAGGCTAGCTATTTTCATGTATGACGTAACTTAACAACTTAATTCCTTCCGCTACTCTTTTCTTCCAGTTCTTTCACAGTTCAAAGCAGTTATGAGACGCATTCATTTATTATTTCTTTTTTTCTTTCGGTCATTCATTCTTCCCTTCGTTCATTCATTCAATCAATCATTAATTAATTAATACATTCATTCATTCACTCGACAATCCATAGTATCTTCCAAAACGAGTTCTCCACAGAGTTCGATCTGGTGCCTCCACCTTCAATTTGCAGTGTCCTCTAGTTTTCTTTAGATCATTAGGTAGCTGCTTACGTCTTCTTTCTCGTCTTCTCGTCACATCTATCCTTTTCTCTATATTTTTCTTCAATAACGTTTTCGAAGGCAGTTCCTAGGCAAGATGTGACTTCTTTAGATCATTAGGTAGCTGCTTACGTCTTCCTTCTCGTCTTCTCGTCACATCTATCCTTTTCTCTCTATTTTTTCTTCAATAACGTTTTCGAAGGCAGTTCCTAGGCAAGATGTGACCTACCCATTTAGCTTTGCTTCCTTTTATTGTTCGTAGGATATTTCTTTCCTCCTAGATTCTTTGTGGCACTTCATTTCTCACATGATCGGTTCAACTGATGTTCTTCGTCCTTCACCAGTACACTTGAAAACTCTCCAGGTATTTCTGATCTACTTTCCGAAGTGTCCACGTTTCAGCACCTAACAAAGGTATACTCCAAATTTAGTTGACTAGTTTCTTCTTTAAATTTAAGTCTAATTTGTTGGTGAAAAGAGTCTTCTTCTCGTGAGACTGCGCCATTTTAGCATGGCATAAATAAAAGTATTTCATAGCCTTGCACTTTCCGTAATAGCGCACTTCTTTCCAGAGGGAAATGTAAAGTATACGTGCCTGTTAAGCGGTGTTAGAATTGCTGTAAGATCACTAGTGCTATTGCTGAGCTGATGTCCAAAATTCTCCGATATTATTTTTCTTCCACACGTAACTTCAGCCTGCTCAAAATTGGTTGTGTTCTGTAACCGTGGAGCATGGTAATTAGCAGCAGAGTTCTGTGGATGCACAACAAATATTTGCGAATAATTCTGACGTCTTCTAGTGGCCGTACAGCTGCACCTTTTGCTACGTTTGAGTGGACAACAGAGCAGCTCCTTACTGCAGAAGGAAGAGTAGGGTTGTGCTGTTGGCTGTTCGAAAGTGCTGTGCTGACTGAATTGGACTTCCTAATTTCTCTTCAATCTTAATGGGCACTTTTGAAGTCACACACACACACACACACACACACGCACATACATACGTATGTGTATACATACTTACACACATACCTACATGCATATATATATATATATATAAATATATATATATATACATACACACACACACACATAACGCACACATGCATACATGCATGCATACATACATACATACATACATACATGCATAAATGCATGCATACATACATGCATACGTACGTACATACATGCATACATACATACATGCACACACACACATACATATACATAAGTTACATTACGTTACGTTACGTACAGGGTCTTTCTTTTACCGTCTTACAGCGCGCGGCAGTTTTATCGTATAGAATGCCGGCATCCGCTGGGTTACCCATGAGAGCTGCGGTGCTTCGGACGACGAATGAAGAAACGCATTGTACTATTTGCTTATGCCATATATCTACCCTAATTGGCCGTTTTATATGTGTGTGTGTTTTCGTAACTTATTTAGACTTGGCGTCTTGTGCTTCACCACCACACCAGAGATGACGTAGAGGCGATTGGATGTATGTCTCCAGTCCTTCTTAACTTCCGGCAGTTGGTGGAGATGACCACCTGTTTCTGTTCTTATGAAAGAGTTTCCGATATCCAGTGCCCAGGCAGCTGTTTAGTCCCGTATGGATTTAGTGGGAAAGAGAAAAATCCTCGGTCCCGCGGAAAATCGACCCCTGATTTTCTGGTCGTCCAGATCGAGGCCCTGTCACAATATCGACTAATGAACCCGGCCCATTACATTACTGGGGTGTTGTAACAGTCACCACATGTTTAAGTAATTTATAGTAACGAGGAATTTGATGATTATTTTAGAGGGTCATTCCGTCTCCGCCATCTTGGTAGACGCAATTATTTTCATCTGCTCTTGTGACAGAGGCAGGAAGATTTTCGGCATATATTCACAGGCTTTGCGCCCTTGAAGACGGCAGTGTTTGTAATCACTGCCAGGAGAACCGCAAATCTCGCTTAACGAGCGATAGGTACCTTGTAGTTCGTCCCTTTCGTACACCGAGGAGCAAGTGTATTCTCTGCTGTTAGCCTGTTGTCTGTGACGTTAGTGTTTCAGGGTGTATTGTTGTATGTTCTTGCTGCCGTAATGGATTGTCTGCCCGCCCAAGCCGTGGCGTAAACATTAACTTCATGCTGTTAATCGGATCCATGTAGCGTTCCTTCTGTGACTGCCATTGCGGGGCCTTATATACGAACAGATGAGTACGTCCACAGCATTTAAGACCGTGGACTTACAAGTCAGTGCACTCCTTAACAGAGCTGTGCAGCTCCATAAACGGCTGTGCCATTTCTACCGGTATCCTGTGGGCATAGGACTTCAAGAGTACGCGGACAGTTATAAACGTACATCTGCTGAGGAATCCGTTCGTCTGGGGTATAACGTTGTGTCACTGGGTAATCGGACGTTTCGAGGGAACGCATTGCTCTCATCTTCAAGGGTGGGTAGGTCTTATGACCTGCGAAAACTTCAGTATTTCAAAACTGGCACGTATTTCTGATGATGCTGACACAGACTTCGGCTTAGATATAATAATTTTTATTATTATATTTATAATAATAATAATAATAATAATAATAATTATTATTATTATTTACTGCAATTGCGTTGTTACCCGGTGGCAGTGGCCCTTTGGATGCGGCGTAATATATTGTTCTGGAACTCTTTATTTTCATCCTATTTGTGTCGTCTCTTTCATGCCTCTTCTGTGTTATATTCACGCCATTTTGTTACTACTTCCAGTCCTCTTCCTGTCTTGAATGTCTTCTGAATACGAGCGTGTCTTCGGCAATTCTCTCTGTGTGCTTCAAACAACATGAACGATCTAATAACTAATCCTTAAGTTATTGCGATAGCGTAGTCGGTATAGCGATTCGATAGAGCTGGAGTGTCCGGGGATCGAACCCGGGTGGCGGCGAGAATTACCGCACCCGTCCAGACCGGCCTTTGGTACCACCCAGCCGTCTGTACAATGGGTACAGGATCTCTCTTCCGGGAATAAAGCGGCCGGGGCGTGACCTTGATCACTCAGCCCCATCTAGTGCCGAGGTTAAAGAAAGAGTGGAGCTATACCTCTACTCCCCCTCTGGGTCTTCATCGCATGATATAAGGTGGACATTACCTTTAACTTTTTTTGTGTTATTATTTTCTTATATTGGGCGGAAGGATATATATATATATATACTATGAAGAAAAAATCAAAAGCTTTAGTAGTTGCTAGGTAGGAGACTGGACTAGAAGTAAATGCTGATAGAACTAAGTACATGATCATGTCTCGAGATCAGAATGCAAGACGAATTCAGAATATAAAGATTAACCTTTCGACGCCTAATGTCAACTATAGTGGTCGTACCGCACCGCTAACCTCTGAAATTGCATTTTATGTATTTATTCAACAAATATAGGTACTGAATATTTTAAACATGGTTACTACTCTCCGTTTTTCTCTCTCTTCAAAACCCAGTTTGTTTCATAATTCTAACGTATTTAGTTCTGTATTATTCACATTTTATATACAGGTGTGCTAAAATTAAAAAAATAATTCCGGCGCCAAAATGTTAATAATGGTTCTTTTGAAAGGGTGGAGGAGTTCAAATGTTTGGGAACAACTTTAGCAAATGAAAATTCTATTCAGGAAGAAATTAAGGGCAGATTGAAGTCAGGGAATGCTTGCTTTCATTCAGTGCAGAATCCTTTGTCTTCCAGTTTGCTATCCATTAATTTAAAGATTAAGATACACAGAACTATTTTTTTTGCCTGTTGTTTTGTATGGGTGTAAAACTTGGTCACTCCATTGAGGAAGGAACGTTAGCCGAGGGTGTTTGAGAATAGGGCGTTGAGGAGAATATTTGGGCCTAAGAGGAACGAGGTAAAAAGGGAGTAGAGGAAACTACATAATGAGGAGCTCGGTGATCTGTACTGCTCAACAAATATGGTTCGGGTGATCAAAAAAAGAAGAATCAGATGGGCGGGGCATGAAGCACCTATGAGGAGAGGTTATATATACACAGGGTTTTGGTGGGGACCTGAGGGAAACAGTCCACTTGGGAGGCCCAGGCATGGATCATAGTGTAATATTAAGATGGATCTTCATGAAATGGCATGGGTGGGCATGGAATGGATCTGGCTCAGGATCGGGACAGCTGGTGGACACTTGTAAACGCTATTATGAACCTTCGGGTTTCAAAATATGTGGGGAATTTCTTGACTAGCTGAGAACCTGTTACTTTCTCAGGAAGGACTGTGCTGCCTGGTGTAACTAAGAAAGTGTTATTGTTTTATTTTAAATTGCTGTTTTCTTGTGTTTTGTGTCCTCTGCATTGATTACTATTGTCTTGTAACTACGTTTACAATTTTTAGTATTACAATTATTTGGGTTTGACTTTAGTATGATGATAATCTATGAATATGTAATGTATCTTCACAAAAAAATTTATGAATTTCGGGAATTTGTGTAAGAAAACTGTGACACTTACCGTGAAGATGTTTGAAAACCAGACGACATTCTGGGTGAAAACAAATAAGATCCCCCTCCCAAATATATGAACTTTTATTTGGCGGTGGATTGGCCTATGTTTTGAAGATCACAGAACGGTATAGGCTGCGATAAGGTCGGAGGCCTTAGGACTTTTCAACGATCGCGTTTCGGACTATTAAAAATTGGGCTCTTTGTTTTTCGTGTGAAATACGAACCCTCAGTGCGCCACTGCTCTTCTTTGAAACCAATTTCCTCACACTATTTACATTTTTAAGAAGCACCCCTATCTTTAAAGGGAACAGCTTCTTTCTCGACCACGTGCTTTAACATTTAAAAATCTCCGAACTTTTTTGCTGCACATACTCCCGTGCGTGCGCCGTGTACTCCTGTGTTCCCTTTCTGTTTCCTGGTATGGTCATGTCGCCTGGTTGGTCTTCGGACCCTTGCCTCTATATCTAGCCTCGTTAACTCTTACGCTGCTGGCGTTTATCACGGATTTTCTTACTCTCCAGGACAACGCCGAGTTAAGTGCTACGTACCGTCAGACAGGCCAAGGCTTCCGTCTTCCGATTCCTAACCTGGTAGTTACTCATGATGTCTTGCGGTCGATAATACGTAACATCTGCAGTTAAAAAATCATTGTTAAATAACTTACGAATCGTTTTGTTACTAATAGATAAAAACTTTCGTTTTGTAAAGTTTCAGCTATCCCCGGTGGCCGTGCTGTCTAAGACGTAGGTCTGATGGGATTGAGGGTTCGAATCCTGCCGGCGGCACGAATGTGTTTTCTTGTGAGTGTTGTGTGTTGTTTGGTAGAGGTCTCTTCGACGGGCCAGTACCTCCTCGGGAGGAGTCCTACCGTGTGTGTGTGTGTGTGTATCATTGAGCGTAATCAGATACAACAGTACCCATCTTCACCTACAGTGAGTAGGTAGAAGAGGTGACACTAAGGAGGATATAAAGAAAGAAAGAAAGAGAGAAAGAAAGGTGTTAGGTGGCATAAAAATCGGTGCGGGCTTAATAGAGAGGTCCTCGGAAGAATGTATGTTGCGTTTGGTCCTTTATGTGCGTCATTTTATTTACTGAGGCCAGTGTGAACTGCAAATTGATAGCAGCCTATTCCTATTCATATTTTCCATTAGAACCGGTCCAAATGTTTACTCTCCTAATTTTTCGTGGGTCTATGCTACCTCCATTTCTCGCCATATTTGTTTTCACTGATAAGAATGTTTCTATCATCGTTTCAAACAGGTTAATGACATGTCTACACACATTTTACATTCCTCTTTTTTTCATTAGTTGCCATTCATTCTAAATCTAAATGCAGACTTCGGACGATTCTATATTTTTCTATTGAAACGTGCAAACAGAATCGCCTATCACTACATTAACCCTGTTAACACACTAAAGTAAAAGGGCATTCTTGGAGAGGGGCTCTGCCGTCTCTATCTCGAGATTTCGTAGACGGTAGTAATATTGCGTCTTATGGACACACATACTAACAGTAACACACATCATGATACCATTACCCCGTTTTCCTTACCCAATAAGTTATGTACCCTTCTTATTCGAGACTCCTAAAGAAAACAGAACTAACTTCATAGCAGACGCACGTAGCTAAATGCATCAGTTTGCTTAGTATTTTCTGAACACACCAGGGACTTGGTTTGCTCCGGTCGATGCAGTACCACTTGTCTTCCGTCGCACAGATATTTGGTTTCCAATGTTCGGTAGTAAGAGAAAATTGAACCTAGTGACAAGGAAAACTTGAAATGGTTTTGTTTTGGTTGCGCTAGGTCTGCCAGTCTTCCTGACTTCTCTTCCACTGTCCTATTTCTTCTGCTTCTTTTTGTTTTACAATCATCAGGCACTGTAATGAAATGTGTCACGTTGGTTGTCTGAAAGCGAAAGAGATGGATGTGGGTGGAAGTTCTCGTGTCAGCATTCGTAAAGGCAAGCGCCTCCCTAAAGGCACAAAAATGGATAAAACGAGATGTGTTAGAGAGGACAGTCCGTTGCACAATTCTGTAAAGT
>Ga0123353_10006139_pt1 | contig 15953 bp, 9 predicted proteins | sample TergutLab28metaG_3_FD_92763 | JGI IMG/M metagenome (GOLD analysis project Ga0123353, IMG submission 92763) | Labiotermes labralis P3 segment gut microbial communities from Petit-Saut dam, French Guiana - Lab288 P3 | ecosystem: Host-associated > Arthropoda: Insects > Digestive system > Gut ... | reverse complement strand
GGACACATGTTTATATGAACTTTTTTGATCACAAAGACCTAGGAAATCACCTCCTGCAGTTATGCCCTAAAGTCGTGAAACACCCTGTATATATATATAATTAATACCTAGTCTTACAAATGGTGCATTAAGCTATATTGTAACATATAACTAGTATGCCCTATATCAGGCGAAAAACTAGGATGGGTTTGTACGTGCTGTGTGGAGAGCTAGGGGTGTCCCAAGCGTTCCTGGCGCGTCGGTACATCGATGGCGGCTACATGGATGTTTCTGAAGTGGCTGTACTTTATGATTGTGGCAAAATATACGTCCAGAACAGCATTTTATATCATTACGGAACTATCCGAAGTGTGGTTTAGAAATGGGAAATGTTGAAGAACTCCATCGGAGTATCCCCTTGTTCGTTACATATCTGACCCGTTTTCACCCAAGGTCGCGGGCAATGTCTTTATTGGTTTTCTATTAAAACATAATGAAAGTGAAACAGTTGAGATAAGGAAAGCCGTGCCTAGCAGACAACGTCTCCGACACTTCTGTTTAACGGGTCTGCACCTCGTCCAGGCACTAATTCTTATCTTCAACACATCGCTTAAAGTGTCGATATACTGAAGATAGATTGGGCTCTACTCTTCATTAAGATTTACACCATTATGTACGAGGGAGTGGAAGCATAGCTCCACATAACTGAAACCTCGATACTAAACGGAAGGGACTGCGAAATTACCGCCCTGACCGCTCTAGGCCCGCGGCAGTACAGTAACTACCGGTTACCCACAGGATAGCATGCTGGGTGGGCACCAGGTTCGGTCTGAAGGTTGTGTAAAGAGAAATGTGTCTGCTTCAACAACGAATCGAACCCCGAATACCCAGCTGCTCAGCCCGTAGCGTAGCTACAGGTACTGTGGTGACTGTGCTGTCTAGACCACGGTAGTTAGAGAGAGTGGAGTGGTCATTGTCGATCAACTAGAGGAGGGTGAAAAGGACTGGGTTAATAGTATAAGTTGGAAAGGTAGAACATACATACAGTATTGTAGTAATAATACTTGAAGGGGGAAAACCACTTGGAAGGGCCAGATGTGGTGAGGATGGTAGTATGGAAATGGATCTTAAAACAATGTAGTCTGAGGTTGTTAACGTTAGGAGTCAAGTGGCAGGCTGTAGTGAGCACGGTGATGAACGTTCCCCTTCCATAAACGTATAAAATATTTCGTGATTAGTTGAGCAACTGTAAGTTGTTCGAGAACAGCGCTGCTACAAGCTGGGAGTTATGAAATAATTCCTAACTTAAGTGGAGCATGTTATGCTGCCGTTAGGTCGATGGTCCATATCAGTAACATTGTCCAATCAATTTACTATGGGTACTTTCATTCTGTTATAAAAAATGGAATAATCTTTTGGGGTAATTCTTCCAACAGTGGGGAAGACTTTCACTTTACAAAAGAAAATCGTCAGACTTACGGCTAGTGCACAACTCAGTACCTCTTGTACAAGTCTTTTTAAACAACTAGAGATTTTATGTTTTCCGTACCAGTATATAAATTCGTTATTGAACTTCATTATCAATAATCAGGAATTTTTTCGAACAAATTCATCTATACGCAATATTTATACAAGGAATAAACACCATCTGCATAGTCCAAATGGCAGAAAAGTACGTTCTACGCTGGTATAAAAATTGTCAACAGTTTACTATCTGGTGTTACAATCCTGTGGAATGACAGGACAACATTTAAAGCTGCCTTCAAAAAATACCTACATACACACTTTTTTTTACTCTGTAGATTAATTCTGTACGTGTAAAAAATGATTTATGACACTTTTTAAAAATGTTTATTTATTCTACACTGTGAATGTATATATTTGTGCATTTATGACGTTTTCCACATCCCAAATCCTGCTGTCTTTACGACACGTCTAAAGGATCCATGGAATGCATGTACGCAGTGAGAGCTATGGTCAATATTCGTGTTGGGGGTTGTAGGGGGGGGGGTACTTCTGTCACTTTTCATAGCACTCACGGTCGAAGGCCGCAGAAGCCGCAATGCTGGGTTGAAATCCCTTCAGTTTAATGGATGTTTTGATGCCTGTGTTTGACCTTTTCATAAAAAAAATCCGTCGTAACTTTTGGTGTTTTCTGCGACTGTTTTATATCAAAGGCTATTTTATTGTGTGTAGTTTCACCTTATCGTTACAAATTTTGTGGGCTTCTTATCAAAAGAAAGGAAGCAGTTGGTAATTTAGATAGCTATAAGTGGCTGTGATGGGCCCGGATAGCGTACTCTCCCGACCTTAACGTGTATTTATTAGACATACACTTTAAAACACTTAAGCCGTATTTAAATCGCGGGACAGGAATTATTACAGTCACAGATTTACAAGATGTCGTACCACAATTGTATTCGTTCCAGCGGATTAAAAATGGTGTATAGAACCGTAAATTCACGAGAGTTGAAAAAATTCACCATTCATATTGAAGCGTGTAACAAAAATCGATCAATAGGAATGACGCGCCACAGTCGATAGTATAATCGATTCATTAAATTCGAATGCCGCACAATAATCGACTTTTTCCATATCAGCTGGCAAAGTAAAATATGTCTGCTTAGGAACTGCGTGCTCTAACGTTTCAGATGTTGCTCGTGACCAGTCACGTGATGAATGATACCGCGTTAGAATGATGTGTTAGTACATGCTAGCGGTGTGAGTTACCAGACCCGCCTATTAAGGAACACTCACTGGTTTTGTTGTGTAAATATTGAATTTAATCCGTGACACGATGGCGTGGACAAAATATCAAGCGTTGATTGCTGTAGTGTTAGTTATTACTGGATCGATAAATACTCTGAGTACAAAGTAAGTATGAATCTATTTTAGCAACAAAGAGAGATATGTTGACTGGAGTAAGCGTTGAGACAATGATTGTGAATTAATTTAAGGTGGCGTGGTAGGAGGTAAGGCAAGGAACGGTGTCAGTTCTGAAGCACCACACCTTAGATGTAAAGTTCATAATTTTGACTACATGAAGATGAATAGTCAGCTCTACTCATAGACCGCTTGAATCCCCCCGGTGAATGACCACTCTGTACCCATTATGTGGGAGAATAGGCCGAATTCAGAGCCTGTCTCGATGGGATGATGAGACCCGGTGTCTTGAAGCCAGTAGCTAATAACCTCTAAATTGGAAATACGTATTCAGTACTAATTATTGGCACGTTACACATCTGTTTTCGTGACTTCTTTTGTGATTGTATATTAAAATCCCCACTGTCCAAAATAATATTTTAAATGGTCTCAGAAATTTTTTATCATCTTCCTGTTTCAGTATGTTCTTCATGCCACATGGCTTGCTTGCTTGTTGTGTCTTATGTACATGGTAGAAGAACATTTCATTACTGTAATTTTTTAAATCTCTTTAGAACTTCATAACTGTGTTCTCACTGTAGGAATATGTAAATAATGAGAAACAGTTGAAATATGATAATTCCTGTGCCTTTATTTTTTGTAGTTTATATAATTATGCTGTCAGTACTGTGTAGTGTCAGTTGATTGGATGTTAATGGAGAGGATGTGGATGGAAGAAGTGACAAAGAGACCAGAATTCTGACCAAACAGAATGTCCTTCATAGACTAGTTACAGAGTTTTTATCAGTGTTTGAATTTTTTACTTTGTAGATGGGCTGATCGAATGGAGGCAGTAGGCTCTGACGGCCAAACAAGACAGTTTAATCATCCGTTTGTTCAAGCTTGTTCAATGTTTATTGGAGAAATGCTTTGTTTGCTGGCATTTAAGTTGCTCTACTTTTATTATTGGAGGAAACATGTGAGTATTTTGTTTTGGTTAATATGTGTATTTATATGGTCACCCATTATATGCGTTCATCTCTTGCTCGTTGTGCTACTAACAAGTGTCATCCTGACAAATTAGAAACAAAATTTTTTCTCGTGCTTGCACATAATTTTAAATTTAATTTACTAGTTGTGATGGTGTTCATACTTTCAGAAATTACACTTGCCTGTTCATCCTGGGTTAGATAATGGAGAATGGTAACAAGCATTTTCATAGCCTCATGGTAAAAGAATTTAAAATTTGACGAAAACATTACATCTAGATATGTTATATTTGTTTCAAGAGTGATTCACTGAATGCAGTTTTTTTAAATATGAGTGCAGTTAACGCCTGGTATTAACGTTTTAACATGTGCTATGAAAATGTTTTTATGAAAGTACATTGCATGCAAGTGGCAGGTGCCTTTCTCACCACAGTCCTACAGCACACTAAGCACTACATGTGTGTGTTTGTGGAGTATATTAACCTTTGAACTTGTAACAGTACAGAGGGCAGAAACAAGAAATATGTGTTGACACATCATGTGTACTGAGGGAGCATGATGGGGATCTAACAGTACACTGGACACACATGACAGTTACAGACATGATAAAATATCATTCTATAAGAAAACAGAGGGAGGACATGTTAAACTAAACTCCGTGGCCTTAGTCCGCACGCGAACTATACCGACAGCGGCCGCCGCCGGTCGGCGAAGTTAGTGCCAACTTTTGCGGATAGAGGGGTGTCACGTGGTCAGCACAACGGGTCCCCACAGCCGTTAATCTCTGTTTTCTAGACCTGGAGCCGCTACATTTTTCATTCAAGTAGCTCCTCAATTGACCTTACGAGGCTGCGTGGACCCCGTTCCAGACCCACTACTACTCAGAAAATCTGGTAGCGCTGGGGATCGAACCCGGGACCTCTGTATCTGTAGCCAGAAACTCTGACCACCAGACCACAGAGGCGGTCGGGAGGACATGTTATGAACACAAATATGAACAAGTATTTCACATTTATTACTAGCAGAGACGCTCATCATCATGATGCATATGACAAAATGTTACCGTAGATAAAAAGCAGGAAAGTATGAAGGTGGTGTTGAGGAGTTTTCTTGGCCTTGAGTGAAGTAAAAATGTGCTGGAGGATCACTTCTCTTCAGGGCTTCATGATATCCCCACCTTGCAAATATTATATTGTTAGAATAAATCCAGGAGGTGGGCTGTTGCTGCCTGTGGTGTGTATGGGAGATGAAAGATATGCGTTCAAATTTTTGGTTAGGGAACCTGAAGGAAAGTTGTGATACTTATTGGTCCATAATATCAAATGTCTGAGGAATACTAGACTACAGAACATTACATAACAGGGGCTGCAGGGTTCATACTGGTCACCAGGTTTTGCTAGATAACTGAAAGTGAGGTAGTTGTGATGGACTATACATGTAGCTTTCGTGGATGAGACGCAAGCACACATAAAATTTTTGTGAAGGAAACTTGTGGATGGATCTTGGTATAGTGTCCAGCAACATGCCTTAGTATTCGCATTGCTTAACCTTTGATGCTAACTCGTGAGCATTTGAAAGGCTGCTGATTCTTTACTCTTAATAGTGAATTCTTTCAGAATGTATTGTGTTAAGAAGTCATATGACTGTTCTTATGCAGCGATCGAGCATGGTCATATAGGCTTATATAAAATCCATAGTACCCCTAAATGCAACCTGATGTTTCCTGCAGGATGGGTCGCATGATGAGATGAGGCTTGTAAAAGGAAATCGTTCGTTTAACCCATTGGTGCTGCTTCCTCCTGCGATGTGTGATATGGTGGCTACAAGTGTTATGTACATTGGACTGACTCTCACATATGCTTCATCATTTCAGATGCTTAGAGGTGTGTTGATGTTACAGGATTTGAAAGTTTCTTGTGCATGTAAAATGTTTAGATCTCAGAGTATTAAAATGTAAGTTTGTTCCATAGACTCTCTGAAGGTTTGTAAATGTGATGATTTATTATTTGCACGCTTGTATCATGTTGCACATTTTCCATTTTCTGAGGCATATATCATACACACAGACTTTTATTTTCCTGTATGTGTTGTATTAGCCCAAAGGTAAAATCTGTGTTATCTTGCTTACCATAGTGCATGGGTTGCGAGGAAGAAATCGTGTCTTTTGTATCCACTTTTTGTGTGTACATGGTTTGGTAAGTGGAAACTGGAGAATACTTTGAGCTATGATTGTGTCACTGTACAGATAGTTCTGGGTATTTCAACTGGTCAGAATGTCTTCAGGATCACTTCCATTACTGCTGCAACAAAGGTTGTTTATTAGCCCACTTTATCCTTCCACCTCACTCAACTTAATGAGAGCAACTGTAATGAATGCAGTAACAGAAATTGACATGGCTAAACCCCAGTGGCCAGATTTATTTAACATATGCTACTTGCAGCATTAGTTTTTCATTGAAAACCTTTTCTGTGTCATCAAACTGGCCATCCAGAATGTGACACAATTTATTCGTGTAGGTAAACCTGTGACATTTTGTAGAAACATGCTTCCTGCAGCTTGGTTCCAGAAAATAAAGACAACATATTGTTTAAAAATGTTGGTATCCAACAGGACTGTGTACTGTCACAACCTAGAATGAATACTCACTACTGCGAAGAATGTAGCGCAGTGACAACAGTATGTGACTTACTTATGTAACCTGCCTTTTTTGGTCTTTGTCCTTTGTCTAATTTTTAATGAAGCACAGCGTTTTCAATAACGAACTTTGCTTCCATCTTCAGGGAAGGAAAACACCTACTCTGGTGGATTCTTAGATAGTGCTTAAGCACAGTGTTTCGCAAGCTGACTCAGCTTCCATCGTCTGGCAAGAAAAACGCCTACTCTGGTGGATTCTTAGATAGTGCTTAAGCACAGCGTTTCGCAACCTGACTCAGCTTCCATCATCTGGCAAGGAAAACACCTACTCTGGTGGATTCTTAGATAGTGCTTAAGCACAGTGTTTTGCAACCTGACTCAGCTTCCATCGTCTGGCAAGGAAAACGCCTACTCTAGTGGACTTCTTAGATAGTGCTTAAGCACAGCGTTTCGCAAGCTGACTGCTTCCATCGCCTTGAAAAAAAAAACGCCTACTCTGGTGGACTTCTTAGATAGTGCTTAAGCAAAGTATTTCGCAAGCTGACTCTGCTTCCATTGTCTGGCAAGGAAAACACCTACTCTGTTGGACCTCTTAGAAATAGCTTTTAAAGTATGAAGGTTTGGAAGCCAGCTCTGCTTCTGTCTTCAGGCAAGGAAAACACCTACACTGGTGGACTTCTTAGATAGTGCTTAAGCACAGTGTTTTGCAAGCTGACTCTGCTTCCATCGTCTGGCAAGGAAAACACCTACTCTGTTGGACCTCTTAGAAATAGCTTTTAAAGTATGAAGGTTTGGAAGCCAGCTCTGCTTCTGTCTTCAGGCAAGGAAAACACCTACTCTGGTGGACCATTTAGATAGGGCTGTTGAAGCACGATTTTTGGGATGCTGGCTCTGCTTCTGTTTTCAGGCAAGGATAGCTCCTGCTCTGTTGGAGCCCCTCTGTTAGATTTAAGCCCATTGACTGAGAATAACTGTACTTAAGGGTCACCAGAGTAGGTGCTGTGTTTGCCTGCAGACACAGAGCCATGAAACATAATGCTTCATCAAAAATTAGACAGTGGACGAAATCCAGAAAAAAAGAAAATTCAGACAGTGAGCCATAGTCTCATATTTATTGCTGCAGTTCTGGTAGGTTTAGTATAACCATATGTTTGTAACACAGGTGCGGTAATTGTGTTCGTGGGAATATTTTCTGTGCTGTTCCTACGTCGAAGACTGATGGTTCGGGAGTGGGGAGGCATATTCCTGGTGATTGGTGGTCTGGCTCTTGTTGGGGTATCCGACTTCATTGCACCATCGACTCCTGAATTGTCTAGTACATCTGCACCAGACTCTAATCATTCCACAGGACAAGTCATCTTAGGTATGTCCAATACATTTCAAATCAAACATTATCTTGTGGTTAACATTTCAGCCTTTTGTGCAGAGGAGCTCAAATTGTGACCCAGATGAGCTATCATGATTGCTGTAATGCATTTTAACTTTGGCACAGATTTAATTGGGTGCACAGTTTCGCACATTAGTAGTTTACACTGATATATGTTGAATTAGAGGCTAGTGGACATCATAACAGGTCAAGACGTGGTTGTGGGAAGAAAAATTTTGGGTCCTGTCCAAAGCAAGGCCTAGTCAACCATCCAGACTCTTTTTAAGTGATGTAGCTGTTGCACTCAGTATATTTTTTGTTTAACCCTGCAGTGGTATTGGGGTTGAAGTTGCAGCTGCAGCCCAGGACAGAGGGATTCCAAGTTTATAGTAGCATTAAATTGATTCATAAGTGTACAGTGCACTGAAACTGGAATTGAAGGGTAGTAGCTCATGCTGTATAGTGTTATATAACAGGTTGTGGCATAGTTTGAATTAAGCCCTATCATTTGGCTGGAGGGACTGGGGAAAACTGCTCATAACTTGTCATGGTAACCTGTCTTTTGTCAAGATTTAAACCTAAGGTGCCTTGAATATGAAGCAGTGGCAGTTGTTTGTAAATGCGATATTAATATAGCCAGTTGTCATGTGCATTGGGTTATGAACATTCCATACTGTTCATGAGGCTTGCTGACAGAGAAAGGTGTAAACAGTCTTTGCTGAGACTGCAAAAGTTCTGTGGGTAGAATGGATGATCATGCTCAAAGCTTATTACACTCCCATCCCACCAGCCTCATCTGTCCTGTGTCAGCCAACATGCTGTGGACACGGAATGGTTAGCTGACTGAAAGGGAATGTAGGTAGCTATGCTAGTGGGGCGATGTGGCAGGGGTTCATGCATGGGGATTTCTTTTGTGATCTCTATACAGGTGTTCCCCCACTTAACAAACAGAATACATTCTGAACAACTGGTTGTTAGTCAAAAACATGAAGTGAGGTGGAATGTGCACCATCCAGGCGGTCAAGGGAGATTCAAGCAACTAAGTGTTCTTGTTGCAGAATAATAAGAACAGGGATTTTTCCATCAAATGTAGAAATGTAATTCAAAGTGAAATTTTAATTACATTTGTGTGGTAATTTGGATTGAAATTCTCTTAAGGAAGTTTTGGTTGTAACTGTGGTAGGTTGTAAGTTGGAGAGTAGTTGTATTGTGAATCACACAGTAAAAAAGGTAAAGGTAAAATTCACCCTAGAAAAGGCCATGAAGGACCAGAGGGGGAGTAGAGGTATAGCTCTACTCTTTCTTTAACCTAGGTGCTAGATGGGGTGGGTGATCAACACCATGGTCCCGGTTGCTTTACCCCCAGGGAAGGAAACCCTGTACCCATTGTACAGGAGGCTGGGTGGGCCCCAGGGCCGGTCTGGATGGGTGCGGAAAATCTCGCCCCCAACGAGATACGATCCCCGGACCGTCCAGCCCTTAGTGAGTCACTATACCGACTGCACTATCCCAGCCCATGTGAATTACATAGTGTTTAATATAAATTTCATTGGTTCCTTGTGTTCAGGTGACTTGCTGATCATTGGAGCACAGGTGGTTGCAGCAACACAGATGGTTCTAGAGGAGAAGTTTGTGTCTGGTCTGGACATTCCTGCCCTGCAGGCAGTGGGGTGGGAGGGTAAGTACTTCGCTAAAAACTGCAGCAGAAAATTATAAATTGCATTTTATTGTATTTTTGGTCAACATTTGTCTTTGTGCTTTGCTCTAGGTGTGTTTGGATTCAGCATTTTGGGTTTTTTGCTGATACCATTTTACTTTATCCATGTACCTGAGGGATTCAGTGACAACCCTCGCCAAGTTCTAGAAGATGCACTTGAGGCATTTGTGCTAATGGGTCATAATCAATTGATAATCTTTGCTTTAACTGGTATGTATTCTGGGGTTTATAAAACATTGTAAATTCTATTCATTTCATTTGTGTGTGCAAAATGGGATGATTCCCTGCCATTCTGAGGAGCTTCTTCCATTCCACTCTGTTATGTGCCCTTTCCTTCCACCCTTTTCCACCAACTAGTCTTCCATCCTTCCTCACTTCATCTTGCCATCCATTTCTTGGTCTCCCTCCCAGCCTGGTTGCTTGCAAATTCATATATAATACTTCTTGGGAATTCTACGTATTCTCGTATTTTCTTCCATTCTTTGTACATGCTCAAACCAACGTAATCTATTTAACACTGTACATTGGCTGATTTTTTTATTCACACTTAGTGCATGTCTTTATGGGGTCAGTATCTACTGAAGGCCTGAGTATAGTAGCATTTATGCTTTGTTTGTTTTCAAACCCATGCAGTTTTGCAGCATTTTGTATCTTTCTAGGTAAGCTATCCCTGCCAGCCATGAAGGTTATATTGCTGAGAGACCCTGCTTTCAGTACAATGACATCCAGACAAAACTGGCATTAAAGGAATTATTTTTAAATGTAATATGTCTGTCTTCTTTTAACTTGGTCTTCATATCACAGCTCTCATATTTCTTTGTGGCAGCTGCATGGTATCTTCTGAAATGTGGGGGTTGGTGTTTCCTCACACATTGAAGGAACGTATTTTCTGTTTTGGACCCCTCAACCCTTGAAGAGGAAGGCAGTTTGTATTTATTAAAAATGTTAGGGACCATTAACCCAGCGATTTTGTTTCACGTACCAGAATTCCGGAGTCATTATGCGTACTATCCTGGAAATTAATTTCACATTGTCCAGTGCGTCATTTTACATACAAGTATTGCGTAGGAATGGTTTATTTAAGTAGTGTCTAAATAAATTATTTTGTCATGTGTGTACAATAAATTGCATCACACCATGGTTTCTTGAAAGAGATTTCACTGTAATTGTGTTTCTAAAAGTCATGCCACATACCATGTGTTGCCTCATACTGACAACAGGAGACAATTCTTGTATATCTTCAAAGCCACTTCCTTAATCAGCTTACTTCAGATTTTGTTTTCAGGCTTATATGAAAATATTTCCATTGCTTTATCATGCAAATATCAGAATGAATGTAGTGCTTCATTTGGGATTTATATTAATAATTGTCCAACAAGATGCAACACAAAGCAGTCTATTATTATGCAAGTTCACTCTACATGTTTCGGGTGCCAACCACACCCATCATGAGTACACAAAACTGTAACTACAGCCTTTGGTACTGGTCACATTTTTTTGTGCAGCTACCTCCCTCCAACGTGGCCAAGCCAACTTGCAGAATAATAAATAGACTGCTTTGTATTGCATCTCATTAGAGAATTATTAATATAGAATAGCGATGCACGGAACCATGAAAATAAAATTCATTTGGGATTTATTTTGTCTTAAGCTCTAGATTTTTCTTGTTCTAAAATTAAAAGGACTTTGTTTCTTTTATGATATTAAAATTTAGTGAAATATTATTTATAAGTTGAAGACCTGCACAGGGCACACTGTTATCACATGTCAGAGTTGTAAGTGGTGGGAGGTAAGGGACAGAATAAAAGATAAATCAATCCCATTACAGGCCTGAGGTGCCCAGAGGGTTCCAGGAAGTTAAAGTTCCCAGATTATGTGACAATGGCCCAGGATGGTGGTAAGGTTGTCAGCCTTATGCACTGGCCACTTTTACCCCCAGGAAATACTCTTGGTACTCATTTCTGTTAGAGTCTGAGTGGACCCCAGGGCCATAGAGCAATCGGAAGGATTATGTCAATGAAAAATTCCAATGACACCATGTGGAATCGAACCAGCGACCTTCTGATTTGTATCACAGCACCTTAACCACTGTGCTACCGCGGTCCGCAAGGGGCAGAATGAAAATGAAAGATAACGGTACATAAGAACATAATGATGTAAATTATGTAGCAAATTGTCATGCATTCCACAGCAGGATTGTTATTTTTGCTAGATGTGATATTAATGAACTTATCCTTGAAATAATTTTGTGTTCTTGTGTCTATTTTGACAGGTACAATCTTGAGTATAGCATTCTTTAACTTTGCTGGTATAACTGTTACCAAGGAGATATCAGCAACAACTAGAATGGTTCTTGACAGCGTGCGTACACTGTTTATTTATATAGTGTCATTGGCACTGCGTTGGCAGACCTTCTACTGGCTGCAGGTAAATTTTTTTTTTTTTTGGTATAGTTACATGACTGGACCGAACAAACGTTTGGTGATTGTCCTTACATATTTATTTAATCTTACCTTTCCCTTTTTGAGTTCTAGAACAATTTATCATTGTTTCAGATTGTTGGATTTATTTTCTTGGTGTTTGGTATGGCACTGTACAACGACGTGTTTGCAGCTCTGAGCCAGAAGTTGGCACAGTGGAGGAACAGGGATGTGGGACACAGAGATACCGAGGCCCTGATCAGTCAGCCTGCTGATGAGCCGGAACCCCTAATATCTTCAGGGCCCCGGCCAGACTCATAAATTCTCAGTTTGGCTAGGTAAAGAATAGCAGCAGGACCACACAAGATCTGAGCAGAACCAGTAGCAGTACCAACTAATACAGGGTTATTCAAACAGCAGGTAACACGTTCAGATGTTTATAATTAAGTAATCAGTGAGCGTGCTATGGTAGGGTATGTATTAAGTTGTTAGAAAAACTTTTGAATTTGTGATATCTTCCAGACAAAGTTTGTGAATTTTCTGTACCACATCATTGTATTCCCGTTGATTACTTCATTGTAAATATATGAATGTGTTACCTTCTTGAGTTGCTCAGTGAGTATCAGATTTCCTTTTAATATGGAAGTATGTGGAGCTGATGTAAGATTGATGTCAGTGCTTACTTTGAACTTCTATTTGTGCAGTTTTATTCATAGGTCACCGTATGGCTTGGGCAGTGGTTTGGATATCAGTAGGGCATACAAACCTGTCTTCAGGTTGATTTGGATTTTAGAGCAGAAATGGCAAACTTTCTTTGCTGTCTCCTGCTGTTGGAAGTTACCAAACGCTGCCAGCCATCGCAGGTAGATCCATTGTCGCTGTGGTGGATGTACTAAGATTACTGACATATACTGTTAGTTTTTAAATTCTTGGCTTGTGATATACAAATGACATGTGCTTTATTTCATAAACCTGATTTTATGTATATCATTGATCAAAATGGTCACTTAGGAGAGCTCTTCTCTTGGGGGTAAATGGGATGGGGGCATCAGGCTGAACAGTCAAATCAGTTTAGTGCTGTGGTTTAGAATGTGTACAGCTGTAGCCTTCTTTCCCCTGCATATTCTCAGAGTACAACCAACAAGATGCGACGTTTTCACAATTTATTTATTTCTGTAAAACGCTCTGCATGTTTCAGACGGGTTTTCCGTCCACCATCAGGAGCTCAAAACTGCACATACAGCGTCAGGTATTTGTCAGACCGATACCTGACGCTGTATGTGCAGTTTTGAGCTCTGATGATGGATGGAAAGCCCATCTGAAACATGTAGAGCATCTTACAGAAATAAATAAATTGTGTAACGTTGCATCTTGTTGGTTGTACTCTGTGAATATAGTAGAGATGCACAGACCTGTGAATGTAAATTTCCCTTGCAGTTTTCCTGACATGATGCCTATCATTTGAGTTCCCAGTGGTTACTGTATGTAGCACTGGGTTTAACACCAAAAGTTAATTTTAATTCTGATGCTTTCCCTGTATCGTTCTAGCCATGCTTTTACATGACCAGAGGATCATAGTCATTTGCATGACTCTGTAGAATAATTTTGAGTTTTGTCTTTAGTTTTGTCCATTCTTGGTTTCTCCTCAGTGCTTCTAAAAAATGTTACGTCAGTTATGCTTGTGTTTTTTCCGAATGTTACAATTAAGTGTACATTATAAACTGTTTTGTATAATCATGGGTTAATGCCCCATATTATTTAAATTTATATTTGGTAGAATTTAAGACTGTTTTTTCTGGTCAGTTATAGATTGTTTGAAGTAAAGTCACAAATGGGAAATGTCTTCTTATCCTGAATGGTTTCTTATAAAGTCATAGTACATATAAATGGACATGTATATCATCCAGTATTTTGGTACATGAGAATTCCGATTTTATTTTATTTTACAAATTACTTTTATAGCACGGTTGAATACTCACCTGTTGTCATTCATTGACAGACTTTTGATTGTCTGTTGTCCTGCATCCCACATTTTGTTTCAACATCAACTATACTTGACGTACCGCACCGCTAACCTCCAAAGTTGCATTTTATGTATTTATTCAACAAATATAGGTACTGAATATTTTAAACATGGTGTATATTCTCCGTTTTTTTTCTCTTCGAAATGCAGTTTGTTTCATAATTCTAACATATTTGGTTCCTGTATTATTCACATTTTATATACAGGATGTGCTAAAATTAAAAAAATAATTCTGGTGCCAAAAGGTTAAAATGTTAAAGTACATCAGCAAACTAATATTCCCTATACAGGACTAATGTTAAGACATATACAGTGGTGGTTGAAATGCAATTATTCAGTTACAGATTGAAGAAATTTCTTTGTATTGTAACCAGTTTTAACTACAATTTTATATGTCTTAATAATTTTCCTTTGTAGGGAATATTAGTCAGTTTATGTATTTCTAATGTTTTAAATGTGAACAAGAGCCCTCCACCTCAGTACGCATTTTCATTTATGTTATTATGATTTTACCTGGTGATGGCCAATAAAAACAGCCACAACATGTAGAAGATAAATGAATGCATAGGAATTAGCGCAATCAGTTGATTGCCCATGTGCATAGTGGAATAGCAGTTCAGAAGTGACTTTATTTGACAGATAAAATAAGGATCCAGTACTTATTGAAGTTCCTTCCTCTTTTCAATTCATTTTTGAGATCGTCTTTAACCCTAGTCTTTGTTGACCTTGGCTTTTATTTCATCATAGTTATATACTGGGTAGCTCAGTGAGTGTAGTGACCAGTTTTTGGGTTGAACAACTACAAAATTGCAGCTTAATTCCCAGCAGGAGTAGAGACTTTTCTTTTTCACCACCATGTTAAGACCAGCTATAGGGCCGACCTTCTTCCTATCCATTTGGTAAGGGTACCATTGCGCTGGGAGTACAACTGACATGGTGTGACATGGATTGCTCAGCCATGTCTGATGCTGAAGACTACAGCATACGTCCACAAGACCAGGCTTGTTGTTGGCTGTAGTGCCAATTCTTTTATCTTTTACATAATTATTACTGTGTCAGTTGAGTGCCATACAACAAATGGTTCTACTTCAAATTGACAAAATGTTTTAATGTTTAACTCCTGCGCCACGTTTCATCCATGGTCCATGTTCCTGTGTCAAGTGGTGTTTCATTATAACATACTTAGCCTCCGCAGAAACATGTGTTATTGATATCTGCTGACATATATATATGGGTATTTGACCAACAAAAACAAATAAAATGGAAATATATTTAATAATAATTCCAGTTGTATACTGATATAATTTTTATATGACATATTGGGAATTCTGTCAACCTGACGTCTGTTTACGCCAGCTGTGTGTCCTGCACAACTGTGATAAGAGGAACAATGTCCGTGTTCCTAATGAGTGCTGTCTCAGAGGTATTAGTTATGTGATCATGTTTTCCTCTCTGCCGTGTTGTGTAAACTAGTAGTATCAAATTATAATAATTGTGTGTGTGTTTTATTTGATTATGAATTGCTCCTCCTTTTCTTTTTTCTTTTTTTTTTAAAATAAGTGTTCTTGAATCTTTTGTGTCAGTGGTCATAATAAAAGCTGAAAGTTACATTTGTAGTTCATTTCCATTTCATGCAGCAGTTATTCACGTGACTGTTTTGCAGGAAATAGTCAACGGAGGTCTCATTGCCACAAAAATCTCCCAATAGTCTGCATTAGCCTGCTTGATTCAGTCCTAATTATTGTAAGCAGTTTCCCAGTGACCGAATTCGGTACATATGGTAAGTGACGACCATTGTTACGGAATTTGTCACTGAATACAAGGATGAACTGAAATAGAATGTAGTCAGAACTGAGTATCTGTGTGTACATAAAAGTTCCATTTGCAGGTGTTACATAAAATCATTTTTTTGGCGGGGGGGGGGGGGGGTGTGTGAAGGAAATGAAATTTTTTTTAAGAGTT
>Ga0123353_10006138_pt1 | contig 15953 bp, 13 predicted proteins | sample TergutLab28metaG_3_FD_92763 | JGI IMG/M metagenome (GOLD analysis project Ga0123353, IMG submission 92763) | Labiotermes labralis P3 segment gut microbial communities from Petit-Saut dam, French Guiana - Lab288 P3 | ecosystem: Host-associated > Arthropoda: Insects > Digestive system > Gut ... | reverse complement strand
TAATGAACAAATTCGGCAAGAGTTCAATAATCTTTTTGAGTTTATCAAAGAAGAATCTAACATTGATATGCGAATTGACCCAAAGAAATGGACTATTCACGAATCAGGAAGTCCACAATTTTATATTGAGTACGTTGCTCCATTGCAGGGAAGTATGGGAAGTCGTGATTTGAAAATGGACATTACAAGAGGCGAGACTTTGGAGACGGGAATTGAAATGAAAACGATTTTTAGAAATTATTCAGACCTTGAAGAAGAATTTGATTTGCGATGTTATTCACTTACCGAAGTGTTGATTGAAAAAATGACGGCTTTAATGGGCAGAACTGAACCGCGAGATTTATACGACTTTTGGTATTTAACAGAAATTGAGCGAATTGAGGTTGCTAAACTTTTATTTGAATTTCATAACAAAGCACAGCATAAGGGACAAAACCCAAAAAAGTTTTTTGAAAAAGTTCTGAGCAAAGAAACTGCTTTCAAACGAGATTGGGAAAAGAAACTTGTTTTACAAATCCATGACTTGCCCAAGTTTGAAGGAGTTTTCAGAGAGGCAAAGAGACATTTTAAGTTTTGAAATAATTACAAGACAATAGAGAACGGTTGAAGAGCCACTACTTAGAACAACGAGCGTTTTACCTTCGGTGAACTCGCAATCTTGGTTGGCACAAGCGGGGCGTAACGTCCCGACATTTGGGGGTGTCACTTTTAATAAACAGGGTACGTAATTAAGTGTTATCTTTGCAGCGAATATCCAACGAATATCCAACGAAATCTAACGCAACGCAACTCCAACCGACGCAATCCAATTCTAACCGACGTAACGCAACTCCATCCGACGCAATCCAATTCCATCAAACCAAATAAAACCCTGTAAAATAGATGATTACAATTAACGACATTTTTGAAGCCCGGAAGCGCATCAACGGGTATGCTGTTCAAACTCCATTGTTGAGGGTGGCTCAGTTAGATGACATTCTAAGGTGCAAAGTGTGGATAAAACCGGAGTGTTTGCAACGAACAGGCTCCTTTAAGTTGCGTGGGGCGCTCAACAAATTACGCTCTTTATCCGAAGAACAAAAGAGGCAAGGGGTGGTGTGCGCTTCGAGCGGCAACCACGGTCAGGCAGTGGCGTATTCTGCTAATTTACTTGGTGTTAGCGCAAAAGTAGTGATGCCTGTCAACGCCAATCCTGTAAAACTTGCCGGCGTTAAGAAATACGGCGGGGAGATCATCCTTTGTGGAACGGTTTCGAGTCAGAGGGAGGATAAGATGCGTGAATTGGTCGAACTTGAACAACGAATATCTGTACATCCGTTTGAAGATAATTACGTTAAAGCGGGGCAGGGAACCATCTCCTTAGAGATATTGGAAGCGAACCCCCATATAAACTGCATTGTGGTGCCCATTGGCGGAGGCGGTTTAATTTCAGGCGTGGCCACTGCTGCCAAATCGGTGAAACCCAATGTCAGCGTGGTGGGTATTGAGCCAAGCGGTGCGCCAAGATACAGTTTAAGCAGGGCGGCCGGAAAACCCATTTCGCTCGAGCACGTGGAGACCATTGCCGACGGCACCAAAACCGACAAGGCCAATCCCCACAACTTCCCCATTATCGAGAAGTATGTTGATGGTTTAATCACCGTTGACGAGGAGCCTATTCGGGATGCGATGAAGTTGCTTTTGACGCAAGTGAAGCTCTTTGTGGAGCCGTCCGGCGCCCTTGGTGTGGCTGCCGCCCTTAGCAAATCGATGCCATTTACCCCTGATGATCACGTTTGTTTTGTGCTTAGTGGTGGAAATGGAGACTTGACCTTATTGGCTTCCGTGATTACGAAATAGGCTTGAGTGATAACGAAATAGGCTTCCGTGATAACGAAATAGGCTTGAGTGATTACAAAGCAGGTTTCTGTGATTACGAAACAGGCATAAAATTTGCATAAGTTAAATAGACCCAAACGGTACATATATTAAAATTAAATAGATGAAATTATTGGAAGGAAAAGTTGCTTTGATTACGGGAGCAGCAAGAGGAATTGGAAAGGCGATTGCCTTAAAATTTGCCGAACATGGTGCTAATATAGCATTTACAGATCTAACTATTGATGATTCCGCTAAGGAGACGGAGGCTGCTGTTGCTGCTTTTGGTGTCAAGGTACGGTGTTATGCTTCCAACGCTGCCCATTTTGCAGAGTCCCACAAGGTGGTTGAAGAGGTTCATGCGGCATTTGGAAAGATTGATATTTTGGTCAATAACGCCGGGATTACACGCGACAGCCTGTTGATGCGCATGAGCGAGGAGCAGTGGGATATGGTGGTTGATGTGAACCTTAAATCGGCTTTTAACTTTATTCACGCCGTCACACCCATCATGATGCGTCAGAAGAGTGGCAGTATCATCAACATGAGTTCGGTGGTGGGCGTGTCGGGAAACGCGGGGCAGACGAATTATGCTGCCTCCAAAGCGGGGCTGATCGGGTTGGCTAAATCCACGGCCAAAGAGTTGGGGTCAAGGGGGATTCGTGCGAATGTGGTCGCTCCGGGGTTTATTATAACAGAGATGACGAATCGATTGCCTCAGGAGGTGAAAGATCATTGGGCGGATAAGATTCCGCTTAAAAGGAATGGGACAACTGAGGATGTGGCCGGCGTGGCGCTGTTTTTAGGCTCTGATTTGTCGGCTTATGTTACGGGGCAGGTGGTTCAGGTGTGCGGAGGGGTGAATATGTAAGACTCGCCTGCGCTCGCAAGAAAGGGATTATGGTGTAAAGTGGAGATTGTGGTGTAAAAGTGTTTAAAAATAATGCATAGAAAAAGATGGTTATGAATTGGTTTGTATGTATGAAGCGTGGCGCTCTTCTCCTGTTGTTTGGGATGGGCATTGCGGCTTGCGGGCCGGTGATTCAGCTGATTGATGTTGAAGTGAAGCTTCCGGCGGAGCGTCCAGTGCTTTTTGACAATAGAGAGATTGCGATCTTTAATGCACTCTATGATACAACCGGTCAACAAGGTACGGCGTGGAATGACAGTTTGTTGATTAATAAAGTGGCGGAGGGATTTCGCGATCAGTTGGCTATCGACCTTGCCATAGCTCCCGATTCGATTTCGGTGTTTAACCATTTTTGCAACCGGATTGCCCGAGGCACTTTGGAGGATAAGGAGTATATCTACTCCCTTTCGGCGGAGACAGGCGCACAGATGCTGGTGTTGATTGACAGCCTTAGACGAAGTGATTTTCGACGTATGCGCATGAGGACGGCGGGTGCTTCAGAATACTCCCCACTCTATGTGAGCGCAGAGTGGCAGATGGTCTTCCGCATTTTTGATATAGGCAGAGATCAGTTTACAGCCCATTTTGCAGTAAAAGACACCCTTTTCTGGAACATTGTGGCCAGAAATCGCGACAGTGTGATGGTCGAGCGAAAAATAGCCTCCTCTCTACCCGAAACGGCTCATTACATGGGCGCATTGGCAGCCCAGATGATACAACCTCAATGGCAAACACAAGAGCGCGTACTCTTCTTCTTCACCGGCTCTTCATGGGTGAAAGCCATGGATCACGCCTTTATGTTTGAGTGGGAAGATGCACAGCGTGTCTGGCTATCAATGACCAAAAACACGACCAATTACAGGAAAATAGCCTACGCTGCTTTCAACCTTGCTGTTGCCTCTGAAATGATGGGACAGATAGATTTAGCCAAAGAGTGGCTCACGCTGTCTGCACAATACCTCGATATTCCTGAAATAAAACACTACCTGCAAATTCTCGATGTGCGCAAACAGCAACAGCGCACAATCCTTCTACAGGTCGAATAGATAACCCCATAAGCATTTCACAGGTCGAGTAGAAATTCCCTTAACCCTTATCAGTCGAGTAGGAATTTTTCTAACTCTTTGGTTTTGAGTTTGATGCCTTCTTCTCCAACGCATACATTAAATCACGATGGCGGGCAGCCTCCGGAAAGTTGAGCTCTTTGGCCGCATCTTCCATCTTGGTTCTCTCCATGACAATGGCCTCTCTCAACTCGTTCTCGCTCATATATTGCCACGCAGGGTCTTCCAACAGTTCCGGCTTACGCTCTTCGGCGCTACGGTACTCCAACATGGAGCGAATCCGTCCTTCAATCTGCTTAGGCTCGATGCCATGCGCTTCGTTATAGTGCATCTGTTTTTCACGACGGCGGTTGGTTTCGTCTATGGTGCGCTGCATGGAGTCGGTGATGGTGTCGGCGTACATGATCACCCGACCATCCACGTTGCGGGCTGCCCTTCCTGCTGTCTGGGTGAGCGCCCGCTCGGAGCGGAGAAAGCCCTCTTTGTCGGCGTCTATGATGGCCACTAAGGAGACTTGGGGCAGGTCAAGCCCTTCCCGCAACAGATTTACCCCCACTAATACGTCGAACATACCACGTTGAAAATCTTCCAGAATCTGCACCCGCTCAAGCGTGTCCACGTCCGAATGGATGTATCGGCATCGTATCTCTATGTGTTCTAAATATTTATTCAACTCTTCGGCCATACGTTTGGTGAGCGTGGTGACAAGTATGCGCTCATCTTTTTGGGCGCGAATTTGTATCTCTTCCAGCAGGTCGTCAATTTGATTTTTGGTGGGACGCACCTCAATGGGCGGATCCAACAGACCGGTGGGACGTACCACCTGCTCCACAATCAACCCTTGGGAGGCGGCAAATTCGTATTCGGCAGGGGTGGCGCTCACAAAGACACGCTGCCCCATGATCTTTTCAAACTCTTCAAAGGTGAGCGGGCGGTTGTCGGATGCGGCGGGGAGGCGAAAGCCATATTCAATTAACGTTTGTTTGCGCGAACGGTCCCCCCCATACATGGCACGCACCTGTGGCAGCGTTACGTGGCTCTCATCGATGATGGTGAGGAAATCTTTGGGGAAGTAGTCAATAAGGCAAAAGGGGCGCGTTCCGGCTGCCCTGCCGTCGAAGTATCGGGCGTAATTTTCGATTCCCGGGCAGTAGCCAATCTCTTTAATCATCTCTAAATCAAATTCGACCCGCTGTTTCAACCTGCCCGCTTCCACGCTCTTTCCAATCTCTTTAAAATAGTCAACCTGATGTGACAAATCGTTCTGAATTTGACGAATAGCAGCGTGCATACGCTCTTTGGTGGTCACAAAATTGTTTGCAGGATAGATCGTTACAGTTTCCAACTCATGGGAACGGTCGATGGAGAGGCCGGAAAGGGGATCGAAGTGCTCAATGGCTTCCACCTCATCTCCCCAAAAGAGGATGCGAAAGGCGGTATCGTTGTAGGCGGGATAGATGTCAACCGTGTCGCCCTTAACCCTGAAAGTTCCCCGTTTAAAATCGGTTTCAGTGCGGGAATAGAGGCTGTCCACCAACGAATAGAGCAGTTTGTTGCGCCCAATCTTCTCCCTCCGATTGAGCACAATGGTGTTGGCGTGGAAATCTTCGGGGTTGCCAATGCCGTAGAGGCACGAGACGCTCGACACCACAACCACATCCCGCCGTCCGGACAACAGAGACGAAGCGGCGCTTAGCCTGAGTTTCTCAATTTCGTCGTTAATTTGCAAATCCTTTTCGATATAGGTGTCGGTTACAGGGAGATACGCCTCAGGTTGGTAGTAGTCGTAATACGATACAAAATACTCCACCGCATTTTCCGGAAAGAACGCCTTAAACTCGCCATACAACTGCGCCGCTAAGGTTTTATTGTGGCTCAACACTAAGGTGGGGCGCTGCAACCGCTCCACCACATTGGCTACGGTAAAGGTCTTGCCCGACCCCGTCACGCCCAAAAGAGTCACGGCGGAAACGCCGCCACTAAGCGCTTCACAAAGTTGTGCGATGGCTTCGGGCTGATCTCCGGTAGGGGTGTAGGGGGCAATGAGTTTGAAGTCCAAAATATAAAGTTCAAAATTATAAATCCGTGATTTAAAGGTTATTCCGCAAAAAGTCCTCTACGCCCTGCGCCACCTTTTCCATCATTTTGCGTTGAAAGGCGGGGTCGGCTAAGAGTTCTTCGTCGGCGAGGCTGCTGATAAAGAGCGTTTCGACTAAAGCGTTGGGGCACTCGGTGACGGCGTTGAGGGAGAAGTTAAAGTGACCGATGTTGCCAAAGTTTTGTACCGGAAGTTCCAATAGACGTGTCAGAATGGCGGTGCTCAGGGGGCGATAGCCAATGTGTTTGTAGTAGGTGCTGGAGCCTCCTACCTTTAAGGGATTTCCTCCGGCATTGCAGTGAATGGAGATCAAAAGGTCGGCACTATTGTCGTTCACCACTTTTTTACGGTCGTCCATGCTAACGTTTTTGTTTCTCGGGCGGGTGAGCACCACTTTGGCGCCGCGTTTTTCGAGTATCTCTTTGAGCATGTATGACATGGCGAGGTTCTGATGCTGTTCGATGTACCCCGAAGGACCTACGGCGCCTTTTGACTCCTCTCCACCGTGTCCTGCGTCAACGGCAAAGGTGAGGCCGCTCCAGTCACCCTCGGCAACTTTGGAGAGATCGGGTTTATGTTTGATTTTAATGGTCAGATTGTTACCGCTGTATTCCACTTTGTATCCCCAGGGCGACTTGTCGTGTAAGTCTATAATGAAACGCAACACTTCCGGCGCTACCTGCCTAAGATCGACTCGTTTAATCTCTTTCAGATTAATACCATGCGTAATCCAGTTGGAGTTGCACACAACGCCATAGAGGTCAACTACCAAGCGATTGGGTTCTGCTTCCTGATAGATGGTGTAGGGATGGCGGGCAGGGAGGGGAATGTTGATGACGTCAAACTTGCCGCTGCGCGAGACAGTCCAAGCTCCGCTCAGGGAGGTGGGCGCATAGTAGCCGTCCGGCAACACCTCCACCACACTTTCGGGAATATAGGCCGAATGGTTTGTGCCCAGCCGCACTTTGAAGAGGGCGTCTATCTTGCCAATCACCTGCATACAGATTCCCGAATCGAGCATATTGATCTTGCTGCCGCCCAAACGGTCGCCGCCCCAGCCTTCGTTCAGATAAGCGCCGTTGCGTGTTTGTACCGTGACAGGTCGGTCGGGGGTGAGCACACGAACCGTTTCTGTCAACGGATGCATCCGCGTATCTTCTCCCTCTCTGATGGCTATAACAAGTTTCTTATCAGTTGCGTTTCCACTGTTGGTGATATTCTTCGCATCAGTTGCGTTACCACTATTGGTGATATTCTTCGCATCAGTTGCGTTACCACTGTTGGTGATATTCTTCGCATCAGTTGTGTTTCCACTGTTGGTGATATTCTTCGCATCAGTTGCGTTTCCACTGTTGGTGACATTCTTCGCATCAGTTGCGTCTGCAGGCTCTTCGGCCATATCTGTACGGTTGAGGATATGCACGCCCTGATAGATGCTTCGCCCGGGGCCGATTTCTGCACGTGAACGGTTAGATAACTCCGTTAATTCAAACAAAGGCGTTCCGTTAAACCAGCTTACCTGCGTTCCCGCCTTGGTTACTACGCTCACCTGCAACGGTTCACCCTCCATAATCCAGAGATTGCGCCCTTCGGGAAAGAGACGTACTGACTCCGGCGATAAGCCGACCGGAGGGAAACTCTTGGGGCGGTTGTCATAATTGACGGTGAAAGACAGGTGCTCTTTTTTGTCGTTCAGTTCACTTTCCACCTCAAATTTATTGGCGCCAGGTTTCAGTTTTGCCTCGTAGCCAAAACTCCCTGTCTTAAAAACCTTTACCTCGTGTTTATTTACCCAAACTTTTGAACCTTTGGGGGCTACGCCCACAATAACATAGGAAGAAGAGGTAACGGTTTCGGTTTTGCCGCGAACCATCTTGATCTTTGTAGTTGGAGGAGGTACCGGTGCCGTATAGGTTTGGGCAACAGTTGAGGGTGGGCAAATGGTGGTCAGTGCAAGCAGAAAGAGGCTGATTCGAAAGGCAGAATATGATTTCATCTGAAATAGAATGCGAAATTATTGTTAATCAATATTTTAAGATAATATAAATGTGTTTTTAGGTATGCAAATATAGTGGAAATGTGAGATATACAATCATATCTCAGTTGATTGCGGCACCTTCCAATGTTGATTACGGCACCTTCCATCGTTGATTACGGCGCCTTCCATCGTTGATTACGGCACCTTCATCTGTACAATCTCCCCAATCAACTCTTTCTGAAAGGGCTGTTCGATCCTTAGATAGTTGCGGGTAAACCCGCTCATCCTGCCTCCTCGCTCTTTGGCTTCAAAGAGCACCTCCTCTTCGCGGCCTCTGTTTTGGTCGTAGAAGGCGCTATATAACCGGCCTGAAAGCTGGGTCAGGCGTGCCACTCGGCTGCGTTTTTCCGCTTGGGATTGTTGATGGGGAAAGGCGGCTGCCGGAGTGTTCTCCCTGCGGGAGTAGGGGAAAACGTGTAGAAAAGAGGGAGATAATTGCGCAATAAAAGAATAAGTCTCTTCAAATTCCGCCTCTCCCTCTCCGGGGAATCCGGCAATCACATCCACTCCAATAAAGGCATGAGGCATCAGCGCCCGAATGAGCGCTACCCGATCGGCAAAGAGTTCGCGGTTGTAGCGCCGCCGCATTTGTGTTAGTATTTTGTTGGAGCCTGATTGAAGCGGCAAATGAAAATGGGGGAGGAGGGAGGGTGTTTGGGATATCCATTCTAAAATCTCTTGTGTGAGCAAATTAGGCTCTATGGACGATATTCGCCAGCGCCGTATCTCCCCAATGGCGGCAAGGCTTTTGAGTAAGTCAACAAACGACTCACCGGTGCTCTTCCCAAAATCCCCCGTATTGACACCGGTCAGCACCACCTCTTTTACTCCTCCAACTGCCAAGATTCGAGCCTGATCCACCACCTGCGCGATTGGCACATTCCGGCTGCCACCTCGCGCAAGGGGTACGGTGCAATAGCTGCAACGATAGTCGCATCCATCCTGAACCTTTAAGAAAGAGCGGGTACGGTCCCCGGAAGAGTAGGCGGGAAAGATGGGGTTCACGCCCTCCACTGAGGAGTAGAAGCACCCTCCCTTACCCTGAGTAAGGAGCGCATCGGCAAGGGCAAAGAGTTCCGACTTCTTTTCGGTTCCCACCACCAAATCTATGCCCTCCATGGCATAGACCTCCTCCGCTTTGAGCTGTGCATAACACCCCGTGACCACAATTCGCGCCTCCGGCGCTATCCGCCGCAAATGACGAATCGCCTGCCGGCACTTCTTATCCGCCTGCTCCGTAACCGAACAGGTATTAACCACATACAAATCCGCCACAACGCGCTCATCGCTTCGCTCATCACCTCGTACATCGCTTCGCTCATCACCTCGTACATCGCTTCGCTCATCACCTCGTACATCGCTTCGCCCATCACCTCGTACATCGCTTCGCCCATCGCTTCGTACATCGCTTCGCTCATCACCTCGCTCATCACCTCGTACATCGCTTCGCTCATCGCTTCGTACATCGCTTCGCCCATCACCCTGCCCATCACCTCGTACATCGCTTCGCTCATCACCTCGTACATCGCTTTGCTCATCACCTCGTACATCGCTTCGCTCATCACCTCGTACACCTACGCGCTCATACCCATGAGCCACAAATTCCCGAGCCCACGTAGAGCTCTCCGAAAAGTTCAACTTACACCCAAGGCAAACAAAAGCCACACGTTTTTGCGGAGGGGATTTATGTGGGGTGAATTTCGTCATAACTATTTTGATATCAACACCACACGAGAAGCCCCCACCTCTCCCCCCAATGGCGGATTTAACTTGGAAACACACACCTTGATTCTCCCCGTTTTGGGAAAAGAGTATTTAAGCCCTTTTATGATCCGCCCCGCGATATGCTCCAACAAATGTGATGCTACCCGCATCTCCCGAGCCACCACATTATAAACCTCCTGATAATTAAGCGCATCCTCCAATCTGTCCGACATTATTGCCTCTTGATGTTCAGGCGCATCAATCGTCACATCCACACTGAAATAGGCTCCAATCTCCTGCTCCTCCGCAAAACACCCATGATGCGCATAAAACCGCATATCACTAAGAACGATCGCTATCATTTCGTACATCATTTTTATACTTAAAATTTTGACCCTAACGTAAACACCGCAGGCACCTTCTGAATCCCCGGAATGTCCCTTGCACGCCACTGAGCCACCGTTTTCGATGCAATATATGCGTCAAAGCTCGTGAGGTTTGACGCAATGGACAGCATCGTTTGCGGTGCGCACACCTCAATCAAATCGCCAAACAGGGCAACATTTCGGTAAGGCGTCTCGATAAAAATCTGAGTCTGTCCCTCTTCCACCGCCCGTCTCTCCAACTGCCTGATTCTACTTCTGCGCTCTTGAGGTTGAACCGGCAGGTAGCCAACAAAAGCAAACGACTGCCCATTCAATCCCGACGCCATCAACGCCAGCATCAACGAAGAGGGTCCTGTCAACGGCGCCACCTCAATCCCCTTTTCATGCGCCAGCGCCACCAAATTTGCGCCCGGATCGGCCACAGCCGGCAATCCCGCTTCGCTCAGCAGCCCCATATCGTGCCCCTCAAGCAAAGGTTGCAACAACCCACTCAACCCTGTTGGATCGGTGTGCTCGTTAAGCACATAGAAGCATAACTCATCTATATTTCCCTTGTGCCCCGCTTTGGAGAGGTAACGCCTTGCCGTACGCAACTCCTCCACCACAAAGTGGCGCAGCCGAGAAATCACCTCCAATGTCCCCTGTGGCAAAGTGTCATGCAACGCACCCTCCGCCAACGGCGCCGGTATCAAATAAAGCACACCCATCAACTTAATTCTCCTATATCTTAATTCTCCTATATCTTAATTCTCAATTCTCAATTCTCAATTCTCAATTCTCAATTCTCCCCTCTCCATTCTCCATTCTCAATTCTCCATTTTCCATTTTCCATTTTCCATTCTCCATTTTCCATTCTCCATTCCCAAATCCCCCAACGCCATATCCTCACCCTTCACCCTCACCCTTCACCCTCACCCTTCACCCTCACCCTTCACCCTTTCACCTTTAACCCTTTCACCCTTAGCCCTTCACCCTTTAACCCTTTCACCCTTAGCCCTTCACCCTTTCACCCTTAGCCCTTCACCCTTTCACCCTTTACCCTTTACCCTTTAACCCTTTCCCCTTTCCCCCTCTCCATTCTCAATACCCCATTGCCCCTCCATCCTTCCTGCTCTCCGAAGCCCCGAAATAGACTTTCCGCACAGGATCATACATAATTGCCTGATATCCACCAAAACTTCCTCCAAAACCATACGACACCCGATGTCCCATACCCAACAGCCGCCGGACGGTTTCTGAAGAAAATCCGTTTTCCAATACAACACTCCCACCTTTGCCATCCTGAACATCACCCATCGGAGAGGAAGACCCGCTGTGGTCAATCCGCGGCGCATCGCCCGCCTCCTGCACATTCATGCCAAAGTCAATGATGTTCATAGCAATCAATACATGTCCCAGCGGCTGGTAATCTCCTCCCATCACCCCAAAGCTAAGGAAGGGTTTCCCGTCTTTGGTGATGAACGCTGGAATAGTGGTGTGGAACGGACGTTTCCCGGGGGCTAAGGCATTGGCATGGTCAGGGTCTAACGAAAACAACTCTCCCCTGTCGTGCAACATAAACCCCAGTCCGGGAGGCACCATACCGCTACCCATTCCGTGGTAGTTGCTCTGAATCAGGGAGACCATATTGCCCTCTTTATCGGCCACCGTAAGGTAAATGGTGTTGTTGGGATGGGCAATCACGCCGGGCTGAACGTCGGAGGCGGCACGGTTATTCCGAATCAATTTTCGGCGCTCTGCCGCATACTCTTTGCTAATTAACTGCTCTATAGGAGCTTCATAGAAACGTGGGTCGGCATAATAGCGAGCGCGATCTTCAAAAACCAATTTTTTCGCCTCTACGAAGTAGTGAATATGCTCAGGCGAACCAAAGCCAAAAGAGCTCATGTCGTACCCTTCCAATATGTTTAACATCTGCAAGGCGGTAATTCCCTGCCCGTTGGGGGGCAACTCCCACACGTCGTATCCGCGGTAAGAGGTGGAGACGGGGTCGATCCATTCGGAGCGGTAGTCGGCCAAATCTTCGTAGCGGAGAAATCCACCCTGATTTTTTATAAAATCACTGATGGTGCGGGCAATTGAGCCTCTATAAAACTCATCCCGTCCATTTTGGGCTATGAGGCGCAATGTTTTGGCCAATAGTGGATTCTTGAAGATGTCTCCTTTACTCCATTGCTCCTGGTTGGGGGCATAAATCTCTTTTACGTTTGGGTACTGGGAGATAAAACGGTTAACATTCGACCTGAATGCCGAAGCAATCACTTCCGTGAGTGGAAAGCCGCGTTCCGCATAATCTATGGCGGGTTGCAGGATTTCATCCATAGAGAGCGTGCCAAATTTGGTGTGTAACTCATACCAGCCGTCCACACAACCGGGAACCGTTACCGGCAGCGGGCCGTAGGCGGGAATCCGCTCAATTCCGTTCTCTTTAAAATAGTCTATTGTGATACCCTTTGGCGCGGGTCCGCTGGCGTTCAATCCATAGAGGCGCTCTGTTTTGGCGTCCCACACTATGGCAAAGAGGTCGCCCCCAATTCCGCAGCCCGTTGGCTCCATCAAACCCAAACAGGCGTTTACCGCAATGGCGGCATCTATGGCGGATCCCCCCTTTTTTAGGATGTCCACCCCTGCCTGTGAGGCTAATGGGTGAGAAGAGCATACCATTCCGTTTTGCGCAATTACTTCGCTGCGCGTCGTCCAGGGTTTGCCGCTGCGGCGATCCTGCCCCGTCAAAGCTATCGACATAATGGTCATAAGAATTAGGAGATTTTTCTTCATAATGATCTACATTTAACGAAACCTCTGTTTCTGATAGAGGCCCATTCATATTCGACGCAAAAATAGAAAAATAGTCTCAACTTTTATGCGTAACTTTGCAAAATGGATCCAAAACTTACTTTTTTAGGGACGGGTACTTCGCAAGGCGTCCCCATAATTGGTTGTCATTGTGACGTATGCAAATCGGATGATGCTCGTGATAAGCGCCTGCGTTCATCTGTTTTTATCGACTATAAAGGTTTGCATCTGTTGATTGATGCGGGACCCGATTTCAGACAACAAATGTTGAGGGCCAACATAGAGAACCTCGATGCCATCCTGCTGACGCACCAACACAAAGACCACACTGCCGGACTTGACGATGTACGTGCCTTTAACTATATCAACAAAAGGGCGGTTGACATTTATGCCGAAGAGCGCGTTCATAAGGCGCTCAAATGCGAGTTCAGTTACGCCTTTGACGTAAACAGGTACCCTGGCCTTCCGGAGTTTGCGCTCCATCCGATAGATGAAGAACCGTTTCGGATTGGAGAAGTGGATATTTTGCCCATTCGCGTCTGGCATGCCCGATTGCCCGTACTTGGGTTCCGGATGGGCGACGTAGCCTATATCACAGATGCCAATCGCATAGAAGAGAAAGAGTTTGAAAAGTTGAAAGACCTCTCTGTTCTGGTGTTAAGTGCCGTAACATACAAACAGCACGTTTCGCACTTTAACCTTGTTGAAGCGATAGAGGTGGCGCAAAAAGTGGGCGCAAAAAAGACATACCTAACCCATCTTTCGCATCGGTTGGGGTTGAATCGAGATTTGGAAAAGGAGCTGCCGTCCGGCATTGCACCGGCTTATGATGGACTGATGGTGTGAACTATTTACCGTGTTGATTTTTTTACTATTTTTGTCCATTGAAAAGTTGTTTTTATGAATAATGCAAGCTAAGAAACTGTCTATAATTGGATTGTTGTTTTTTTTCAACAGCCAAATTGGTTTTTCACAAAGCGGAACCATTGGTGACTCCATCACATGGCGTATTGCCGAAAATGTACTCACGATAGGTGGAACGGGCGCAATACCGAGATATGGTGCCATGTGGGTTGATAGTAGCGGTATATACACCGTTGCACCATGGGGGATCCATCGAAAATTTTTTACGACTGCCGTTATAGAAAGCGACATAACGTCTATGAGTAGTCCTGCATTTTACGGTTGCACTGACTTAACGTCCATAAATGTGGTGTCGAACAATCCTAACCTTAGTTCTGTTGATGGTGTGGTATTTAACAAAGACCAAACAACGTTACTGCTATATCCGCAAGGTAAACAAGGGGCTTATGTCATTCCTGATGGAGTGACTTCTATCGAATGGAACACGTTTGACGATTGTATCGGCTTAATTGCGGTAACCATTCCCAACAGTGTGACCAAAATAAGAGGTCGGGCGTTTCAAGGGTGCACCGGCTTAACTTCCGTAATCATTCCAAATAGCGTGACTGAGGTAGGATGGGGAGCGTTTCTCTGTTGCACCGGCTTAACCTCGATAACAATTCCAAGCAGTTTAACTTTTATGGGATATAGTGCATTTGACGGTTGTACCAGCTTAATGTCCATAAATGTGGATACGGACAATCCTAATTATAGTTCTGCTGATGGTGTGGTATTCAACAAAGACCAAACGGAGTTGATACTATATCCTCGTGGGCGACAAGGCGCTTATTTCATTCCTGACGGCGTAACATCTATAAGAGGGAGTGCATTTTACAATTGTATCGGTTTAACTTCGGTTGCCTTTCCAAATAGCGTGCGTGAGGTCGGAACTTATGCGTTTGTGGGTACCGGGTTAACATCTATTACCTTTCCAAGTAGCATGACAACCATACGATACGATGCATTTCGTTTTTGTGACAACTTAATTTCTATGGATGTGGTGCCGGACAATCCTATTTTTTCTTCTGTTGATGGTGTGGTATTCAACAAAGACCAAACGGAGTTGATACTATATCCTCGAGGACGACAAGGCGATTATGTCATTCCGAACAGCATAACATCTATTTCACAGGGAGCATTTTACGAATGTAAAGGCCTAACTTCTGTCATCATTCCAAATAGCGTAATTTCGTTAGGCAGTTACTCATTTGAACGCTGCACCGGTTTAACTTCTGTAATCATCCCAAATAGTGTGACTTTGATAGAAAACTCGGTATTTCAATATTGCTTCAATCTAACTTCGATTATTATTCCGGATAGTGTGACATCGATAGGGAGTTTAGCTTTTTCTTCTTGTACCGGGCTTATTTCGATAACTCTATCACGCAACTTAACTTCGATTGAAAGCAATGCGTTTTCGGGTAGCACAAGCCTAACTTCTGTGATTAGCCTAAACCCTACACCACCCACTGTTCTGCAATCGTTTGGAAGTAGGTCTTTAACATTTTCTCGTTTGAATAGCGCGTGTTGTCTATATGTGCCGAGAAAAAGTGTTCGCGCATATCAATCTGCCGTCGGTTGGAGTGATTTTTCGTGTATTAAGAAGAGATAGCATATTTTTCTGACTCAGGTATCCATGAGAAACGGATTGAATTTACCGGCTTTGATGTGCTCATGTCGTTTTTGCAAAGTAGTATTGAAGTATTTTTTACTAAATGAATTACATAGAAACTAACTGAGCGAAAAACGAGCCTGTCTAAAATGACAACTTCTCACAAATAACCCCTGAAAATACAAAAACTTTTGCCTGTATATGCTTATAATACAAAAATTTTGTAGATATTTGCACCTTAATAGAAAAATTAAATGATATGGCAACAATTTCAATGTTTTATGGAATAATTATTTCGATGATGTATATGGATAACAAACAACACATCTTGCCTCATATTCACGCGGATTATCAAGGACAAAGCGTGGTGTTGTCAATCCCTGACGGAGATATATTAGCAGGGGTTTTAGATTCAAGGAAATTGAAATTAGTGCGTGCATGGATTGAAATTCACCACGAAGCCTTATTGGCAGACTGGGAATTGGCTGTTAACGGAAAAACTGTTTTTACAATTGACCCTTTAAGATAATATATTATGATGAATCCGAAAGTAACAAAAGTTGTGCCTGAGCAAAATTATATGCT
>Ga0123353_10006137_pt1 | contig 15955 bp, 13 predicted proteins | sample TergutLab28metaG_3_FD_92763 | JGI IMG/M metagenome (GOLD analysis project Ga0123353, IMG submission 92763) | Labiotermes labralis P3 segment gut microbial communities from Petit-Saut dam, French Guiana - Lab288 P3 | ecosystem: Host-associated > Arthropoda: Insects > Digestive system > Gut ... | reverse complement strand
GTACAGCAGCCCGATGTCCGTGAAGTACTCGTTCATCGGCATCGACATGGGGCCCTCCCAGAAGAGCCCCATGTCCAGCCCGACGCTCATGAACATCCACGTCAGCCCCATGTTCAGACCCTCACGGACGAACCCGCCCCGCACGCGGATAAACCCCAGCACGCCGAACGCGCACACCACGGCCGTCAACACGACGGGCATGATCGTTTTGAACAACGGACGATTGAGCTCGCGGACGTCGCTCAGCAGCAGCGAGACCACCAGCGGAATCGCCCACACCAGCACGCCAAACCCCACCACCTGCATCGGACGGCCCATAAAAAAATCGCGTAGTTTCATGTCGGGTTCTCTCTCCCGCTATCGGCGCCGAGGGCGGGGCGTCAAGCAGGACAAACGCATGTAGTTTCCCTGATCGTTCGTTGCGTACCGCAAGTGGCGTGATTGGCCGGCCGGCCCTGCCATTTTGCGTTGTCAAACGTGGTAAAAGCGAAACGTTCGGCCCATGGCGACGTTTTGCAACGCAAAATGGCCGGGCCGGCCAATCACGCCACTTGCGGTACGCTATATGCGTTTTCCCCAGGTTCCAAGCCCGTACGGCACGTCACGCTCATTGTATTTCCCATCGGGAACTTCGCACCATATTCTGAACATTTTTTGGTGCCGATTGTCACACCACGTCCGGTTCGGGCAGTTTGCAAACCTTCTCCACAGCCTTGCAGAGGGCGTCGATGTTGGCCAGGGGGACGTCGGGACCGACTTCGATGCTGAGGATCAGCCCGCCGGTCGGCAGGGTGAGCGCGTCGTGCACCTCGGCGATGTGGTCCTCCAGTTGCGACGGTGTGGCGAAGGGGAAAAGCTGGCGGTCGCAGTCCTGCCAGAGGGCGACTTTTCCGCGGGCGAGGGCGGCCAGGTTGGCCAGTCCGTTGGGACGCGGCTGGGGGTTGAGAATCGTCACGCCCACCTCGATCAGGTCGGGAATAATCTCCAGAATATGGCCGTCGCTGTGCATGAAAATCGGCAGCCCGGCCGCCACCACGGGTGCCCACATTGTGCGGTACATCGGTTTGATGTATTGCCGCCAGGTGTCGGGACTGATGGGCAGCGCCTTCTGCGTTCCCAGATCTTCCCCGTACGAAAAATGCTCTGCGCCGAGGTCGAGGTATTTTTGCGTCGCCACCGCGTTGTACCGCGTGATGATCGCGACCAGTTCGTCCAGCCTGGGGTCCTCGACGGCGAAATCCATCATCAGGTTCTCGAACCCGCGCAGGAAATAGAGCAGCATGTACCCGAACCCGTGCCAGACCGGCCCGCATCCGGCCAAGCCGCCGGACTGCCTGGCCTGTTCGAGCCGTTTGGCCTCGGCGGACCAGTCGCGTTTCCCGAAGAGGTTGTCCGTTTCCGGGCTTGGCGGCTGCCAGGTTTTGAAGTTGTCCCAGTCCTCCAGCGGGTGCCCGATGACGATGGAGTCCATCCCGCGCTCGACATTTTCCCAGGTGCAGCCCCAGCAGTCGGTGCGGCGGCCCAGTTCATAGAGGGGGCTCCACATGACGTCGTAGTTGTGGTCGCCTTTTTTGAACCCAGGCCAGATTTTCGGATGCTCCAACACGAGGGCTTCGATGGCATCACGGTATTTCAGCCACGCGGCGGGCAAAATACTGAACGACGCCGGCGTCCAGTCGGGACGGTCGAAATAGAAGGCCTTGAGCAGGTTCACGGTGCGACGATCGCGTCCGGCGTATGAGAGCATGGATTCTCCTTGTGGTGCGTTGAGTGTACCGTGTTGGCGGGAAATAGGAAGATTTGTTTCGGATTTTGCGGTAGACTCGTTCGGCAAAGGAGCTTTTGTCATGACCGACATCCTTCACGGATTCGAACGGAACCGCATGATCCACGACGCCCGTCTGCTGCGGGAGAAGTATCTGCGCGATCCGCATCGTCCGGGGTATCACTTCGTCGTTCCCGAGGGCGTGCATGGTCCCGTGGACCCCAACGGCGCGTTGTTCTGGAAAGGCCGGTATCACCTGTTCTATATTTACCAGCACGAGAACAAACACCTGTGGGGCCATGTGTCGAGCGTGGACCTGGTGCACTGGCGTCACCATCTTCCGGGGCTGATTCCGGGCGGCGCGGATGAGGGGATTTTCAGCGGCGGCGTGTTCATCGACGAGCGCGGCGTGCCGACGATCACGTACTGGGGGCTTGGCAATCCCGGCGGGATCTGCCTGGCGACCTCCACCGACGACCACCTCGACCACTGGACCAAGCACCCGGCCAACCCTGTCATTCGCGAGACCTCGCATGGCCTGACCGCCACGACGGACGCCGCCGGGAACGAACTCGTCTACGGCGCCGCCGACCCGTCGGCCATCTGGCGGCACAACGGCCGATACTACATGCTCACCGGAAACCTGCTGGTATTGTGGGAATACGGCGAAAAACGCAAACAGGCCGAACATCTGGGCGACACGCTGTACCTGTTCGTCTCCGACGACCTGGAACACTGGACCTACCTGCACCGGTTCTACACGTCGCGACGCGAGTGGACGCGCGAGTTCGAGGACTGCATGTGCCCGGACTTCTTCCCGCTCCCGGCCAGCCCCGACGGCGGACCGCCCAGCGACACGCACATGAACCTCTTCATCAGCCACCGGCTGGGCTGTCAGTACTACCTCGGCCGATACGCCGACGACCGCTTCACGCCGCTCCGGCACGGGCGGATGACCTGGGTGGACAACGAGTACTTCGCGCCCGAAAGCCTCGCCGACGCGGCCGGTCGGCGGATCATGTGGACCTGGGTGTTCGACCGCCGCAACGACGCGATCCGGTTCGCCAGCGGATGGTCGGGTGAACTGAGCCTTCCCCGCGTCCTCTGGCTGGGCGAGGACTCCACGCTCCGCATGAAGGCGGCCCCGGAATTGGCGATCCTTCGCTATAACCCCCGCCGCGCCGAGAGTCTCCGCGTGCGGGCCGGCGAGGACTTGCCGCTGCGCGACATCGAGGGCAACTCGCTGGAATTGACCGTCGAATTTGCGCCCGCGTCGGCCGGCGTGTTCGGTGTGAAGGTCTGCTGTTCGCCCGACGCTCAGGAGCAGACGTCGATCTTCTACGACGCGACAAACAAAACGCTGAATGTGGACACGCGGAACTCCAGCCTGGGCGAGGGCGCCAAGGTGATCGAGTCCGCCCCGTTGGACTTACCTGCCGGCACAGGGCTGTCGCTACGAATCTTCATCGACAAATCGTTCGTCGACGTCTTCGCCAACGACCGCCAAGCCATCTGTCGCCGCATCTACCCCACCCGGAGCGACAGCCTCGGCGTGAAACTCGTCAGCACGGTGAACATGGCCGTCCCGCGCGTCGAGGCATGGGAGATGATGCCGAGTAATCCGTATTGAACCGTGTCGCAGGCGTCTCGCTCGCGTTTGACGGGCCAGGTGGAACGTTTTGCCGGTTGGCGGTACTGGCGGAGGGCAAGAAGCCCTCGCGACGCGCGGGCGAGACGCCCGCGACACGGTTCAAGGTCGCCAGAGCAGATCGGTGACATCTTCGACACCGGCGGCCTCTTGGAGTAACGCGAGATGCTGGCCGAAATTGCCGACGGCGTAGAGGCCGTGGGCGTCGCTACCGAGGGCGACTTTCACACCGGCCTGGACGCACTGGCGGAAAAATTCCACGTCCGGCGCGTTGTGATGGTAGTTAATCTCCGCCGCCGTTTCGGTATCTGCCAGCCACTTCACAAGCCGCGGGTAAATGTCCGTCGGAACGGACCGCTTGGACCACGCGATCGCGCGGAGCGGGTGCGCGAGCACGTCGACACCGGCGGCGAGGAGTTCTTCCGTCGTGTTCAAGAACAGCTTCGTGACGGCTGCGTCGCTGAGGCTGGCCGCGTCGGGATGCAAAAAATGCACCGCGCCGACGATCACGTCGGGCCAGTGGCGGTCCTCGTCCAGCAGCGTCAGTTGCCCGTCGGCGTCGAGTTCGACCTCCAGGCCCACCTTCACGCGTCGCGATCGCAGCGGCGTGACGGCCTGTCGATACGCGGCCATTCGATTGGGCCCCCGCCGCCACGACCCAGCTTCGTATACGTGCCGCCCGACCCAGAAATCCTCCTTGGCGACGTAGAGCTGTGGCGCGTGCTCGACCAGGCAGAGACCCGCCAAACCCAGGTCCTCCGCCCGCGCCGCCGCGGACGCCGCCGACGTTCCCTCCCCGCAAAACGCGAACTCCGTGTGCGCGTGGGCATCCCAGACCGCCAGCGCGGTGGGCAATTCGAGCCGATGCGTTCGCACGCGAACGGCCGGCTTCGATGACGCCAGATCGAACGTCGCGACGGCGTAGGAGAACGGCCGTTCGCACAGGGCGGGGCAGGTGAAGTAGTGCACACCGCCAGTTTCGTGGAACGGCTGGCCCGCGTGGTAATGCCCGCTGAGGGAGAGCGTGACGGACGCGCGGGCGTAGTCGGCCATCACGTCGGGCCGGTTGGTGAGCATGTACGGGTGCTGGTCGATCTTGTCGTCGATGGGCGGATCCATCGGGTTGTGCTGAAGGACGATGAGCGGCCGGCGGGGTTCGCGGCGTCCGGCGTCGAGAACGGCCTGGCGGTCGGCGTCGGAGCGCGTGACGCGCTTGGGTTTTCCGGCGAAGTGGTCGGCGACGGCCAGCACACGCACGGGGCCGATCTCGTGCAGTCCCGGTCGCGAACCGATGGCGGCGTAGAACGCGTCCGCGTCTCCGTCGTGGTTTCCCGGAATGGCGACCAGCGGCACGTCCGGGGCGGCCTGCGCGACGGTCCGCCGCACGGCCGCCAGAGCTCCGGCGTACGCGGCGGGGCCTTGATCGCGACACAGCCGCTTTCTGTGGTCGATCAGGTCGCCCAGAATCACCACGGCGTGCACGGGTCCGCGCCGCCGGGCGTCCTCGACGGCCCGGCGTACCAACTCGGCCGCGATATCGCACCGCCGGTCAGGGTGTTTTTCGTCGGGCCCCACGTCACCGGGCGCGTAATGAATATCCGCCAGAATCAACAAGCGAAACTCGGACATACGACCTCAGACTTTCGTGACGCACGCGAAACGCACCGATAAAATATGGCTCTGCCTTTTTGCGTTGCAGAACGTTTTGTGCGGCGGAACGTTCTCTGGTGTCGAACATCATACAACGCAAAAAGGCAGAGTCATATTAATGCCTATACATAACTCCTACCGTCGCCGACGCAGCAGCGCCAGACCGCCCAGGGTTAGCAGGGTCATCGTCATCGGTTCGGGAACGGCGGTCCCGTAGACGTAGAGCTGGGGAATATAGCATTCCCTGCCGAGCGTGGCGATGACATCGAACCGGACGCGCTGGGCGGGGAAGGAACCGTCCAGTTCGATCTCGTGGTGGTACAGGTCATCCGCGAGCGTCACGGTCGTGATTTTCGTCCAGTCGTCCTTGTCGGCGGTGGGCGAAATCCAGATTTCCACGATTGTGGGTCTGCGGTCGTCCTCCGGCTTCAAGGTCGTCAACGCGACCGCGCTGATCGCGTACACGTCGTCCAGGGGCACCGTCATCTGGGCGGGAATAAACTGGCCTTCGCGCTCCCCGACGTTCAGTTGCACGCCCCAGAAATAGTTGTCCGTGCTGACATTGGAGAAGTTATTGGTGAGTCCCGGCTTTTCGACCGGGGTCGGGTTCTCCAGGTCGGTCATCGTGGGCGTTCCGCCGATCCCCAGGGCGGGCGTGGCCAGCGAAATGGCGGAGTTCACGTCGAACGTGTTCGGTCCCGTGAGGTGGATCCAGGTGACAATCGCCTCGCCGGGTTTGCTGTCATTGCCCGTCCAGGTGTTGAAAAAGTCCAGTTCGACGATACGGACAAACCGGGCGTCGACGGGCTGGTCGAACGAACCGAAAACGTAGCCCGGCACATGCGTCGCGCCTTCGGGAAGCACCAATGCGATGTCGCCGGTCTGGTCGTCCCACTGGATGCCGTCGACCGAGGTCTCGACCCGGTACGTCATCTTCGAGAAGGCGCCGTTGTAGATGAGAATCTCATAATTCTGCACGCTGTGCGTGACGCCCACGCCGAAATCGACCTGCCACCAGGCCGGTTCGGTCTCGGTGGGCACGAACCGGCTGTCCACCCCGCCCGCGGGATACAGCGCTCGCGTGGCGGCGACGCCCGCGTCCCCCTCGGACGCACGGCTGACCGAGGCGACATTGCCCCGAAGGGTCGCCAGATTGACCTTGGAACCGTCGATCACACCCGCCAAGGCCGGTCCGGCACTGACGGCCACCAGCAGACCCGCGACGACCAACAGATGTTTCATAGGGTTTCCTTTTTGTTCCTTGAGAAACGAAGACGAATACGGTTGAGGTTGTCCCACGGTCAGGCCGGGCGACGGCGCCGCAGCAGCGTCAGGCCGCCCAGGGTCAGCAGGGTCATGGTCGCCGGTTCGGGAACCGGCGCGCCGTAAACGTAGAGCTGGGTGACGAACCCGCTCTCGCCGTTGTAGGTGTTGAGGACGTCGATGCGGACGCGCTGGGCGTTGTAGGAGGCGTTCTCGCTGATGTCACTGAAGTCGATGACGTAGTAGGTCGCGTCGGGGAACGTGGTGTACGTCGATCCGTCCTTGTTGGTGACCAGGATCCAGTTGTCACCCGCCGCGTCGGGCGAGACCCAGATCTGCACGTCTTTGGCCCGTCGGCTGTCGGTGATGGTGGACATCCCGACCGAGCTGACGGCGTACTGATCGTCCAGGGGAACGATCATCTGCGCGGGGGAATTCGCGCTGGCCGAATACGGCGCGCCGTAAAGGTAGCGGTCCGCCGGCTGGAAGTTGTCGTTGAGATACACGTTCTCATTCCCGTTGAGCGTGGCCACTCCGCCACCGGCCCAGGCGGTCTGCGCCAGCGAAATATTCGGGGTGATCGCGACGGTGTTCGGGCCGCTCAGATGCGCGACGGCCATGCAGACGGTGCTGCCGAAATTGTACCCGTCGCTTTCCAGAACCGTGAACCGGACGAACTTGGCGGCCGCGGCGTCGAACGTCCCGGACACCAGGCCCGGAACGGTCCAGACGTCGATCGGATCGTCCGCCGAGCCCTTGTTGTTGTACACGGTTGCGTCCTGCGAAATCGGGCCGGTCCGGTTGAACCATTCCTCCCCGTCGAGGGACGTTTCGATCTGATACGTGAAGCTCGTGTACAGACCGTCATAGGTGCGGAACTCGTAGTTGGACACGTTGTAGACGCTGGAGAATTCGATCTCCCACCAGGCCGTGCCGCTGCCGTCGTAGTTGAAGCGGGCGTCGGCATACCCCACCGGATGCAGCGGTTGATAGACGCCGGGGCTGGTCCCGCTGCTGGTGTTGACGACATTGTCGCGAAACGCGCAGAGGTCGACCAGCGAACCGTCCGCAAAATACGCGCCCGCCATGGCCGGTCCGGCGCAAAACGCCAATACCAGACCCGCGGCCATTACCAGGTTTTTCATCATGTCTCCTTTTGTTCTTGGGTATGTGAGGACGAATGTACCGTTGTGGTTACTGTAACGTCAGGCCGCCCGCCGGCGGCGGAGCAGCGCCAAGCCGCCCAACGCCAACAGGGCCATCGTCGCCGGTTCGGGAACCGGTGCGCCGTAAACGTAAAGCTGACTCATGACGCCTTCGCTGTTGTCGCTCCACACGCTGAGTACGTCAAACCGAACGCACGACGTGGCGTAGGTGTCGTTCAGGGGAATGTCGTGGTATCGCTGGTCGTTGTTATTGGGGAATTCCGCGCTCGCGGCCAATTTCCATGTGTTGTCGACCAACACCCAGATTTCCACGTCCTTCGCCTTGCGGCCGTCGCCGGTGGTGGTCATTCCGACCGCGTGGACGTTGTACACGTCGTTGAGCGGAACGGTCATCTGGGCGGCCACCTCGTCGCTGGCGTAATACACGATGGCGTGCGACGCGTAGGTGCCGTTTCCGTTATCGCGCAGCGTGTAGTCGTCGGTGAGTTGAGGCCTTTCGACGGGGGTTGCGTTGTACAGGTCGGTCAGTGTGGGCACTCCGGCGCCGATGTTCCAGGTGGTCTGGGCCAGCGAAATGTTTGGCTGTATAACGTTGTCGTTGGGCCCCGTGATTCGCGCGAGGCTGATAATCGCGTCCTGATAACCAGTGAACGTGTCGAAACTCAAACGCACGTACCGGGCCTGAACGGGCGCGAACGTCCCGGTGAGCAGATAGGAGTCCGGCGCCGTCAACGTGATCCATCCGTCGGCGTCGGCCTTGGGGGCGCCGAGTGTTTGAACCTGCCAGTCGTCGGCGAGTCCTGTCATGGATGTTTCGAACCGATACGTCAGGCTCGGGTACAGGCTCAAGTCGTAGGTGGTGAACCAGTAATCCGACACCCAGTATGTGTTGGCGAACTGGACTTCCACCCAGGCGTCTTTGTAGGTGTTGTTTCCGATATTTTCACCACCGGTCATGCGAAAGTCCCATCCATACACGGAGTGCAGAAACGCCTGCGCGTTTCCGCGGCTGGAGGTGGCGGTGTTGTCGCGGAGGGTCAGCAGGTTGACCTTCGAACCGTCCATCGCCACAGTGTCGGCCTGTACGGGTCCGACACACATCGCCAACGCCAGACTTGCGATAATCAACAGAGTCCTCATGGATTCTCCTTTTGCGCGTTTCCGCGCGGGCACAGCGTGTTCCTTACTCGCTGATGAACGGGGTACGATAACGTGAACACACATTGTCAAACGGTCGTACTGGTAAAAAGCCTCTCACCGTAAAATGCGAGTGCATTGTACGCCGATTTCGGGAAAGCGTCCAGCGGATTTTGTGGCCTATGCTTCGGATTTTGTGGTTTTCGCGTTGCGTTTGCGCCGCCGTGACGATATACTGCCAAGCCAACGGGGTTCCGCTGCGCAGGCACCGGGGCCTTGGATGGAGAGGTGGCTGAGCGGCTGAAAGCGCCGGTTTGCTAAACCGGTGTACGGTTTAACGCCGTACCTCGGGTTCGAATCCCGACCTCTCCGATTTTATAACGACGACGCGTCATCGCGTCGTCGTGATCGTTTCTAGGGTCCGCACGTAGGCGATGAGAGGTCCGGCGTGTTCGGGGGGAATGGTAAAATGGAGGATTCTCGGGCCGTCGTGTTCGAGTTGATGGCCCGTTCCCGTGGTCATGGCGCGGAGCAGCCGTTGGTTGCTTCGGGTCGTGGCGAGTGGCTGCCGCAGATCGGCGGGGACGGGGTGATAGCTTTCCCCGACGGGTCCCCGTCCGTCCCCGTCCGGGCCGTGGCAGTGCCGGCAGTAGTAGCCGTAGTAGACGCGTCCGTCGGTGACGGCCCGCGTGTCGGTGGGTTCGAAAAACCGCACCCGAGGCGGCGGGTCCACCGTGACGGCCCCTGGGGGCGGTGGCGGCATGCGGGCGTCGTGGGTTTGAAGTTTCGGCTGCGTTTTCATCTCCGGCACGTTTCCGAACAGGCCAATCACGACCGCCATCAGCCCCAGCGCACCGATCGCGATTCCGCCATGAATGAGCCACCGCAACCGACGGGCGGTCATGGTGTCGCCTCCGCCGTAGCACGGGCATCCCTGGTAGCCAAAATCCGAAACTCGAAATCCGAAATCCGAAACAAATCACAAATGACAAAATCCCAAATCCCAAACGGCGGAGTGCGTGTCATGATGGTAAGTGGACATCGTTGTGACAGCCACGTCTGGCCGGCAGGCCCTGCCAGTTTGCGTTGTAAAACGTGATGGGCGAACCATCGCGTTGCCGTACACAACGATCTACAACGCAAACTGCCAGGGGCCGGTGGCCAGATTCGGCTACCCACAATCGCGGCGGGCACCCCGCCGTTTGGAGTTTGGAGTTTGCTGTTTTGGAATTTGTTTCGGATTTCGGATTTCGAGTTTCGGATTTTTTCGTGTGGCGATTGGGCTTCGGGGAGCGGTTGCATTTGCCTTGGGACATCGGTGCCTTCCCGCGTGCGGCTGGTAGAGTAGATGGACTGTCCCGGTGTGTCGGGGAGCGTGCCGTAGTGATGCGTGCGGGGTGTGTCGGGGACGGAGCGTTGTATGAAAACTCCCCAGGCCAAGATGGACGCCGCCAGCAGAACCAGAAACGTCCAGGCCGCCGGTTGAGAAATCACGCGGTATTCTTCGAAGGTTTTGTTCATGTGGGTTTTCGTATGACGTCACCAGGTGGGCGGCCGCTGGGCCATGTACAGCACGTAGCCGATACTGTAGACGGCCAGGGCGGCGAACGTCGCCACGAGCAGCCAGGGGATGAACGCCGCCCACTGCCGCAGAGACGGATTTTGTCGACTGGTCACGACGGCGTCTTCGTCAATCATCTCCCCTCGAGGCCGCCACAGCGACAGGCAGATCAACACCACCCCCATCACAATCACCGCCCCGCCGAACAACGCCAGCCACAGCCACTGACTCTGCAACACATTGTACGACCACACGCGACACCCTCCATCAGTATAGGCTGTTAGACTGTTAGGCGCGATGATCGTAGACCACAAACCGTTTTCAACGAGTTGCTCTGCAGGGTATCCACATCGCCGACGTCACTCACCTCCACAGCGTCGTCAAGTTCGCGCCGGGGTAGTATGCGCCGAGGATTTGTTCGCCTTTCCAGCCGCGTTTGGCTTTGCCTTCGGCGCCGAATTGGCACAGGCCCACGCCATGGCCGAAACCGTGACCGTTGTGGAACGTGATGGTCTGCTCACCGACCTGCCACTGGCAATTGGCCGAGAACAGGTAGTTCGGTTTGCTCGGCCCGCCGTTGTACATGTTCCAGGCCAATCGCAGGTCGTCCATGCGAACCGTGATACTTCCACCGGGACCGACGACCTCGATCATGATGGCCCGTCCCCAGGGGGTTTTCGTTTTGGCGCGGATATCGCTGATGCCCGACAGACTGTTGGCGGCGGAATACCGGGCGCGAAGGGCGGCCAGCAGTTGGGACTTGTTGACGGTGGCGGGCGCCCAGTTGAATCGCGGGGAGGACTGGCAGTCGCGGCACTCCTGTCCACCGGCGAAGGGACCGTCGGACGGGGCGTCACCACGAAGCACCAGCGCGGGGTTCACCCGGCCGCCGCAGCAGGAACTGTACTGCGACATGATGACCTGTCCCTTGTACGTGAGCACTTTTCCGCGCGTGCTGTCGACGGCGGATCGGGCGTGCGCCACGGAGCGCTCGGCGGTGTATCCACCGTAGACCTGGCTGCTCTCACCGTCCCCGACGTCGTAGGCGCGGTTCTGGGCGGCGGGCTGCTGCCGGTGGTAGTAGGCGAACGTTCGGGCGGCCACGCCCAGGGCGCGGTAGGTTTCGTATTGCCAACTGGCGTAGAGTTCCTTCGGCACGACGCCGGAGACGTAACTTTCCATGTCCACATGGTTGACGACGAGGAAGTTGTCGGATGTCTGCGGCAGAAGGTGCAGGGTTCCGCGGTACTGCACGGCGGAGGCGGACGGTTGACCGGAGGCGTCGCACGGGGTGTAGCGGATCAGGCCGTCACCGGCGTCGAGGACCAGGTTCCGCGCGGTGATCGTCGCGGGAAGTCCACCGCCCTGGGCTTGCCAGCGCCCGTTGGTGTAGGTCAGCGTGGTCGAGAGCTGGCGGCCCGTGTGGAGCGTTTTTCCGTCGCCGATCAACCGGTACTCGCCCGTCGTGGCCACCTGCGTGCCTCGCACGGCCTGACCGAGTCTCACGCGGATGATCGGAACACCCTGCGCGTCCACATGCGTGGGCGATTGGAGACCCGTGCGGTTTCCGGTGCAACTGGTGCAACTGGTCACGGCCAGCAGACCCGTCAGCATTCCCACGGCCATCAGAGGCCACCGGTCGTGAGGCCGCCGCGACGGGACAACGATTCCGCACAGGGTTTGTAATTTTTGCGTCATTCCGCGTAGCGTTTGATAAAATCCCATTATCCATCCGCCGCGCTAGCGGCAGCCTCCATGCGTACCGCGTCCCAACGATCCGCGTCGGGTTCGAGTGTACCAGAACTATCGGTCGGAACGAGATGATTTCTTGAGTCGCCGTCACATCCCCAGTTTCGTCGCCGCGGTGACGTGCATCCAGTAGCTCATGAGGGCCAGGAAGGTCCAGTACAGGCCGGTGAGGACGGCGAGGCCAGCGGTCAGGCGACGAAGAATCGGCCAAGCGAAGGTCAGGGACGGCAGGGTGAGCACGGCGGTCAGTCCTGTCGCGAGGAACCCCAGGGCCGACGGGATCGGCGCCTGCGTCAGTCCCGCCTGCCAGATTCGCGCTCCCAGCACGATTCCCACCAGTCCCGCCATCGCGCCGTACACCGCCACGGGCCAGACCGGCCAACCCTTTCCGATGGCCACCGCCGCCGCCAGAAAGGCCACGCCCAGCAGGAACGTCGGCTCGCCAAACGCGATGTTCGCGAACACCATACTCATCGTCGTGCCGCCGGCCTCCATCAGGCCTCGAACAGGCCAGGTCAGCGTCATGCACCCTCCCGTGACGGTGGCGACAAGTCCCACCGCCCCAAACGGAGGTGCCCAGTGCCGACGGTCACCGCGACCGGGCAGGGAAAACAACCACCCGCCCAGAATCATCAACCCGGCGGCCATGTTCATCAGCAGGAGCGGAATGTAATCGTTCCAGGGCATGGAGACCTCCTTGTTCCATCGTAGACACTGTAGTTTCGGCTTGCCGAAACTGTCCTTGGTGCTACAATCAGGGTACGGTTTGTTTCTGTCATGTCATGAACAAGGAGAATACGGATGAAATACGGTACGGTAATCCTGGCGAGTGTGGGACTTGTCGCGCTGGTGCTGTCGGCGCCCGCGGCGGTGGCAGGGCCTGTGGAATTGACGGGCCACCCGATCGGCGGGTATTACACGAACGGCAGCTCCACGCATTATTATGTCGCCTCATCGCTCAACGTGAAAGGGGCGATCTGCGGCGGCGGGTACGGTTTGGCGTTTGACGGTCCGACGACGGTGACGTCTTTCAGCGTCGACGCGCAGCCGGACGACGGTGGTGGCCGGCGGATCCTTCCTGGGTTTTACGTGTACGCCAACGGGCAAGTCGCCGGGTACATCGACATGGACGGAACCCGCGACGCGCAGGTGGACCTTCCCATCTGGGCCGTGAACGCGGACAGGACGTTGGCGCTGGACGGAAACGATCAGCCGATTCCGGTCGCGATCACGGCCAATTGGCTGACCCTGGTGCCCAAAGAGGGGTCCGCCGCGTTGGGCATGCTGGCGCAGACCGGCGCCATGCAGTTGGGGTACTCATTCCACGGCACGCCGTACGAGAGCGCGTCGCCGACCGAGACCGATCTGAACGTCGGAAAAACCGTGACCGCGTCCGGAGGCACCGGCGGGGGAAGCGCCTCGAGCATCGTGACCGGCAATTTGGCCAGCTACCACAAAACAAATGAACTGTACTGGCAGGTCAACGGCGCAGACAACACGGGAGCTCGGTGGGCGACCGTGTATTACGATGAGGCCACGGATATCGGAAGCGTCGGGATCGCGTTGTTTGCCGGCAGTGACGGGAACCGCCGCGCCCCGGTGTGGGTCGAGATCGTCGGTGGAACGATGGACGGTCTGGGGCAGGAGATCGAGACCGGCCGGCAGGCCGTTATTCTGGACGACGTGTTGACGTACTACAACCGGTACAACATCACGGAGCCGGGGTTCGACGGGATCGACTGGCTGCGGATCGAGTTCCCGGATGTCACCGACGAGAACGATCTCGCCAACTGGTGGAGCAGGTCGGGCGTGACCGGCCTGACCGCGTTCCAGGCCTTTGCAGACCCTGTTTCACTGGCCACCGTGACGGCCATTCCCGAACCGGCGACGATGAGCCTGCTGATTCTGGGCGGCCTGGCGCTGCGGCGGAGACGGCGGTAGGCGTGGAGGCGTTTTTTTTACCACAGAGACACAGAGGACCACAGAGGGACACAGGGAAGTCGACGAATCGTTTCGCAATGGCTTGCCGGTTTGCGCTGTAACGTGCTGTGTAACAAAAACGTTTTGCTTTACACAACACCCTACAGCGCAAACCGGCAAGCCATTGCGAAACGATTCCCAATCACCAATATCCCCTCTGCGGTTCTCTGTGTCTGTGGTAAACGAAAACGTCCCTCTGCCCATCGCCCCGGACGCACATCATTTTACCCATTTATCATTGACGATCCCGTGGTGGAAATGGACAATGCTTCGGCTTTTCGCCTACAATACACCACGACGTGTTTCGCGTGGCGAGCACCACAAAAAAGGAATGCCGACGATGACCAAACGCCTGACCCTCTGCCTGACGCTGGCCCTGCTGACCGCCTTCGCGACCGCGACCGCCTTCGCCCAGGACGGAACCATCACGCCCGAAGAACAAAAAGGAACCACGCCCGGAACCGCCGCCCCGGCTGGAAACGTGGCGGAAAATGGCGCCCCGGCCGGAACCGAACAGGGTGAAAACCCCATGGGTTCCTGGCCGCTGTACCTGCTGCTGGGCCTGCTGGTGCTGATGTTCGTGTTCTCCTCCCGCAGCCGCAAAAAACAGGAAGCCAAACGCCGCGAGATGCTCGACGCGATCAAGAAGGGCGACACGGTGACGTCGATCGGCGGCATCATCGGCACGGTGGTGGAAGTGCGCGACCGCGACCTGATTATCAAGATCGACGAAAGCACCCGCATCAAACTCGCCCGCTGGGCCGTCCGCGGTGTCGGAGAAGACTCCATGACCGAAACGGAGAAAAAGGACGGGCAGAAGTAGAACGACAGACTGTTAGGCTGGTAAACTATTAGACTGTCAGTCGCAGGCTTATGAAGCATTGGGCCTAATGTTACATAAGCCGGCGCCTAACAGTCTAATAGGCTAACAGCCTAACAGTCTCTGTCGCTACTTCTTCCCCGCCGCGCGGTGGCGTAAATACGTGTCGATGAACTCCTGGATGTCGCCGTCGAGCACCTTGTCCGTCTGGCTGCTTTTGAGGTCCGTGCGCTCGTCGCGGACGAGTTGGTACGGATACAGCACGTACGAGCGGATTTGATACCCGAAGGCGATCTCGCCCTTGTTTCCGTACATCTTCGACAGCTCCGCGTCACGCTTGGAGGCCTCTAATTGATACAGCTTGCCGGCCAGCATCCGGCGGGCCTCGGCCATGTTTTTGTGCTGGCTGCGCTCGTTCTGGCACTGCACGACGATTCCGGTTTCCACATGCGTCAGCCGGACCGCGCTGGCGGTCTTGTTGACGTGCTGCCCTCCGGCGCCGCTGGAGCAGAACAAGTCCTTGCGGACGTCCTTCTCCCAGTCGATGTCCACGTCCACGTCGTCCACTTCGGGCGTCACTTCCACGCTGGCGAAACTGGTCTGCCGCTTGTCCTGCGCGTTGAACGGGCTGATCCGCACCAGCCGATGCACGCCGCGCTCGCACGAGAGATACCCGTGCGCGTACGGGCCGGTGACATGTAGCGTCACCGAGCGAATTCCCGCCTCCTCGCCGTCGGTGCGGTCCACCTCGGTGACGGACAATCCGTTCCGCTCGCCATAGCGCAGGTACATGCGCAGGAGCATTTCGGCCCAATCGCACGCCTCCGTTCCGCCCGCTCCGGCGTGGATGGAAAAGTAGCAGTTCCCCGCGTCGTGCGGACCCGCCAGCAGCGTTTTCAGCTCGACCTGCTCAAGCTGGTTGGTCAGCCGGTCCGCCTCCTGTGCGGCCTCCGCGAGCGCGTCGGCGGAGGACTCCTCTTTGGCCAATTCGTGCAGCACCTGGAGGTCCTCGACTTTCCGCACGAGGTCCGTCACGGGCGCGACGACGGCCTTGAGGGCCTTGAGCTGCGTCACGACCTTCTGGGCGGCCTCCTGGTTGTCCCAGAACCCCGCCGCCCCCATCTTCTCTTCCAGGGCGGCCATGTGTTGCGTTTTGCCTGGGACGTCAAAGAGAGTCCCGGATAGCGACGATCCGGGCGTAAAGGGTTTCGATGGT
>Ga0123353_10006136_pt1 | contig 15957 bp, 12 predicted proteins | sample TergutLab28metaG_3_FD_92763 | JGI IMG/M metagenome (GOLD analysis project Ga0123353, IMG submission 92763) | Labiotermes labralis P3 segment gut microbial communities from Petit-Saut dam, French Guiana - Lab288 P3 | ecosystem: Host-associated > Arthropoda: Insects > Digestive system > Gut ... | reverse complement strand
TGCAAGCGCGCTAGATTATAATCCATCAGGTGTTCGCATAAAAAAATACGGTCGGATACTTTTCTAACAGACCTCGTATACATGCAAGATTAGCAGCTTTCAATATATGGAAGAAGGTAACAGGGTCACCCACAAAACAAAGCACACAATTCTGCCACAAGAAAGAATACCTCATTTAATAAAATATACCCATCCACAAATTTTTTGCTGCAATGAACAATGAAAAACAGATATTTCTCAAGGATAAAAAAAAGTAGGCGCATATCCAGAATCAGGAGTAAAGTCTATCAGACACACCTTTTTTCATCCCACAAGCAATCTTAGTTCACCAAGATTTTGTTTCCCATTTTATTTAATGGCAATATAAATGCAACCCTACCTATGGTACTACATTACAGCTGTTGTAAGAAAATGCAACAGGAATCCACTGCCAACGTATCACAGCAATTATTATGGGAAAAATGTTTTGCTGCATTCATAACAACCATACAAGCTTAAAGGATGTTTTCAAAAAATTTTTAGTTTTTTGTAATTGATAAAAATTGGCATAATAAGAGCCAACCATAACTGAGTTCAAGAAATGCCATATACCCACATAATACAGTACAACAGCATTATACTTTCATGGCTAGTCAAACAACAATATACTCTTCTAAGATACGACTAAGGTTTGAGATCTCCATACTCTTCTAAGAAAAAAATATATATATATTACAATCCTTCCTCTATTTTTAAAACTACAGCCTGATGGTGGCTTTATTACAAGCCATAACATGCAGCTACACTGTAAGACAAAACAAACAGTCTCAGCCATAAAAAATTGTGTTGGGCTGGACTCCCTCTATTTTTTATCTCGTTACAAACATGTTGTAAAAAAACAAGGCATAACTGTGATGATATACACTATTATCGCAGATTTTTTTTCCAATGAGACATGTTCACTGCTTATCATGTTACTCACCTTTGCGGTTGTATAATCGACAACCTTTTTAGTTGTGAGATCACACTTGTTTCCTACCAACAGTTTATTAACATTATCACACGCATAACGGTCAATTTCTTCTAACCACTGCTTAACATTGTTGAAAGATTCTTGATCTGTGCAGTCATACACCACAATAATACCATGTGCACCTCGGTAGTAACTTGATGTAATTGTTCGGAACCGTTCCTGTCCAGCCGTGTCCCACTGAAAATAAAACCAAAAACATTTCTTAGTGCATCAATTTCACACTGTATGGCTTATGACACTATAGTGTTTGTTTTCTTAAAACAGTTCTGCTGCACATGCACTACTGTGTGTGGAACCTATGTTGGCCAATCAGAAATAAAAAGTACACTGATGGACAAGGTTCAAACCCCATAGTAAAAATAACCTAATGCATGAATTACACCCAAATCCAAGCTCAGCAGAAGATTATACTGCCCTGCACATCAGGAACAATGTTACAAAAATCACCTCTCATGTCCAGTGTGATTCATATAATAGGTAAAGTTGGGCTATCCAACAAAGATATGCCCTCAGATTTGCATCAGTGGCAACCAAAAAAATAAATCCAGCAGCATCACTTTCAATCAATAAAAGCATACAGAAGATAAAACAGACATCTGGTAACTGAATTTCACTTTGCAAAACCACACACTCATGGACCACTATCACATTTCCAGCAGTAATCTGTTCTGAATTCCTTAACAGTTTTTTCATGTATTTTGCCTGCCTGTCTGCACACACTGTATAATCTCTGAGAATGCCTTTTCTCTTTATTTTGTGTAGTCAAAATCAGGAACAAAATGTCATCCATTCTGGTAAGCCTGCCTTTAAATATACTCAGATGGTAATTCCGAATTTTTTCCCTTGCATCAATGAGTAGTCTTTCAGCAACCATTCCCTTAAACATTTCCAATGACACTGTTTCTATTATCTGTAGTGTACATGTTAGCTCCAAAACTTACAAATATAAGACTCTCCCTTACTAACTTGGCAAACAATGTATACTTACAATTTGGAGTTTTATCGTTTTTCCATCCAAATCAATTGTTCGTATTTTCTGAAACAAAGATTCAGAGTTAGAACAGTGATGTAATACTCATGATCTCATGACACGCAAAGTACTCTGTTACAAGATTATCTTCTTTCTGTGCAGAAAGACATACATATTACATGGCTATACAGGTGGCATGCTGAGATGTCCAAGACATGGTCTTACCCACATTAAACCACCAAGCTTATTATCTGAAGGAAATAATAAAACAATAAAACTGGTAATCTAATAAGATAAGATTCATGTTGAAGTGTACCAGTTTATTAAAATTTTCATTATAGCTCATCAAATTTGTTTCTCTGACAGACCAAGTTTCTTTACTACAAGTTTTGGTCTGTTTAAGGAGAGATGCAAATGAACAAAGTGCACCTGTGCCAAAAACACATAACTCACACTGATAATATGTTGAGGACAGCTATTACAACTAGTGTTTTATCAATTTTTCTTTCACACTAAAGCAATGGTGCACTCAAGATGCTCTAATAATTTACAGGTATGATCTCTGTAAATGAAATACAGCAAAATTCCATTGATCCAACTCACAAAGGACAGGCCAGGTGCCGAGCTATCAAATATTCCACATTATCTGACAGCACCTATACTGACCTAATTTCTTATAGGTAACTTTTCTTAGTGCTCCTATACTGGGGTTGTACATCAATCAGGGGAGTATTCCTGTTGGATATTTCTTCACCTACAGGTTCAGGGTCACCTGGGTCCTCGTGTTTCTGGAGTCTTCAATAGCTAAAGGCTACAAAGAACTTAAGAAGTAAGAGCCAAGGGTTCAGGAGATATCATAACTAACGTACGGACACTTCTGGAGGCCCTTCTGAACACATCCTTGAGATCTGCCTGTTTCACTGATGAAGATCTTTTCTGGTAAAAAGCAAAACTTCTGATCATAGAACTACTCTCATCAAGTACCAGATTAACAGACACTGGATTAAAGGAATTTTGCTGTACTATGGAACAGATGCTTGGGACTGAAGAACAAACATGAATCTTTTCTACTGGTCCACTGAAAAGCTTCTTCAGCAGAGAATAATATACACCAAAACCATGCATCAAGCAGTACACAACATTACACTCCCAACACTTCACTATTTCTGAACAGTCTTTATACTGTAATTTTTAAATGCATTACTCAAAAAAGATGAACCTGCCAAAAATTTATGCACTGTACAGGCTACTATCTAGTGGTACATGGCAAACTTTGGCAAAAGTGGACAATGAAATACCACCTTTAACATACCTTCCACTGTTTACTGCTCTAATTCTCTACATCACAACTACACAGATCTGTAATACTCAATCTGGCATGACTTTTAACACCTGCCTGATTACAAGAGAACATTACATTCCTAAGTAAGCCAATGCAATACCCCAACACCACAAATGATTTTTAATGCCTTCTTTAAATACAGTGAGTAAATTCATAAATCTGATTTCCTAATATTAACTGCAGTCCAAAAATGCATGGACCCGCAATGACAGAAAATTTGATTAGTGGCAAGTTCTGCTCTGCCTGCCGTCATGTAAAACAGCCTGATTGCAGAGTGATATAATGGACCAATTAAAGGACAATTGCTGTGCAAAGATAAATATGGACCAGAATGTAATCAATCCTATGAGGGGGTGAAAAATGTAGAGGAAATACATGTTTAAAAGAAAAGTGTGCACAGTAAAAAGTTATTTTAATACACTATGTTCCAGGTTGAATTTTCCCTATATACATTGTCATATCTTTGAATTCAGAAACACCAGTTTGTTGAAGAGTGAAAGTCTATGTGGAACATCACGAAGAGATGGCAACAAAAACTCATTCCATAAAATGTGAACACATCACTGTCTCCATTTTATGCCTCACAATTATACCTGAAGTGCATGAAAATTACATTCTGAAGGTAAATGCAGTAATTCTCACAAATGACTCTAGTAAGAAGCACCACCAGTGACGTGGAAATGAATGCCGTTCATGGAGATGGTGGCCAAAAGTTGGGCCACCACCAAACAGACAGCAAAATGCATGGAGTTTTATGCAGAAATGAAGCTACTGCAACACAAAGATATTTCTGGGTGCAATTCAGCACCGTGCGGGCTCCTGCCAAAACCACTATAAACAGTGACACAGAAGAAGTGAAGAGAGTTACTGCAACACAAGGCATTACTGCATGCAATTCAGCACCATGTGGGCTCCTGTTAAAAACACTATATACTGAGTGATGCACCCCATCATGAGCTTCACTTTTGCAACAAAAATGCCATCACACTCCACGAATTTGATCTCTTGGAGACAGTGCAAACTTAGAGAGTGGCAATGCAGCACAGTCCCACAAAGTCAATGAAAACAGCTGCAGACAAGTAGGAACTTCATGTTAGGCAAATTCTGGGTGCAGGTCTGCTTGTTTCCTTATATAATCACGGTGCAGCATGAACTCATTGAACAAGAATGGGAACACCAGACGTAATTCACCACTTCAGCAACATGAGTAAGATGTACTCCACAACACACGGATCTCTGACAAAACTTATTTCATTTGGAAAGAATTGTTAGTAGGCAATATATCTGATTCTGTGCTATGCTGCATCCACATCAGCCCTCATTATACTAATCCCTGTTTGACTTTTTCCTTCAGGGCTACTTGCAGGACAAACTGTTCATAAGGAAACCCACCACAGACATCACAGCATTAATCCAACCGTGCCATGAAATTTCAGGCAATGTGTGTGCAAGGTTGCAAATACAAACGTTCATCTTGAAGAGGTCTCAAGGCAGTATGGTGATAATACTGAATATACTGCGCACCAGAAACAATTGTACTTCTATTGTACAGTGGGTATGTAACATGTAATGTTCTTCTACAAAATACAGAAGCTAAATGAAATTTAAATGGCTCAACATTTTGTGCACCAACCTGCAGTATTACAGTACATATCTGAAGGTTCAGATTTATGCTGCCAACACGTATCTGTAACTGTTTTTGTTACAGCACTATCATATGACTCATGTGATATGGTTATTCATTCCAGAATGAAAAAGAGTAACACTTATTACAAATACTAGCTTTCATATTGAATGCAATATTATTAAGACAGCAACAGCATTCAATGCCATGGAAGCTACTTTACAACAGCAGGTTAAGTTGTGCAAGTACTTTGTTAAGAATGTAAACATGTATCAAAACAATGGGTAATGAGCAGTGGCTGAAAGTTCTCTGCCCATGAGCATCATACATAGGCTAAACCTCCTGGCATTTTGACATATCCACAAAGATGATACTATGTAAATTTTACTTCGTTCAACTTCACCTAACACACTTTAAGAGGCAATGGCTGGTTGACTGCTGGTAATGTAAGAGACAACAGTATACTTTCACACCCAGCCCACAAACTGCCTGACAGCCTATAGCATGTCGCTTGGCATAATCACGTACCATCTAGCATTCAACCTACCACCTTATCAATGCAAGGCTTTTGTATACTGCAGACCATACTACTTACTAATCATATTTAAAAAACCCAGCTCTAATTCATTCATAATCATAACACACACATTTAAGGAACAATTCCATCTGGCAGAGTATGTATTAACTATTTATCACATAGCACATAGTGTTCACCCTTCTTCATGACAGAATTCATTCTCTTGGTTTAAATGTAACTGAAATTTCTCTTCATTTGTTAAGTTTACTTTGCATTACAAGTATGAAAAACTTTGTAGTGTCCTTACTTTTCATTAATACATTTCCAATTACTTCAGCCCCCTGCCCCTTGTCAGCAGTTCATAAGAACAAGGCTTGACACACCTACAGCAAAAGTCAAGGTCAAACTCACACTATGATATCAGCCATATGCATTACAGATTATGGCAACCAAGAGACAGTAACAGAACAAAGTAACAATGACAAAAGATATCACTCAATTTCTAGCACCACATTATTAGCATCTGTGTAGTAGTAGTTTCTTACTTCTTTGGGAAATCAGTACTTTCACAATTAATGACCACACTCTGACAGAAGATATGACATGAAGAACTTTGTCCTCAGTCTCAATGTATCAAATGACACTACAAGACTACTTACAAAGTCCACTCCAATTGTACTGATGTAACTCTCTGTGTATGTGTCATCCTGCAATAAACAAACACTCACATCAAAGTACAGAAATATGGAAACCTGACCCACTTTGTTCACACAAATACTAAGCCACTAATGTACAACCAGCCTTCGCCTGTGTTTCCTCCATAAGTCACAGTAAGCTTTGGGTAAAACTAAATTAAAACACCTTGAAGAATATTACACCACATTCATGTCCTGTCTTTGGGCAACTGACAGTCCAGTGATAAACATAAAAGATAATGCTGGCACTAATCTCTAAAAAGAAAAATGATTTTCAAATACCTATATACTAGACAAACAGCATTTTCCTGAGAAGAATGATAATACAACACAGGTTTCAAAAATCCTATTTCGTGGACTATGTTAAAAATAGAGAAAAAAATTAAAGTACTGCCACAGAAACACAAAAGTGCATTCTTTTGGTACTGCTGCTGAACAAAAGTGTTGTAATGCTTACACCTCCTTGGTTAACCTAACAGCCTAATACCACTTTATTCACAGGCATCAATTCTACAGTGAACCCGTTGCTAGCAATATCATACTTAGGTCTTCATGTGATCTACGTGATTAATATACCAAATGTGGACCTTCTCAATGGATTTTAATAATTCTCCAATGTCACATGCCGTGAAAATCCATCCAGTATGCACCAATACGTGCAGACAGACATGACAAAGCTAACAGGCACATTTTACAAATATGCAAACACATTAACAGAATGTGAATCACAGTATCAGACATGGGAATCTTTATAAATGACCCCACAGATGGCATTCAACACTCAAGCCTATTCAGCAAGATGGCAGACAGTGCAGCAATTGCCACTATTCCATCTGCTGTCAGTGGGAGTCCATACGTCTTAGTTTAACATTCAACAGTTAATGCCAGGACTTTACTCAACATTTAAAGGTGTTCCAAATATTTTTTGGAGTGAGCTGCTGCACTGTCTTGTCACAGAAAGGCACATTTTCCCTAATGCTAACATCAGTGTTCAGAACATGGTGGCAGAACACGTTACATGTTGGTGTGAATGTGTAGCCTCCGAAAAAATTACCCAAACCCTTCCTGCACTACTTTCAATGTGCAATAGTACTCCAGCAATGAACATGGGATTTTGGAGGACCAACACCCGTTATTCTGCGATTTGATACATCCACTGGGATGAAATAAAGCTTCATCACTTAATACAGCACATGTGGGGTCAGTTTCTTCAGCACACATACCCTACAGTTACCAGACCACTAAATTCAGTTTTGCTTCATTACATGCACTGCACAGCTTCTAAGCCACAGATGTCTTATATGCATGCCAATGTAGCAGTTCTGTTGTACTTCAAGGTGATAAAACAAATCACTGCTATGAAAGGTGTACCACAGATTTTCTTACAGACATCTCCAACATAAGTCCAAATGTGGCCTCTTTTTCCTCAGCATGCACCTTCTGTATATTTTCTTACTACCTAAAATGCAACCTGTTGGTTAAATTTCACTCACTTGTAAACTGTTTCCCTGTGTGCAGCTGGCACATAGGAAATTTTCATTTGGAAAAAAACCACACTTTTTATACTCACTGTACCCGGCATAGGTCTACATATCAAAAATAAATCCACATAGCACCTCACAGGACCTCACCGTCTCTCCAATAAGCACTGCAGGATTGAGCCAGCACAGGGGCTTGATGTATAGGGTAAGAAAGTGTATGGCAAGTGACCAGCAACTAGGATCATTTAAAATATGCTCAGTTATTTAAAATAATGGCAAAATTATTTTGAGCCTGTTTAGAATTACCAATCAAGTGAACACCTTTACATATTCTCTACACTTGCATCATTCAGGATCACAATGCCAGTTGATATACAGCAGCATTAAAATCTCTTCACAGAATCTGTTACCTATGCACTCTGAAATATACACACCTTCTTCACTGTAATATGTAAATAACTGAAATATGCCTACTGACTATACTTACTGCAAATCTAAGCAAGAGGCAAGACTTTCCAACTCCTGAGTCACCAATCAACAGCAATTTGAACAGATAATCACTAGAACAGAATAAAATGCACAGGTTACCTGACAGAAATTGAGATATGCTAAGATCTAGTATAGAACAGGGATACCACTTATTTTCCAGTAATACACAAGTGTTCACAATTGTACCATTACCATCACCTTCATGGACTGCTACTTGCATAGAAGAAACAATATTTATGACTGAAAATACTGATACAATCCTAATTCATGGCCTAAATCTCCATTTTCATATTAACTGTAACTTCAGTGAATGTAAGTTTCCACGGTGGATGGTGACTATATTGTATGTTAACAACTGCCAAAGGTAAGCAAGAATGTTTTCCAGCAAGCCTAGGCATAGTAAACTCATGCCCAGCACAAAGCTAGACTGCAATTCTGTTAATAAAATGGAGCCCAGAGTCTAACCTGTCACTAAAATGAAACCTCACAGCCTAAACCAGGTGGATTAAATTTTGCTGTTTCATCACAACTGCTGATTATATGTTGCCATAAGAAAACCTCAAAGCCCAACTGTGCTGAAACAAACACCTTCATTTGACTTCAGTTTCTATCACTAGGTTTTCCACATATATCTGTCAATAAACTGAAACCTCAAATGGAGGTAATAAAAAAATCCAGCCCTGCTGGAATGCGGTGCATTTTACATGCTGGCAACTACAAAATGACTTTCTCTCACTAAAATGACACTTCAGTGCTTAACAGTAATGAATTATTATATCACCACATTTCTGCATTAGATAAAGTGAAGTTCACTCTATAACCAGCCATGAAAGCACAGAGGGGAAATGAGGTACAGCTCTACTCTTTCTTTAACCTTGACACTAGATGGAAATGGGTGGTTAATGCCATGCTCTGGCCACTCCTAACCATGAGAATGACACACTACCAACTGTATAGGAGGCTTGGTAGGCCCAAGCAAGGGCCAGTCTGGAACCGTGCGTAAAATTTTGCCGCCACCAGGTTTCAATACCCACACCCTCCAGCCCACAGCAAGTCACCATACCAACTGTGCTCTCCAAGCCCATGTACTGGATTAAATGGTGATGGTTTTCACACCTTGAAAACCATGACATGTCTGTGCCATTGCACTATATTAGCAAATGTGATCTCAGATGGTTTAGGATTCATAGAGCACAGTATATACCACACTGAATACAGGCATGAATGTATATATCATATTTTAATATGTTCCATCTTCTGCACATCAATCAGGTCCCAATATATAATGAACACAATGCACTTAAATGTTTATGATGTATTTTAGTCACTAAATTCTCACCAACATGTTTCAGCCACTATTGCAGCCATATTCAGGGTGGTGATATTATTACAAGAATACAAAGGTACAAATGTGGTAAATTGTGTGGTCGTCACTCCATAACAATTAAAAATTATTATAATTTCAGTTACAATTATATAAGTAACATAAAAAGAGGTAACGAAAACCACTTAGGTAAAAGAAATAGGGGGCAGTGTACAAATAATTTCTGGCACTGCATGTGGTAACCAATTAGTGGTTAAAGACAAATCTGTAGCTGGCACAAAAATGTAACTCCCACTGTGTGATTTCACATCTGGAGACCTACAAAAAGTATTTAAAATGCTAATGTGAAGAACACACTGATAAATAATGTACCCTTCAACAAAAATTGTTATAAAGTTTATTTCATTCAGGACTTGGCTCCAAAAATAACAAAAGCATAACATCACGCTACAATGCCAACAAATACACAACTGTGACTCAACGAAATACAGCAATGCTATTACACACACAAGTCAATACATGAATACCTACTATACGCTGCTTATTGGCAGCAATGATCAGCTACGGCACAGGCCAAAGAGGAGGCCGCAAAAAATATCGTTAACATTTATCTACATACAACAAACTTTTAGACGAACAAGGCACACAAGATATGTCTTGTCAATTTAAATTTAACGGTGCCAAAATCGAGGAGTATTTTGAACGGTGCCTAACACGAAGAATGTTTCTTAAAGTTCCTAACTACAGAATTCACCTGTCATGGTTGACAATGACTCATTCGTACAAACAGCATTCGCGACACCCAATTCTACAGTATGGTAGTTAAGGGTGTAGATTGATTTGTAATTTAATACCCATTTGAACACACCCATATCAAAGTGCTACCTATCATACAATACCTGCGTATCAAAACGCGCCCTCAGCAACGTCTACATTTACCACGCTCATTCACGGGCAATTTTTCGTGACGTTTTAAAAGCCAAAGACGCATAAATTGGTCTGCTAGGTACCCTCTACCTGTAACAAAGAAACTGCAACAAATCATTAATACTTACTATTCAGGATTCATTGTGGACATCACCTATTCCCCACACACTTAAACTGCTATTCGACACGGCACAAACCGATATTGGCTCTTTAACTATTCCCAACCACTGCCCTAAAACGCAACACCAACAATGGCCGCCGTGTCGGACCGAGCAATATAATCTTATAGGGGTCTACACCATTGACGTAATGCCACAGTGGCAGGGAGTATGAAAATAAATTCATACAAAATGCTCTGACTATGTTCAGAAAGCGAACAAAATGTTTGCGACCGAAATGGAACGTTAATAAAATGTAAATGTCTGTGTTTCATGGACCAATACACTGCTTTATTTGATACATTACACTCAACAAACTAAACAGCTTTAAAAAGGGAAATACGGGACTCTAATATCATATTTTTCGAACAATGTTCCACACAGCAATGAGTGAATTCATGTTCACGGACATTGATTACGACACGCATCCGTGAGTACCCAAAGGATTGAGTAAGGAAGCGCACTTGCAGGTGCCAATTTATTCAGAATCGCATCCCAGAAGAGTGAAACTGCGTGCGTAGACTGCGTAAGGAATGTCCATAAGGAGTTGGTGTCGAATCGTACGCTGGGTATTTGTTTTCTCAAACAACTTTGTTTTACCCTCTATCAATCGTAGTTTCAACACCACCATTTCGTGTTGGGTTTTCTTTTCGATCCATTACGCTAGCCGGTGATTTAAAAGCAAATGTGCCCTTTTGTCGAATTCTAAGGTAGTAACATGTTCTATGGCAATAGAACTGCAAAAAAAACCTACATTTGAAGTCATTCCCCCCAAAACAAACTATTCACAGCTTAATGCGCGGCGTAAGACGTTTTGAACATGTTACCTGCACTTTGGGCATGGTTGACGGAAGGTCTACTTGATTCCGATCGCCAGTTTGTTACTATGTACAAACTCACGTACAAATGTGCAGCGGTCTAACATACCCACAACACCCTTGAAAATTGTCAGTAAATTTACAGAAAATATGGGGAAACTTTATCTCAAACGCGTAAAAAGATTTTCAACAAAACCACACTCATTCGTCAACAAATTGCTGTTGGCAGCATTTCAGATTAGCCATGCCTTACTCTGTTGTAATTTAGAGTACCCGATAACAGTTGCTATGCACAGTGATAAAGATTTCATATGAATATAAGCGGCTGCGGTGCTATTAACAGGCTACACGAACCTAGAGCTCGCACAGCCACAATATTGCCGACTGTGTGTGGACGGGAAAGGACGTTGTATCCATAGCCTATTTTGTGCCATTGTCTGTAGAGAGTGTGTGCCTTGTAAGCCAAGTGGCTGACACAAGGCTGGGCAGTTCTTTAGCCCTATACAATCAGCGAGAAGATACAAGGGAACAATTATACGTATCGTATGGGTCCATAAAGAAACCACAAGCTTGGATACTACTATACCTATTGGCCTTTATCGAAATAGAAGGGAATAAGGCACATTTACCAGGCGCGTTCGAGACAGAAGTAGAGTTGTCTCTGTCCACGCCATGAAGGTATATAGGGACAGCAAAGATCCAGCTCCACTCATATTTAACCTCGGCATTAGATGGGGTTTGTCAACGCCACGCCCCGACGTTAACCACCGAATAGGAAGCTGGATGATTACTCTAGCCGGTCTGTGCGGTTGTGACAGAAGAAAATGATACACTAACATCCACAAGCATGTAAACTTAGGCTATTTATTTAGCTGAAGCTTTTATTCAGATGTTTAAAAAAAACAATTATGCTCTTATGTAAAATTAGTCTTCTGCCACAAGTCAGCTGAAGTTCAGGACTGTGGTCTACAGGTCATTTGGGAATTGGAGGGGGGGACGGGGAGAGAATAAAATCCTTTGTTAAGCCACTAGTCAATCCAACAGTTATGGACTTAAGCACAAGTGTACTGAGGTGACAATAATATAAAAAAATTGTTGGTTAACCAGCACCTCATGACTGCATGAGGTTGCCAGGCATCGCATGGTGGAATGTGTTCCATGTTGTTTATTATACAATCAGCATTTTCCATTACACACACTGCAGGATACTGCCTCACTGCCATCATAACTTTGCCACATATTCTATACTATTCATGCAACTTCAAAGAAAGAAATTAATGCACTGGTGTTGGGGCAAGTATGCTGAGCCATGGTGTGTTTGTTGTAAATTTCAGATGTCAAATCAGTAATTGCAGCTGTATTTTCTTTTTTTGTTCTTCATATTCGGACTGAAGATGGCTGCCTAGCTAGCCACAACATGTACTTGCTTTCAACTTTAATTTGTAAAAAAAGTTGTGTTAGATGGTATACATTTACGTCTTGTAACAGTGTAAACACAACGAGGAAGAAGTGCATATACCATATATACCTCAATATAAGGTAAAAGACTTTGCCTAACTAACCTGAAAAATGATGGTGGAGGGGGAATCACCCTATAATTATGCAAAACGTTTAACTTTGTTCTGTATAGGTGTTTTCATAGAAACTTAAGATTGTGAAGCAGGATCAATTTCTGTGCAGGGTTGTCTTATATTCAGATAAATATGGCGTTTAAGATGCTAGTTTCAGTGGCTGCTCCCAGGTATATTTGCCTGTAAGTTCCAACTGGGTAGGTTTTGACTGCATTTAATAGGTCTTATTATTCACTTTTAACATGGGATGATGGAAAAGGTCCATTTAGTAAATGAGTCCAGGTGCAGTGTGTATGTGACGATAAAACACTGAATATTATGGAACACAATATATTGTGCTATAAACATTATTATTATTTTGGACACAAGTCTGATTTGGGTTTCCCAAACACAATGTTTCAGTTTCTTCTATTCCTCCCTATTGATAATTCATAGTAACAGTACACAAGGTGATTCATGTCTTACGTACATTACTGAAGGAGATGATTTCATAGGGCTTTGTGATTAAAGAAGTTCATGTAAATATGTGACCAATTTTGGACAGTTATGGAGTTATGGCCACTTGAAACTTCAAATAGAGGGTAAGGATTCTTTAAATAAATTAAGCAAAATAATAAGCAATTATATACCTCATAAATGTGAAGTATAAATTTAACTTCATGAAATGCCTCCAGTTTACACAGACCTGTTTTTTAAGCAGGTTTTCGAAAATCCCACTGACAGATGCAGCTTACACTGATTATTCCTGTTCCTGCTGGTTGAAGATCATGGTGTGACTCACGATGTGCAGTTCACAGGAGGGCATTTACAATTAAAAATCCACCATAACTCCATAACCATTCAAAATAGGACCCAAATTGATATTAACTTTTTTGTTCATAAGGACCTAGAGTATCATATCCTGCAGTAATGTCCACAAGTCATTAATCACCCTGTATACAGTATACTCTGGCTTGATCTTTCTAAGCGGGCTAACTTAGCAAGCACTTTATACATACAGTTGAAAATTATCCAGTTTTCAAAACACTATGTTTGGAAAATCCCAAGATGATGAAAAATGTCCAAAATCACAGTTATGGTTAGTTTAGCACACCACTGTTGGAAACATTCAGATTTAGCACAATACATCGTAGATTATTTTATGGCTATGATTCAGTATCAACATGTTCATTCACCTAAGATCTGTAACCTCAAAAACAACTGACATTGTATATACCTTGTCTTGTCTACTAGCCCTTCAATAAAAGTGTACGAATTAATTCCATACGTAGGTTTTTAACTGAAATCTTCACTGACTCCAAAATTCTACAGAAAGTGAACAAGATTAATTATTGAAAATTCCTACACACGGACTACAAAAGACAATGTCTTGAACAACTCTGCATTACACTCGATGCACACCAGGTTATAAAAGTCTTGGTGGCCATTTGTATGAGGTGTGGCTTTAGCTGGAGAGTTTATGGGATTGACAGGCTGCAATTGCTAGGTGCCAAGTAAGATCTATTCCATGTAACATAAACCAACAAGGTGCAATATTTTCTATTAATTTATTTCAATTATAAGCCTCTACACATTTCGAGCAGGATTGCTGCTCATCATGAGGAGGATCAACAGTGTATAAACAGCAACTGGTATAGCCAACATAACACATGACTATACTGCTGTTTATACAGAGTTGATCCTCCTGATGAGCAAGCCTGCTCAGAACATGTAGAGGCCATCTATTGAAATAAATGAATAGAAAATAGTGTATCATGTTGGTTCATGTTATAAAGACATATCAGGATGCAAGGTCAATGAAACATTAAATAAGATCTACTTGTTGTGACATGAGTCACTTCGGGTTCAGCTATAGACTGGAGCAGGTCATTAAATATGTACATCTTGTGGCAAAACCAAACATTTGACATACCCCCAGTCAAAGTTTCCTTTTTTCAGTTACTATACATCCAGCAGGAAAGGAGTGAAAATATCACTACTGTTACATTATTTTTAGTTACATACAGCAAGTGAACATATGGTATGACAAATATGGTTTCAGCATAATGCCAGAAGTGAATGAAATCTGGTGTAACATCAGCTAGAGATAAAACTACTTCTATGTCAATGCAAGAAACATCAAGGTGGTATGAAATTAAGTTTTATAATTTTCACAGCTTCACACTAGATGGAGGCCCATGCTCCAGCATCCTTTGGCTGTAACAAGGTGGGAACATTTAGAACAAATTCTACATACAAAAAATTTTACACCCAAATGAAAAACAAACATGACATGGCATTAAGGGGTACACAATGTACACAAAACATGACTAGAAAATTATTCGTTACATCTGGGTCACAACAAAGTATCACGCCATCAACAAACGTGTTCTTTTATCAGTCTGCATACTGTATCCTTATGTAATACTAATCCTTGTAATTTACAATCATACATCTTGTCCAACATAACTGCTAAACATAAAGTGACATATTACAACAGTCAGAATGACCAGTTCTCACATTACAACAATAAATATTCAATTGGCACTTAAATGTGTGTAACAAATTGCATTTTACATTGATGAATAACAGTTATAAATACAAAATGAAACTTTCAGAGACTATATGAATAGACATTCATCTTAAGGCACCAGTATCAGTTCCATGAAAAAGAAATAATACAAATAATACACATAACAAAAATACCAAGACCAAGATCTTTTGGGATGTGACAGTGCACTGTGGTAGATAAGTACTCATGTTAGTTGAATAAAGAGAGACCAACTTGATGTCACTTGCTTTATTATTTCATTATTTACTGCTCAACATGTTTTGGATGTTAATACATCCATCCTCAGAAGCTTGCAACTTATTTGATGAGTTATTGCATGGGTTGTATGGTTCTGTAAGGATAGAGGTTGATGCATTAGCATACTTATTTAGTGGCGAGTGTTTAGTCGTGACATGCGTGGTTGTTTGAGAAAGCGTGTTTCTGTAAATGTTGGTTGGTGTGGTGTCTTACGGTTATTGAGTTTTCTTTGTGTGTGGTA